>Ga0082212_10002838_pt1 | contig 24869 bp, 22 predicted proteins | sample TergutNt197P3_FD_71548 | JGI IMG/M metagenome (GOLD analysis project Ga0082212, IMG submission 71548) | Neocapritermes taracua P3 segment gut microbial communities from Petit-Saut dam, French Guiana - Nt197 P3 | ecosystem: Host-associated > Arthropoda: Insects > Digestive system > Gut ... | reverse complement strand
TATATGAGCAGTGGCTACCGCCTCCTGCTATAAGTTCAGCCTCAAAAAAGGCAGTCTCCCGGATACCCCTCTGAACTGTAACGATGTGTGTTACAGAAAAAGATTGAATGGGAGCGTTAACTCCCATTCAACCTAACAGATTATGAGGATAATAAAATGAAAAAAGATAATCTAGCGACCCTGCACAAATAATGATACCAATTACTTATTAAGCAATATACAAAAAAATATTTCAATTATATTAAATATCAGGCTACGGTTCCTAATCAAAAGCGGGGCCGTACCATGGAGCATATGTCGACGGTTCGGATGATAACGGTATTTGCGTATGACCGGGCGCTGCGGACGTCACAGTCAGCATACCGAACCTCCTGACGCTTCTGTCCGGCTGCATATCTGCGAACTCAGGTTCTGTGCAGTATTCCGCTGTTCGCTGTGCCGTGGCGTCAGCCTCATCTGTGCAGTCAAGTAGTTTGGCCGCCTGCCTTCCTATCAGAGCAGGAGTTCTGACTATGTAATCCTGCGCCGGAAACTCCGCGGCGATCGAAGCCACAGCAGCTTGTTCAGAGACGTCGCGTGTGAGCAGCTCCTTAACGGAAACCGAGCCGTCAGGCTGCTTTTCTACTATGGCGCATGCGCTAATGCCCGGCGCGGATATACTGTATAAACCGCCGCCGTAGGGCGCGCACAGTTTTTCCTGATATTTAAGCGCATCCGTATTGATGGCTATGTGGGGGATTTGCTGAAGCAGGCGTTCACGTAAACAGCTGTACTCATAAGGTGATACGCGGGATAGCAGCGGCGTCGTATCGGTTCGTTCAATTACGCGAAAATGCCGTTCGGACACGAAAAACCAGTCGCGCAGTGCTGAACGCGCCTTGTAGTAGTCAAAGAGGCTATCCTCAGAGGGGCACAGGACAACTGCCGGATACCCTGCGGATTGCGCAAGTCTGACCAAATCATTCACTATGTGTGTGCCGAGTCCGCGGTTTCTTTGCCCGGGCAGGACCGCAACGGCATATATCATTGCGCACGGAACACTCTCGCCGCCGCAGATAAGGTTACCGAACGGAACCAGATAGCCGGCTGCGGCGGGAACGCCTTCATGATCCGCTGTTACGCACAGTTCGGGCTTGAAGTAGAATGAAAAGAAATCCTCATCATCTCCGACTCCGAAGGCTGACGTCCAGATTCGTCTCAGTGCAGATATATCCGAGCTGCCCGGGCAGCGGGTTTTGTCTGTCATGGAACCACCATCTTCATAATGTGTGCCGGCATTCAGCTTTTATGATCCGCTCTAGTTCCTTAAGGTCTACGAAAGTATCCGGTCTTCGATGCGGATCGCGCAGTAAAGCGGAAGGATGATACAAAGCGATGAATCTGACGCCGTCTTTGTCATACCATTTCCCGTGGTCGCGCGTTATTTTAAAGTCCGAATCTATTAGTTCCGTCGCAGCGATTCTGCCCAGGCATACCACGATTTTCGGTTTTATCAGCATGTACTGTGTTCGCAGCCAGTCAAGGCAGGACTGCCGCTCGTCGTTGAGAGGGTCGCGGTTCTGCGGAGGGCGGCACTTTACGATATTAGTCAAATAGAAGTTCTTCTTTCGGTCGAGTCCGATTATCTGCAACATGTTGTCCAACAGCTTTCCCGCTCGCCCGACGAACGGCTCTCCGAGCAGATCCTCCTGCTCACCGGGACCTTCGCCGACGAACAGTACTTCAGCGTCGCGTATGCCTGTTCCGAAGACGACTTTTGTGCGATGTTCATGTAATGAGCATTTCGTGCAGTTTCCGCACGCAGATTCAAGTTCTTCCCATGTAAGCATATTAACCTCCCCGCGGTTATGCGCTGCCTGAAGTATATAACACTTCACCCGCGTTGTCTACGTTTCAGTTCAAGACTGAGCAACAGTAAAGGATGGAACGTTACAGTTCAGTGCCACCTTAGTTCGGCCGTTACATCACGTTCCTTATCACTCGAATGCGCATCCATGCGCATACTCGTGCGCTCCGGCATCCATGCCTCCGCTTTTCGGAACGTGATTGCAACGACCTCACCGAGGCACTGAACAGTAACATTTTAACAGAGCGAATGTAGCACAGCTCGAATGTAGCTATTGACAAACGCTGCTCAATCTGTTAGTATTCGGTTTGCGTTCCGAAGAAAGCAGGAAGCCGGATCGGCCTTATCGCAAGTGATTCTGAGTATTTGCACTTTTCAGAGTATGCGTTACGGACGTTTCAGCGTAATCCCTGCCCAGGACATCATGCAGTTGTGCTTGTTGTGTCTTTGCTTTGGAGCAAGGACGTTTTTTTATGAAAACGTGGATCTGATATAAATGGAGGTGAATAATCTATGCCAAATGCAAGAGTTCTTGCTGAGAAGAAGCAAGTTGTGGAGAATCTGACAGAAAAACTGAAGAGTCAGGCGGGAGTGCTTGTTAACTACACCGGTATTACCGTTAACGAGGACACCGAGCTGCGCGTAAAGATGCGCGAAGCGAATGTTGATTACTCAGTGGTAAAAAACACGCTGATGAGGTTTGCCGTAAAGAATGTCGGATTTGAAGCGCTCGAACCGATCCTTGTCGGGACAACGTCGATGGCTGTCAGTAAGGACGATCCGGTCGCCCCTGCAAGAATCATCAAGGAGTACGCGGATAAATTTGATAGCTACTTTGAAATCAAAGGCGGTTTCATGGATGGAAAGGTATTGTCGGTCAGTGAAGTCAATGCACTGGCGAGTATACCGGCTCTTCCGATACTTTATGCGCAACTCCTGGGGACAATGCTTGCGCCGATCGCGAGTCTCGCCGTGGTCCTTAAAGCAATAACAGAAAAAGACAGCGTTGCCGCGGATGTCGAGGTAACACTTTCTGATGAATCACCGGCAGCGGAAGAGCCCGCGGTAGCGGAAGAGCCCGCGGCAGCGGAAGAGCCCGCGGCAGCGGAAGAGCACGCAGCAACGGAAGAGCCCGCGGCAGCGGAAGAGCCCGCGGCAGCGGAAGAGCCCGCGGCAGCGGAAGAGCCCGCGGCAGCGGAAGAGCCCGCGGCAGCGGAAGAGCCCGCAGCAGCGGAAGAGCCCGCGGCAGCGGAAGAGCCCGCGGCAGCGGAAGAGCCCGCGGCAGCGGAAGAGCCCGCGGCAGCGGAAGAGCCCGCGGCAGCGGAAGAACCCGCGGCAGTGGAAGAGCCCGCGGCAGCGGAAGAGCCCGCGGCAGCGGAAGAGCCCGCGGCAGCGGAAGAACCCGCGGCAGCGGAAGAACCCGCGGCAGCGGAAGAGCCCGCGGCAGCGGAAGAACCCGCGGCAGCGGAAGAGCCCGCTGCGGAGTAGCCCGGAACAGGAAACACCTGATCTAAAATACGCGCAGTATGATTTACTACTGCTAAGCTAAAATAATCACAATTATAAAATCACAATTATGAATGGAGGTATAGAGTACTATGGCAAGCGATAAAATCACAGCCCTGATTGAGGAAATCAAAACTCTGACAATAATCGAGATCTCAGATCTGGTTCACGCTCTTGAAGAAGAGTTCGGCGTATCCGCTGCGGCGATGGCTGCTCCTTCGGCGGGCGGAGACGCTCCTTCTGCTGCTGTTGAGGAGCAAACGGAGTTTGACGTCGTAATGACAAGCTTTGGCGCGGAAAAGGTCAAAGTTATCAAAGAAGTACGCGCTATCACAGCCTTGGGGCTTGCTGAAGCAAAGGCGCTCGTTGAGAGCGTGCCTGCTAAGATCAAGGAAGGCATTACCAAGGATGAAGCGACAGAACTCAGTGAGAAACTGACAGCTGCTGGAGCGACTGTCGAAATCAAGTAAAACCCGACGCCGCTGCGTCAGCAAAGACCGGTACTACGGGAACACATATCAGTACCGCGATAACACATACCGGAAAGACGGCTGCATACAGCCGTCTTTTTTTACGGTCACAAGGAGAACTGGAGAATAGTTCAAGTCACATCTGTAGAAAATGCTGTAACGTGATTGCAACGACCTCACCGAGGCACTGAATAGCAACAGCGCCACACCTAAAGAAAAGCATTGTCAGTAAAAAAAGTGAGTAAAAGTAAGAAATATGCCGAAAATCGGATTAATAGGGAGATATTTTAGAATAGCAGCACTTTTTGAAGATATTCATTTGGAAACAGGAAGATTATGCTGTTGAGGTTCATACGAACTTATGATACAATTAGCGTAACCGCACAACAAGGAACTATGAACCTCAACAATACGTATGAAAGAAGGAGAAAGTCATGGGAGATTTGAGGGAGCGGCTGCTGCCCGGTACAACGACAACGTATTTTGAAAAGGGGCAAAAAGGATTCGCAAAGGTTGATATGCTGATCAAGGCGACAGGAGGTCTGAACCTTTCACAGGTATGCTCAGTGACAGGGCTGGAAGGATCAACAATTCAGAATTGGGTAAAACGCGGGTGGGTAGTCAATCCGAGAGGTAAGAAGTACGACGAAGTTCATATAGCAAGGATACTTATCATAAATGCGCTCAAAGAATGTATCAAGCTTGAACATATCGCGTTGCTAATGAGGTATGTAAACGGGCTCACAGAGGACAGAAGCGACGATATTATTCGCGAGAGCGAGCTTTTTAACTATCTTTGCGACGCGCTTGAGATGCTGGGACAGGAAGATGATTTATCACGCAGCGGAGTCGAGGCTATTGTCCGGACTGTCATTAAGGATTATGTCGGTCCCACGCCGGACGCCGGCGAAAGAATTAGGAAAGCGCTGACTATAATGATCTTCGCTTGTGTATGTACAGATGTAAAGCGCAGGACCGAGGCAATGATGGGGCATGTGCTGAAAGAACTGCGGAATCCCGGCATGGCGGCTGATGCTGATGAGTTCAATGATGACACAAAGTTTGAGAAGCAAGTTATCAAACCATTACAAGGCGCCCGCCGGGAGAGTACAGGATTTGATAAGGCTGAAAGAGGGCCGGAAGAAGTATCTCCTGTGAGGAGAGCATTACCCGGAACCGAGGAATTTGAACGCGCGAAGCAGGAAATCGCCAACAGGGAAAGAGCGCAGGTTGCAGCCAACACGACGGAGAGCGCTGCGAAAACTACTGCAGCGGCAATTAGCGCAGGGCCGCTGACTGCCGGACAAGCAGGCGGCGGACAGGCAAGCGCAGGACAGGCAAGCGCAGGACAGGCAAGCGCAGAACAGGCAAGCGCCGGACAAGCAGACGTAGGACAGGCAAGCGCAGGACAGGCAAGCGCAGGACAAGCAAGCGGCGGACAGGTAAGCGCAGGACAAGCAAACGCAGGACAGGCAAGCGCAGATCAAGCAGGCGCAGGACAGGCAAGCGCCATGCCGACAGACAGCGGAAAGGTAAGCAGCGGGCAGGGGAGTACAAGCGCTGCCTACGTCGGGCCTGAAGCTGATAAGCAAACTGCCGAAACAGTCAGCGCCATTTCTGCGAGTATAGCAAACCGGAGCTTGAAGCATGAAGGTAAAGAGAGCGACAGTATCACACACGAAGGTACGAGTCAGGAAATCGTATCACGTGAGCAAAGCAAAGACAACCAGGTTGCACGACGCAGGAAGAACACAGTGATTATCAGCGATACAGACAACGCTGACGAAAGCGGTTCAGACCGGGAGGGAACCGAACAAGCGCCTGTGAGGAGAACTGTGAGCCAGGCGCTGCGTGAGTGGGATAAGAAAGCAGCTGATGACTCAAAGGATGTAATTGACAATTCTCAGACTCCGGAAACCAGCGCCGCGGACAGAATTGTCGAACTTGCCGCAACAGGAGGCATTGGCAGCGCTGTTGCATCTGATAAACTAACGGGGACAGATGAACGCATGAGCGCAGGCGTGACAGGCGGTGCTGACGCGGCTAATGCAAGCAGAACGGAAGACGGTAATGAAAAGCCGCCGGTTAAGCCTGTGTATTTCAGAAAGGGCTAAAATTACGCAATTGGAGGCAACGGTACAACTTCCGGGAAAGGAATGGTCACAATTATGAGCTGGTTTACTGAATGGTGGCAGGAAATTGGCCTGATCGGGCAGATCATGGCATGCGCGGCAATTCCTATGACCGTTGTTCTGCTCCTGCAGGCAGTACTGATGCTGATAGGCCTGGGATTAGGCCATGACCCGGACGGGGGCGTTGACAGCGACGACGCAGGCTTTGACGCAGATTCGGACGCCGACTTTGACACGGACTTTGACGCGGACTTTGACGCAGACTTCACTGCAGACCTGGACTCGGGTTTTGATGCGGATTTCAGTGCCGGCCTCGACATGGACGCATCAGTAGATGTTGAAATAGACTATGATTTGAGCGCAGATATGGATGTTGATGCAGGCGTCGGCTTCGACTCGGAATCCGATTTTGACGCAGGCTTTGATTCAGGCGGCGCAGGGTTTAATTCAAGCGCAGGGCTTCATTCAGGGACAGGCTTTCATTCTGACGGAGCCGGCGCGCATACCGGCGCTTCCCATGCTGCGTCGCATACGGGAGGTTTGAAACTGTTTACCGTCCGCGGAATCGTTGCGTTTTTCGCAATCGGCGGATGGGCCGGGCTTGCAGCGCTGACTGCCGGTGTTAAACCGCTTTGGGCAGTCCAAATCGCATTGGTTGCCGGCGTCGCGGCGATGCTTCTTGCCTCTGTAGTAATTAAGTTTGCATTGAGAATGCAGTCCAGCGGGAACATCGATCTCAGGAATGCGATCGCGCAAACAGCCGAAGTATACATAACTATTCCTCCGCTTCGCTCAAAGACAGGTAGAGTGACTATGGTGCTTCAGGAACGTTTCATAGAAATCGAGGCGGTCACCGACAGCGAAACGCCGCTGAAAACGAACACGATGGTAGAAATTGTCGGATTAGCGGGAAGCGATTGCCTTGTCGTCAGACAGAAGCGGGAGGATAAACACTGAGAGTAAACACTGAGAGTAAACACTGAGAGTAAACACTGAGATTAGACATTGAGAGTAAACACTGAGAGTAAACACTGAGATTAAACACTGAGATTAAGCTCTGAGAGTAAACACTGAGAGTAAACATTAATGCATAGTCCGCAGAGGGTGGACAGAATGGACAGGAATATGAACATTATTACATTGATATTATTGATAGTTGCGGTCGTTTTCGTATTTACATTACTGCTCGTTATTCTATCGCGGTACAGAAAGTGCCCTTCGGACAAGGTCCTGGTAATCTACGGGAAAGTGGGTACAAATCCTGACGGAAGCCCGCGGTCGGCAAGGTGCATTCATGGCGGCGCGGCGTTCATTTGGCCGGTGATCCAGGCTTATCAGTATCTGGATTTGACCCCGCTTACAATAAATGTTGACCTGACAAACGCGCTGTCTCATCAAAACATTCGAGTGGACGTTCCATCAAGATTCACTGTCGGAATATCCACAGAATCGGGAGTTATGCAAAACGCTGCCGAGCGGTTGCTGGGACTCCGAATGGCGGAGATACAGGAACTGGCCAAAGACATAATGTTCGGGCAACTCAGGCTTGTCATTGCAACGATGGATATCGAGGAGATAAATACCGACCGCGATAAGTTCCTTGAGGCTGTTTCGCATAATGTCGAAACAGAGCTGAAGAAGATCGGGCTGCGTCTGATCAACGTCAATGTAACGGACATTACCGACGAGTCCGGATATATTGAAGCGCTGGGAAAGGAAGCTGCAGCGAAAGCGATAAACGACGCAAAACAGAGCGTTGCAGAGAAAAATCGCGACGGGTCGATCGGCGCGTCAAAAGCGATAAAGGACGAACGTATAGCAGTCGCTGCGTCTGACGCTACTGCGGTTGAAGGCGAAAACACGTCAAAGGCAGTCATAGCGCAATCTGACGCTACACGGCGAGAGCAGGAAGCTGAAGCGCTGCGCCGCGCTACGGTTGCGGAGCGTACGGCTGAGGCGCGTGCGCTGGAGGAGGCATATGCTGCTCAGGAAACTGCCGAGAGAGCAAGGGCCGAGCGCGACGCCGCAACAGGGCAGGCGGACGTCATTGTTAAAGCCCGCATCAACAAGGAGCGGCTCGAACTTGAGGCTGAAGCTGAAGCCGAACAGAATCGCCGCAGAGCCAAAGGTGACGCGGATGCAATATATGCCAGAATGGAGGCGCAGGCCCGGGGTATTCAGGAGGTGCTGGAAAAGCAGGCAGCGGGTTTCGGCAAGGTAGTCGAAGCTGCCGGAGGTAGTACGTCCGCAGCTGTCCAGCTTATGCTGGCTGATAAAATTGAGGATCTCGTTAAGATACAGGTCGAAGCAATCAAAAGCATCAACATTGATAAGATCACTGTTTGGGACTCCATGGGAGGCGAGGGTAACTCATCCACGACGGCGAATTTTCTCTCAGGCATGATGCGCTCAATCCCTCCGCTAAATGAGCTGTTTAAAATGGCAGGTATGAATATTCCGGGTTTCCTGGGGACTGACGCGGAGCCGAATGCCGAACCCGAAATTTCTCAGGATGCCGCTACTTAGTCAGGCGTGCGCATACTCGTGCGCTCCGGCATCCATGCCTCCGCTTTTCGGAAAGTGATTGCAACAACCTCACGGAGGCACTGAACTGTAACACCGCCTATGTTACACTTCAGAGGGGTATCCGGGAGATGCTTTTTTGAGGCTTCTACGAATGTTCCAGGGTACATGAGCAGTGGCTACCGCCTCCTGCTATAAGTTCAGCCTCAAAAAAGGCAGTCTCCCGGATACCCCTCTGAACTGTAACCCGCCTATTCGGCCGGTATGAACCGTGTTAAAAAAAATGTTGACAATTCGTCGATGCGCCTTTAAAATGATTTTGCGAGAAGCCGGAAAATGGCTCTTGAAACGTACAGCATAACCCGTAATCGGAGAGGGGGGAAAACAAATGTCGGAAGTCCATGTAAAGGATAACGAGTCTCTGGACAGCGCTCTGAAAAGGTTCAAACGCAACTGTGCTAAGTCCGGAGTCCTCTCTGATTTGAGGAAAAAGGAATACTATCAGAGCCCCAGCGTTAAGCGCCGCAAAAAGTCCGAGGCTGCCCGTAAAAACAAGAACAAGAGATTCAATTAGCATCAAAAAAAGATAGCCGGATTGCATAAGCGGTCCGGCTAATCGTTTTGATAATAGGTGATAAAGTTCCGGTTGGAGGTTGGCGTATAACATGATTTCTATTACATCAGATCTACTGACGCACGTTAAGATGATAGATGAACAGCATCGTGAGTTGTTTAACTACATTAACGCTGTCGAATCTATCGGTGAAGCGTCAGCAACGAAAGAAGACGTCGAGAAAACCCTGGATTTCCTTGGTTTGTATATTATCAAACACTTCGGGGAAGAAGAAGGATTACAGCGCGAATCCGGATATCCAAAGCAGAAGTGGCACCATGAAATGCATCAATGGTACATAGCGGAGTACCATAAGTTGAGAGCAGAGTACGACGAAAACGGTATTTCAGAGCATTATACTCATATACTCAATGAGTCCATTATGAAATGGTTTGTGAGGCATGTCAGGAATGTCGATGTTGAACTCGGTAAGTTTATTCGGGGGCAAATGAAGTAGTCGTCACGTTCAAGCATAGTGCGTAAGCATCACGTTCAAGCATAGTGCGCAACATCCCGTTCAAGCATAGTGTGCAAGCATCAATAGCCGTTCCAGTGTTCAGATAGTTTCTGTTTCCAGGAGCTTATACTTGAATGAATCACGCGCCCTGCATAGTTTGCTCTGACGAAATGCAGGGCTTTGGTGCGTTTTATAGCCATAATATATGCGGAATTATCACTCCTGCGAAGTTCCTCGTCAGAAAGCCTGATCACTTCGCGCTTGTAGCTTATCGCCTCCAGCGCACGGTTCAGTTGCTTTGCAAACATGGTGAAATCGCCGCCGGTCCTGTAGATGAAAGTCGCTGTGTCGGACTCGGAGAATTCTACAGCAGCGTACCGTTCGTTCGGGGAAGGGACGATCAGCATTATCGCTGTTGCTGTTGAGAGGTTCGCGGAGTCGACTGATTCCTCGCCGGTAATTACCTCAACATTCCCTTCGGGTTTGAAGCTCTTTCTGAACCCGACGAAAATACGCTCCGGGTCGCACAGTTCTTTGAACACAGTATATGGTTCGGCAGCGCGGGTTTCTGCTATCGCACTTTCCAGCGCCATTACAAAAGAGGGGGCAATAGCTGCCAGATCGGAAAGCTGCGCAGCGGCGCCAAGCGGCATAATTCCCGCTATTCTTGATGCCTGGGCAACGCTCAGAAACGGATCAAAATCTTTGATAACTGCAAGCGATTCTTCTCTGAGTTTACGGATCTGTTTCTCAACTGCGTCCGCGAAAGGAGATGTGTCATAGCCAAGCTTTGAGTAACTGTGGCTTTCGCCGTTTTCCAGCCTGAGAGTAAGTTCATACTCGCCCTTATCCAAGCCTGTCACAAAGCATAACGGAACCCTGCGCGCTCCCAAATCAGGCGGCAGCGCGGCAACGCAGTTATCATATACCCGGACAGGTGACGCTGCGCTTTTTGAAACGCCGTCTTCTGTGAAGCTGTACTGGCCCTTTGCGGTAACTATTGGCGCGCCGGAAATGAAAAACGAGCGCAGAACCGCTTCATTATACGCCGCGAGGAGAGAATCATAGAACGGCTGACACCAGTTTCCCAATCGCGAGAATACATAGTCCCCGTCGTCAGTCGCGGCGACCACGGTATAATTCGAGAGCGTCAGACTGTTTATATCCGAGTATGGGATTTCCGCTGCGTCAAATAATGCAGTTACGGCGAGTGCATTATCTCTTATGGTAAGTTTGACTTCACCGTTAACAAGCGGAGACGCCGCCTGAGCAGTGTATACCACGCCGCTATCCATACCGGCTTGTTCGCTGCTAGCCATACCGGCTTGCTCACCGGATGCCACCCCGGAAACTATAGAAGAAGAGTCCATTATGCAAGCTTGCTCCCGCAGTTACCGCAGAATTTTGTTCCGGGCGGATTGTCAAATCCGCAGCTTCCGCATTTACCTGACGGGGCTGCAGCCTGTACGAGGTTCTCTCCGCAGTTATTACAGAAACGTACTGTGAGCGCGTTTTTTGCACCGCATTTCGGACACTCTTTAAGTTCCATCGAAGCGCCGCAGTTATTGCAGAATTTACCGGACCCTGCGGGTTTTCCGCATGCAGGACAGATCGTGGTTTTACTCTCGATCGCACCCTGCCAAACGGTTGCAGATTGCCCGGCTGTGTCGATGTTGCGTTTCATCGCTTCCGCGTTTGCCTGCGCGACATATACCTCCTGTCTTGGCGCGCAACTCGTACAGAGTCCGGCGTCCTCGTTAAGACAATGGTCGCAGGCATATCTGTTGCAATTCGGGCAGCGGTGAAAATGTTGCCTCGCTTCATTCTGCGCGTGTTCGAAGGCATTCTCGTGTTCCTTATGCCATTCGGGAGATCTTCCGTCAAAACGCTCGGATAGGACATTGGTGCTCCGTTCCGCTGCGTAACCGAGGTTGCGCGCTCTGCCGCCAAGCAAGCTGCCTGCGATACTAGCTCCCTGCCCTAAAAGTCTGCTGCCTTTTCTTTTTTTATATGTCTCGCTCTCAATAAAGCTGGATTTAAAGCCGTCGTTACATATATCGCAGTAAAATGTAAACTGAAAACCGGCTTCCGCGCTGTTGTCGTGGTAGTTCCTTGTAAATGCCTGAAGCATGCGTATGCCCTCCCATTATAGATATTTGTCATATGTCCAGTTTTGCAGTCAGTCCAATGAGTCCTGTTTACGCCTTACGCTTGATTTTCTTTCCGCACGCGGTGCATTTGGTGTTTTCAAAGAACTGAAGCGCGCCGCAGCGTTTGTTTGCGCACTTTATCATCAACCCGGCTCCGCATACTTCGCATCGCTCATCAGCGAAGGTTTGCCTGCCGCATGTCGGGCATGCTACATAGAGTGGCCTCCCGCACCCGGAGCAAATCGCCTGTCCCTTTTCTATGCTTCTCAGGCATGTCGGGCACTGATATCCGAACGGGCTTCTGCTGCCGCATTTCGGGCACAAGCGAGCGTCACGATCTATGAATTCGCCGCAGTGGATACATGGTTGCTTGTATGTCGCCATGAGATGATCACCTCCTGTTACATAACTCTGCGCAGATTATATATCATAACCGGCGAAAAGAAAAGAGTTGAGGAATAAATCTTAAATGCTTGAAATTACCTGCGCCTATTGTTATAATACGCTGGATTTTAGTAAAGGGTATTGGTAACATGTCGGTGAAATATCAGTTTTTGAACGATTACAGCGAACTGGCGCATCCGCAGGTACTGGAAGCTCTGAAGGAAGTGGGGAACAGGCAGTTCGAAGGGTACGGACTTGACGAGCACTGCAATGGCGCTGCCGATCTTATTCGGGATATGGTGGGCGACCCCGATGCGGGTGTTCACTTCATTAGCGGTGGTACGCACGCAAACCTTACTGTGATTTCCTCCATACTGCGTCCGTATGAAGCTGTTGTCTCATGTGATACAGGGCATATCAACACGCATGAAACAGGCGCGGTTGAAGCTGCCGGTCACAAAGTATGCACAGTAAGGAACAGGAACGGAAAGCTGAATGCGAATGATATCAGCGCTGTCGTTGAGTATCATTCAGACGAGCATATGGTGAAGCCTCGTCTTGTGTATATATCACAGTCTACAGAGGCAGGTACAGTGTACAAAAAAGCGGAACTGCAGGCGATATCAGAATACTGTCGTGAACATGATTTGCTTCTGTATATTGACGGGGCGCGGCTTGGAGCGGCTGTCAACAGTGATGCATGCGATCTTTCATACAGTGATATCGCCGGACTTGCCGACGCATTCTACATTGGCGGCACAAAAAACGGCGCGTTGTTCGGCGAGGCTGTCGTAATATGCAAAGAAGAACTGAAGCACGACTTCCGCTTTCACCTGAAGCAAAGAGGCGCCCTTCTCGCGAAAGGAGCTTCGATTGGCGTGCAGTTCCGGGCGCTGTTTACAGACAGCCTGTACGATGAGCTTGCAAAACACGCGAACAGGCTTGCCGCCGGACTTGCTGGCGGGATCAAGGCTCATGGGTATGAGTTGCTGTATGAGACGGAGACGAACCAGGTATTCCCGGTTTTTGCAGATGATACCGCAGAGAGAATGCGCGCGTTGTACGGTTTCCACGATTGGGAGAAGGTTGGCGATATGACCGCAATGCGCCTTGTGGTGTCCTGGGCCGCACCCGAGGGAATCATAGACGAGTTCCTGGCTGACCTTGGAAAGCGCTGAGATGGTAACTGCAGCCATAGTGACACTGAATAGTAACCGTTCGGCATATTGACATCGTTTTTTATTTCCTGTAAAATCAGCCTGTCACAGGGAAACCATGCGCCGGCGTGGCGGAACAGGCAGACGCCCGGGACTTAAAATCCCGTGAGGGCAACCTCGTACCGGTTCGACCCCGGTCGCCGGCACCAGCAGCCTCGCTTCGCTCAGGCGAAGCGAACATTAAAAGCCTTGCAATTATACCGATTGCAAGGCTTTTATCACTATAACGCGGTACTTGTTGCGCGATTATCTAACAATAGATTATGCTCACGCTGTTATCCCGGCAACAGTATCCGGAGGAAGGCGCTATCCGGTTACCAGTTCACGGAGCGGAGTTCAAAATATGCTTGCGGATGTCCGCAGACAGGGCATTCTTTCGGAGCTTCCATGCTGTACTCCAGATGACCGCAGTTACGGCAGTACCATACGCTGCCTCCGTCTCGTTTGAACACTTGATCGTTTTCAATGTTGTCAAGCAGCTTGATAAAGCGCTCCTCGTGCGACTTTTCGATTGCCGCGACGGCTGTAAAAGAGTCTGAGAGCGCATGGAAGCCTTCTTCGCGGGCTTCCGCAGCCATCCGCTTGTACATCTCTGTCCATTCCTCGTGCTCGCCTTCGGCAGCAGCCATGAGATTATCAGACGTCGAGCCAATGCCCTCGAGCGCGCTGAACCACATTTTTGCGTGCTCCTTTTCATTTCCTGCCGCTTCTTCAAATATCGCCGCAATTTGCTCGTAGCCTTCTTTTCTGGCTCTGGAGGCGAAGTAGGTGTACTTGTTTCTTGCCTGGCTCTCCCCGGCGAACGCTTCCATCAGGTTTTTTTCGGTTTTTGATCCTTTAAGTTCCGGCATAGTTCTCTCCATTTCCGCAGCTCAAACGCCGCAATACTATCTTGATTGTGTCTATGTCTATTCAGGTACACACTACCTTCAGGCGCTGTATTTAATACCATGCGTTACATGTTGTGGTCGTGGCGCTTTATCAGATCGTTCTGGCAATCAAGGCTCAGTTCCACGAAGTATGCGCTGTAGCCTGCGATCCTTACGATAAGGTCTCTGTACTCGTTCGGGTCAGCCTGGGCTTCGCGCAGTACTTCAGATGAAACCACATTATACTGGCACTCCATGCCGCCGTTATCAAAGTACGCGAGCGTCATGTCGCGAAGCTTTCCTATGCTATCGCCGCCCTGCAGCGCGGTGGGGTGGACTTTCAGGTTTACAGCCAGACCGTCCATGTATTTTGAATGGTCGAAACAGACTGACGATGTGAACACCGCGGTGGGGCCGTTCAGGTCGCGGCCCTGAGCCGGCGAACTTGCGTCCGCGATCGGCTCTCCGGTGAACCTGCCGTCCGGCGTAGCCCAGGTCGTGTAGCCCTGGATAACATGATCGGACGCGCCGTAGAGACCGGCTTTATAGTTCGTGCTGCGCATGCTGTAACACTCTTTGCATGCGTTGTAATATGTATCGCAGATCCATGTCATTTCCATGTCCGCGTACGGGTCGCCGTTACCGTAGTGCGGGACTTGTGTCAGTATCTGCTGGCGAAGAGGCTCATAGCCTTCCCAGTTTGCCATGACAGCGTCATAAAGCTCGCGGGTCGTGGCCAGCTTATTGTCGAAGCACATATACTTGATTGTCGTGAGGCTGTCAGCGATCGTAGCGAGGCCTGTTGCGGTGCCACCGTACGAGTTGTACTTGCAGCCGCCCCATGTCGCGTCCATACCGTTTTCCATGCAGCCTTCCATGCTCAGTGAAATAAGGTTTTCCGTTCCATGGTACTGGTGCAGGTACTCGGTATAGTTGTCGATGCTTGCCTGGAGCTTAATAAGATAGTATACGAGCTTACGCATCGCCTCTCGTACTTCTTCAATCGTCTCCATATCGTAGAGATAACCGGTGTGAACAGAGCATTGCTCGCCGTTGAACGGGTTTTTACCGTCGTTAATCGCCATTGAGAACACGACGCCGTAATGGAGGCCGGAGTAGGGGGCGGTGTTCCCGTTGGCGCAGGGGTACTCTGTGCCCGGCCCGACTATCTCCTGGCAGCCCATTATGGCGAAATCCCTTGCATCCTCAAGAGAGAAGCCGTTTTCACGCATGAGCCCCTTGATGATGACTTCGTCGTTCTGGAACAAAGGCAGCCCGCCGACGATCTTTGTCGTTTCTATCGCCAGTTCCCATATATCCCTCGGCGTACTCTCCGCTATCCGCAGCGAAATCGTCGGGTCGTGGAGCTTGAGACGGGCAATCGATTCAAGCACCATGTAGCTGATAGGGTTCGTAGCGTCTGTGCCGTCTCTTTTCACGCCGCCGATGGTTGTGTGGTGGTATGTGTTGGCGCCTATCATATGAATTATGAATTTTGTTCCGCCGCCGTAGAAACTGTTGATTTTTAGAAAGAAAGCGTCGGTGATTTCCTGAGCCTCATCGAGAGTCAGCGTGCCGTTTTTAATGTCGTTTTCAAACTGCTTATGCGTGAACTGGTCGAACCGCCCAATGGACCAGGCCATGCAGCCGTCCTGATACATCAACAGGTCATACAAGACAGCCGCCTGAGCCGCTTCCCAGAATGTACGCGCGGGGTTCTCTGATATCCAGTACAGGCTGTCCGCCATCTTCTCAAGCTCAGCTTTTCGCTTAGGGTCGTTCTCGCCGGATGCTTTTTCAAGGCAGGCGTCGCCGTAGCGGCGAATGAAAATAGTAGCCGCGTCGCAGGCGATGGCGGCAGATGAATAGAACAGGCACTTCTTCACGTCGTCGCCCATGACATTTCCGAAGTGTTCGTCCAGCCAATCCTGAGCCTGCTTCCGTATCGCCCCGTATCCTGTATTGATTATCTTCTCAAAACCGGGAATCAAATGCCCGGGCCTGCAGCCGATAAGATGCCTCATCATCGTAGTGTGCTTTGTCGCTCCAAGGCGGCACAGCTCATCAAGGCCATCAGGCGCCCAGCCGTCGGCAATTGTGTCAAATGTCCTGTTCCGCCAGAAATCCTGAATGCTTTCCAGAGCTTCGACGTCTTCCATCGCTGCTGCCAGGCGGATGTTATCCGTCTCCTCGCTGTGATACAGCCCGTCGCTGCCGAGCGGCCATTCCCCGGAGCGGATAGCCCTGGCGGCAATGCCTGTGCCTTCATTGTTTTCGGGATACACTACGCTGCTGCAAAAGAACCTCCCGCGGTTGCCAACGAGAACGTCAAAATCCTCGACTCTCAGCGTTACTTTTGACGCTACCGCCTTGAGGATCGTCGGCCTCCTGATTGTCGGAACGAGATTGATGCAGTCTTTCATTGCTTCGGTCACAATCATAGCGCGCTCAGAGTCGAGTTGGATCACCCGGTTGCGTATCTTCTCGCGCGCAGTCGTTATACGCTGCGTCACCGGTCTGAACTGATACATTTCAATAACCATTCCTTCCATTTTCGTTCATGCCATTGACGGATTTTTCCTAATTGTACAATAAGGTGTAATTGTTATCAAGCGAATTTTCTATCTGCATGTTATCAAGCGAACTGTAACAGCGAATTTCTATCTGCATGTTAACTTTCCGCGGATGCCAGAATTTCACCGAGGTAGTGCCCGAATGTAACACAGCGGCCGTGGCTGTTACCGCTGAATAGGAGCGGGTAGTCGACGCCGTACATACCGCCCGCGATCATTCCTGTGGCGTACAGCCCGGGTACAGGGTTTTGCTCTTTGTCCAGCACACGGAGTTTTGTGTCCGTGACAAGCCCGCCAAAGACGTTTAGCAGCGACGGGCCGAACTTCAGCGCATAAAACGGAGGGGCGTCTATCTTTGTGAGCATCTCCGCGCGCTTGCCGTAGTCAGCGTCGAAGCCGTTTTCAAAATGTTCATTATATCTTGCGACAGTTGCTTTAAAGTTCTCGACCGGAACATCCATTTTTACTGCAAGTTCATCAATAGTGTCTGCCGTCACGCAAATGCCGTTCTCAATATACCTGTTGACGTCGTTTTTGACGGTTTCTGCGTAATAAGAAAACGGTTTACCAAACTCAGCCACCATAAAGTCGGCGAACTGCCCTCCTGCTACAGGTGCAGTTCTTGAAACGTCCTCGACCCAGTTCGCGTCGAATACAGAAAACGCCCAGGCGCCGTCCTTCTGCATCATCGTACGGATGGACTTGGCCTGGACCCATGTGTCCTCGTTCATATACCTGTTGCCCTGCCTGTTCACGTGCAGAAAGTAGAAGCAGTACATCGCGTACGCGACAAGGTGCAGCGAAGTAGCCCACGGCGCAGGTTCAAACTCTCCTCCGGCCCAGCGCCCCATTTTATGCCCGTCGCCCGTGTTGATACCGTGTGGGAAGTAACCGTCATGCTGCGGTATCGTACCGATGGGAGCAAAGTGTTCAAGCATGTCGCGGTCCGACCCGATATCTCCAGTCGCAAGGACGACGCCGCGCGCGCCGGAGTATCTCCTGTACTTACCGTCCTCTCCTTTTGCAATGGCGGATGTAACTCTGCCGCCGGTTTTCTCAAGCTGCTCAGCACGGGTGTTCCGTATGACTTTCCCGCCGAATGACAGGATCGTATCTTCAAAAACTTCGCAGACAAGCAACGCCCCGAACATGCGGTACTTACTGTTCTCAGGCCTTGTCATGATATGCGTCCCCGGATATTCTGTAAAGTCCGGCCCGCGGTAGTACGCCCCGAACATAACCGGCTTTATGTTATCACCGCCCAGTTCGCACAGCCAGTCGAACGCCTCTTCACTGCGGTTGACATATATCCACAGGATATCCTCGTTCACGCGGCTTCCGCTGATGCGCATCCATTCGCGGGCGAACTGCGCTTTGTCAATGTTCACGCCGTGCGCGCGCTGGATACTTGAGCCGACAGTCGCCAGGTGCGCTCCGTGAGCGACGAGCCCGCCGGTCTTCTCAAGCACAACGACTTTCAGCCCAAGCTGAGCGCATCGCGCGCCTGCAGCGAGGCCTGATATGCCGCCGCCGACGATAACTACGTCCACGCTGACAATTTCCGCGATTTCCTGCTCAGGAACCGGGGGAGGGGGCGTTTCCCAGGGATAGTTGCGGCTTTTCGCTATTTTTGAGTCAGCTTCAGCGGTTTCGATATGAGTGTAAACATGGTTATGCTTTTTTGCTTCTTCGGCAGCCTCTTCTGACGCCAGGTTGACAGGTTCCATATAAATTGAGCCCCTTTCCATATTATTCTTATGAGGTAACACGCGCTACTCTTATCACTTGTTACTATTCAGTGCCACCTTAGTTCGGCCGTTACATCACGTTCCTTTACGCTCGGATGCGCATCCATGCGCATACTCGCGCGCTCCGGCATCCATGCCTCCGCTTTTCGGAACGTGATCGCAACGACCTCACCGAGGCACTGAATAGTAACAATTACTTCGCCGTCTTGCCCGGAGCGAAGTCACGCATTTCCGGTATCGCGCCGCCGGCGATTGCCCACAGGTACAGACTCGCCACCGTTCCGTGCGGCGAATACCTACGGGCATATTTGTCAAACAGACTGCGTTCGATTTTTCTGTGATGATAGAGCATTCGCAGACCGCGATGTATGGCCAGATCGCCAAAACTCATCACATCCGGGCGTTGCAGACAAAAAACCATAAGCATTTCGGCAGTCCATACGCCTATTCCTTTAAGCGCGGACAGTTTACTTATCACATCTGCATCGTTCAAATCGCGGAGCGCCTCGGCGTCAAACTCACCGCTTAGGTTTTTTTCAGTAAATCCCTTGATGTAATCCGCTTTCTTGAATGTGATGCCGCAGCTCTGTAACTCCTCGCGGGAAGCGGCGTATATCGTATTGACGCTGACCTCGCCAAGCCGGTCATTCAGGCGCGTCCAGACGGTTTTCAACGCGGCGGACGATATCTGTTGCCCCACAATGCTGTGGACGACCGAGGTGAACACGTCCCCGTTGACCTCGCGGTAGATATGCCCTATATGGTCAATCGCGTCGCCGAGCCGCTTATCTTTGCGTTTCAGATACTCAACTTCTTTGCCGCCATATTCATAGTACATATTATGCTCAATGTCTCCTCGATATCTGCTGATTTAGATGTGTAATTATACCACTGATTTAGGGAAAAGAGAACAGTAAGCAAAACGTTGCAGTACACAGATGAAAACTGCAGTTACTGTTCAGTGCCACCTTAGTTCGGCCGTTACATCACGTTCCTTTACGCTCGGATGCGCATCCATGCGCATACTCACGCGCTCCGGCATCCATGCCTCCGCTTTTCGGAACGTGATCGCAACGACCTCACCGAGGCACTGAACAGTAACAAATTGCATTAAGCTTCTGCAGCAAGGAAGCTCATAGTGTTGAACTTACCGCATATGTGTAAAAAGGGTGTAAAATAAATCTACAAGGCGACGTAGTACGTTGATATTTCACCGATATTGTAGTATTATTTCTACATACTTTTCTAAGTAAAGCAACTTGCGGTTTCAAAGCAACCAAGGGCAATAAGCAACCAATTAGGTTGCAAAAGAACAAAGAGATTACAAAGCAACCTTTGGTTGCTGGGAGGGAGGCGCGTAACATCATGTACGGATATTGGAGCAAACTACTCAGGGTGAACCTTACGACTGAAACCAGCACAACGGAGGACATAGATGATAAAACGTTAAAACTGCTGCTGGGAGGGGCTGCGCTGGGCGCGAAAATACTCCTCGAAGAAGTCCCGGGTAAAACCGATCCGCTCTCTGAGGGGAACAAGATCATCTTTGCGCTTGGGTTTATGCAGGCCGCAAACTATCCCGGCAACGCAAAATGGAGCGTTATCACTAAGAGCCCGCTTACCGGCACTTTTCTGGATTCTGCAGGAACAGGCGCGTGGGCTCCGCAGCTCAAGAAAGCCGGATATGACGTCCTTGTTATTGAAGGAAAAGCAAAGAAACCGGTTTATCTCTATATCAACGACGACGTAGTTGAGTTCAAGGACGCAGGGCACATATGGGGCAAAGACTCGATCGAAACCTCAGCGGAAATCAAGAAAGAACTTGGCAGCGACAGGATCAACGCTTTAAACATCGGCCCCTGCGGAGAGATCCTGAACCCGATCGCGTGCATAACATGCGACGGCCACTCTTTTGCGGGAAGAGGCGGTTCGGGCGCCGTTATGGGCTCAAAAAATCTCAAAGCCATTGCGGTCTGGGGTACCAAAAAACCTCCGGTCGCGGACGAGGAAAAAGCAAGCCAACTTTCAAAAGATTTGTTCAAGTCACTTCACGAAACCGCAAAAGGCGGCGGCGGAACGCCGGATGTGATGGTACCGCTTGAGGGGATAGGCGACGTGCCTATCCGCTACTGGCGCGGCGACTTGTGGCGCAACGGAGCGAAAATGATCGGAACTCCGCGATACACAGAATTCCTCAACGTAAAGCCGCTGCCATGCCAGAACTGCCCGGTCGGCTGCCACCGTCACATTCATGTCACATTGGATGACGGCAGCGTTCTTGAAGGGAACGGGCCTGAATACGAGACTCTGGGTATGCTTGGTTCCGGGCTCATGATCGACGACCTGAAGGCGATTTCCGAGGCTAATGACATCATCAACCGCGCCGGCGCCGATACGATCTCTGTCGGTTCGTTCATCGGGTTTATTATCGAGTGCTATGAGAGCGGCTTCCTGACGGCGGAAGAGATCGGGATAGTCCCAAAATGGAGCGACAAGGAAACCCTGCTTTACCTTACTGATAAAATTCTGAAACTTGAGGGTATCGGCGCGAAATTCAAAAAAGGAGTCCGCGGGGCTGTGGCAGAGATCGGCCCGGAAACCGCTGCTATAGCGTCGGAGGTCAAAAACCTCGACATGCCAGCGCATGACGCCCGCGCGGTCTACGCCCTTGCGGTCAACTATGCGACCAGCCCGCGCGGCGCCTGCCATGAGCGCGGCAACCCGCAAGCCAGCGCGCTGGGGCTTTTCTATCCGGATTGCGAAATGGACGCGCCGCCCGAACGCTTCGACGAAGATCAAGCCGCGTATTGCGCCGCTGTTTATCAGGACGCCAGCCTGCTGTTCAACAATCTGACGATGTGTAAGTTCATGGTCAACAACGGCGGGCTCTCAATAACCGAAATAACTCAGGAATATGAATATGCCACAGGAATAAAGCTTACAACTATGGAACTGCTCAAGACAGCGCAGCGGGGGCTGGCGCTGCAGCGCCTGGTAAATGTCCGCGACGGCATTACCAGGAAAGACGATACACTTCCGCAAAAGATGCTGCAGCCGTCGGTCGTCGGCGGCCGCGCAGGGAAAGCGCCGTTTGCTTTTGATAAGATGCTTAGCGATTATTATACGCTGAGAGGCTGGGACGACAACGGCATACCCACAAAAGAGACTCTGATTGCGCTTGGTCTGGAAGACTACGCAGGGTACCTGGAGGGGATATGATTTATGATTACAGTGAAACTGCCGGCGATACTGAAGGAGTATGCGCCAAACGGAAGCAGCGACGGCCGCGTCGAGCTTGATTACGAACAGGGTATGACCGTTGCCGACGCGCTCGCCGCAACGGAGATATCAAAATCTAATCACAGATATTCAACTCTGGTCAACAGCAGGAAGAAAGAAGCCGGCGACGTCCTTGAGGACGGAGATGTTGTCACAGTTATACCGCTGTTATCGGGCGGTTGAAAAGATATTGAAAGGTTGTGTAATAATGTCCAGCGTAAAAGTAAACTCAACAGTGCTTCAGGACCCCGCCGCGGCCGCGCGGGAGGCAGCAAATGGCATAAGCGGCGCAAAACTCGCGTTCCTGTACTCCAGCGTAAACTATGACCAGTCTGAACTGATCGGTTGCCTGAAAAAAGAAATGCCAAACACACCTATTATCGGAAACACCTCGTTTACCGGTATAATCACATCACAGGGCTATGTCAGCGGTGATTATTTTGCCGGAGTCATGGCCTTTGAAGGCGACGACGTCAAAGCGGGCGTCGCGGGCGCGGACAGAGGCGACTGCCCTGTAGCGACCGGCGAAAAAGTGGCGCGTGAGGCAATGCAAAAAGCGGGCATGTCTACTGCGCCTGACTATTTCTACATGGTTGCGTCCCCGGGCGAGGAGGAGTTCTTCTTAAAGGGGATAACCAATGTGATCGGGCGCGTTCCGTTTTTTGGCGGCAGCGCGGCGGACAACGCCATTGCGGGCGAGTGGAAACTTTTCACCGACGCTGTTGTAACTTCAGACGGCGTCGCGGTAGCATTTTTCTACTCAGACAAAGCGTTTGCCAACGTATACACCGGGGCGTACGCGGAGTCCGACAAGGTCGGTATCATAACGAAAATCAGGGATAACCGTGTCCTTGAAGAGATCGACGGCGTTCCCGCACTGCAAAAATACTCGCAGTGGAGCGGTAAAGGCGTAGACCAGCTTAAGGGTATGGACCTTCTTGTCGCTTCGATCTGCAACCCGCTCGGCGTCAAGGATCGCCTCGGCGATCTGGTAGCTATACGCCATCCGATGAACGGGAATGACGACCTTACGATCAATGTCGGAAACAACCTCGCGACAAACACGGCGGTCATATACATGGATGGTTCCGTCGACGGGCTGGTCGCTTCCGCGGCTTCGACTCTCGAAAAACTCAAATCAAAGATCGGCGCCGCTGCCGGTTTCCATCTTGTCCACTGCGGCGGAAGAAGAGCCGGCATAGGCGACCGTATCGACGAAACAGCCGCGCTGATCAAGCAAGCCGCAGGCGACGTCCCGTTCATAGTAGAGTTCACTTTCGGCGAGTACGGCTTTGAAGCCGACGGTAATAACACCTGCGGTGGCTTGATGCTCTCCTACAGCGCGTTCGCAGAATAACCGGCCGCGCAAAAAAGCGCTGCCAGCGCCGTCAGATCCGGTAAGGGTACTTACTCGACAGGCGTAAGCAGGCATGCATATATGAAGAACAGGCGGAGAGCAATCACCGCCTGTTCTAATTGGTTGGGGTGAAGCTCGCCGCCACCAGAAATGATTTTCTAAGACCCATCGTAGATAACCTTGCTTTCTATCTTTCAGATTTAGTTGCTTCCAAATACACAAGCGGAAAAGGAGCTTTTAGTACAACCCGGTTTTTACGTAAAAACCATGCTCTCCAATAAAACTATTCGCTTCTTATTGTCCAAAACCCAGGTTCCAATTTGCCATGAGAATTTCTAGAAACTCTTTCGGCTCAATCACTTTCACAGGCGATTTTCCCCGCAGAAACTTATCGTCACGGCTTATTATATAGTCTGCTTCGGCTTTCTTCGCGCAAGCGGAAACAAGCGCGTCTTCAAAATCCTCTATCGGGATTGACATAGCGTTGGTACAGTCCTCGTGGGTGACCGAAACGATTTTATACGTCGCAAGCAGAAAATTCAAAACCTGACGTGCTGATTTCAAATCATGCGCTTTACTGTAGAGGTAAAAGATGTCCGTTACGGCGTTAGCTGTGAAGTAACAAGTAAATTCACTGTTTTGCGCGCGTAAAAGGATATCTTTTGCCTCTACATCAAATGGCTGGCGTTCTTGCAATGCGTCCATAATTACGTTGGTATCAAGTAATACGGTCATTTCGCCAGCCGCTCCATTCTCACATCGTCAAGGTCGATGTCGTTCGGAAGCGTTCCGAAAAGACTATCTACTGATGTTATTTTTTCGGGTATTTTTTTCAGATACCACGGCTCTTTATCATAACGGATTATCTTTGCGGCAGGTTTTCCGTATTTTGTAATTATGATGTCCTCGGTATCGGCTAAGTCCACATATTTGCCTACATTGACTTTCAAATCAGATAATGCTATCAGCATGAGTAAAACCCCTTTCATGTTTTATATCAGCATTATAGCATATCGGTGCTGTTTTATCAATGAATTAGGTGCTGCTTGTAATTGTCAAGTAAACGTTGGCGAAAAATCTTGTTTGACGAATGCCAAGCGGGCGTGTTATCATATATTAAAATTTAATAACCGTCTCCGACCCGCTTTGCCTAAAGCGAGAGCCATGGCGGCGCGGGCGTTAGGGTAAGCTCGGGAAACAGGCTTGCCTTCCGGTGTGAAAAGGGGATTTGTTAAAAAACGTTTGCTTGCAGGCGTTTGTTTTGTCGTTCTTTTTATCCGTTTACGGACCGGATTAATAGGGGCGATTTTTTATTTTTGAGTTTTAAATCAACCGAAAGGGCGGACTATGAAGCGTTTATTTTCATTTTTCTTGTGCGTTTGCTTTTTACTTTCTTTATCGGGCTGCTTTCTCGTCAGCGATAAACCGCCGCTCAATAATACCGAAAATACCGTTACGGACGGCAGCGGCGCGGCGCTTAAAATACCCGAAAATAAAAGCGAAACGACCATAGCGTCCGTGTATGCCGTCGCCGTGCCGTTCTTCGCGGCTTTGCGGCTCTGCGAAAGAGTAACGGCGGTAAACGTGAAATCGACATTCTGGACAGACGCCTGCGAGGGCCTTGCCTCCGCGGGGAGCGTCGGCAGAGGCGCGGGCGATTTAGAGGCGCTCGCGAAGCTTTCGCCCGACGCGCCTGTCCACCGCCGCAACGACAGCGCCACCGCTGAAGCCGTTACAAATAAATT
>Ga0082212_10002837_pt1 | contig 24870 bp, 12 predicted proteins | sample TergutNt197P3_FD_71548 | JGI IMG/M metagenome (GOLD analysis project Ga0082212, IMG submission 71548) | Neocapritermes taracua P3 segment gut microbial communities from Petit-Saut dam, French Guiana - Nt197 P3 | ecosystem: Host-associated > Arthropoda: Insects > Digestive system > Gut ... | reverse complement strand
CCGCACCCCTGCCAGAGAGCCTTCGCGTACCACCCGACGGCCTGCCCGACATCCCTGTCCGCGCCATGCCCCGCCGCATAGCGCATGGCCACCCTGAACGATGCCCAACGGTCGCCCTGCTCGGCCTCCTCCCGCAATACGTCAATCTGCCTGGAGTCCCGCCTCCATGAGGGTTTCGGCAAGACATCCTCGGCCATCCCCGTGTCAACCCCCCCGGCGAAAAACGCAAAGGCGGCGGCAAGCCCGGCCGCCACCCCAAGGCTGAGGCTTTGAGACACAGGTGTGCCGCGTTGCCGCGCCACCCTGCTGAACCGGCAGGACAGGGCAACCCCGCTCGCCAGCGCGAGCAAGGGCGTGTGGATAAGGATGACCGGCGGGATTAGCGATATGAGCAACATCACCCCAAGGGTGCGCAACGGCATCACGGCCAGGATGTAATTCATCGACAGGAACGAGAACAGCGCACAGAACACCAATGCCATGCCAGCCCCTAACGCCACCATGCGATACCACTTCACAGGAATACGCGCGTCCCTGCAGACGGCAAGCCACAACGAAAGAAGGCTCACGCAGGAAAAGGAAACCATCGCGGTGTGCCACGGCGTCGCAAGCGGGACGAACCCGCTGAACTTGGCGCAGAGCCGCGTTGCGCTTTCAAGCAGCAAGGCCCCGGACGGCAACAGCACCGCACCAGTGAACAAGGCGGCGCAGGCCGCTTTCTCCCGGGCGCACGCCCCCCGGGACGTTTTTTTTGCTGACACCGTAAAACCGTTTTTCATAATCAAAACCAAGCTCCTCTGTTATGGATAGGGCGGATATAAATTCATCGGAGACGTGAAATACCAATCAACGTCTGAAAAGTTCCGTGGGTTACGGTAGTTGTCGGCTGGCGCAAGGTTTGGCCACAGCTTTTCGTTTTTCCCGTCGGACTGATCCCATGCCTGAGTGACAAGGGCCGAGACGGTCTGCGCATACGGTGCGCCGTTCGCGACATCCCGTCCCGCCTGCCAACTCAAAGTCGCTGATCCATCATTTGGTGTGCCGATGCTTAATCCCGCAACCCATTGGAAAAAGTCACAGACCCCTATTAACTCGGCTGTGTAACCTATCATGAAGTTACTCAGCTTTGCGGTTTTTATGGGTTTCCCTGCCCATGTCGCCACAGCAGCAGCCCCGAACTGGGGATTAGGCTTACCGTCGGGTAATATCGGCGTGCTGTTCACCTGATTGTACGTCCAGACTGTAGGGTTCCCCTCATTATCAGGCCTTCCTGAGTAATCACCTGTACTGCCCCTGCTGAACCATCTCGCCCCATTCCAAGGAAGCTGCCTTGAAACCTTGGAGTAATTCGCTTTTAGGTGCGTGGCGAACGCTTGCGCCCTCACCAGATCCGCCTCCATGATATCATCCACAGATGCACCCGCCAGCGGCAGGACGACGCAGAACTCGGTGGGTTGAAACCCGTCCAGCTCGAATTTGAACCTGTACACCCCGCCTTCCTTTGGATTCACATAATCCACCTCAACTCCCGTCGTGGAGCTTAACGCCCCTGAATTCGGTCCGCTCAGTTTTGTCCAACGCGGGCTCAGGGAATTCAGAGTGCCGGGCGGTAGTTGAGGCGTGATGTTCGCTTTCAGCGTGACGCTGAAATCCTGCACGTTGAAATGGGAGTTGACCACATCCTTGTAGAACACGACGAAATGCTTGTCGGGGTTGGGGCTGTGCGTGACATCGAACGCATGGGCTTTGCCCCCCTCAAACGGCGGCGGGTTCGCGGACACGCCGGCCTTTGACGACATGACATCAACCTCGACTCCCAACACCGTGATGGGCAGGGAGTTGGAGCAGTTGAAGCCTTCGGCGGCGCCGGTGCCGATGAAGGAGAATGTGAGCGTGGCGGTTCCGGGAGCGATGGCCTCGACCCAGACGTAGTAGTGCCAGTGGTTGGTGACGGACTGGCCGGGGACGAGCAGGGGCTCGCCGTCGGCGGCGGCGGACTCCCACACGCGCACCGCGCCGGGGTCGCCCTCCAGCGTGAGGACGTAGTCGCCGGGGTGGCTTCCGGCGGAGACGATCCCCGCGACGTGCGTGACGCCCGTCGCCGCAGGGATGGCCCAGCCGCCGGGGTCGGGGAAGAGCGAGCGCATCACGTCGTTGCTGCCGTGGGGCCAGCCGTCCCCGTCGAAGTTCGCGATGACGGGCGTGCTCATCACCGTGAAGGCGTTGGTCTGCGTCGCGGTCTTGCCGCCGCCCTCGTCCCACTCGAACACGGCCCGCGCCCCCCACGGGGTGCTGGAGCCCACCCCGGCGACGATGACGGGCTCGCCCCGCTCGACGGTGCTGTTGACGGCGAGGGGGGCGCCGTTGGTGCGGGTGAGGGCGATGTGGCTGGTGACGGACACGAGCTTCGCGGGGCCGGTGTGGTGCCCGGCGTGGGCGGGGCAGGGGCAGCAGCCCCCGCCGCCGGGGCCGCCGTGGGGATAGAAGCGCACGAGGTGCTCCTTGACGGGGTGGCCGCAGATCTCGTGGATGCGGACGGTGCCGCGCTCGGCGTAGGCGGCGAAGGGCCCGGGGGCGCCGTTGGTGTGGCAGGGGGGGTGGGGCTGGTCGTGCCACAGGGGCTGCCACCACTCGTCGCAGGTCTCGCAGTATTCCTCGGGGGGGGGGATGCCGCAGTGGGGCGTGTTGGGGAAGGGGGGCGTCCACCACACGCCGCAGCGCCCGCAGTATTCCTCCCCTGCCTCGCCGGGGGCGTTGGTGTCGGCGGCCCGCGTGCAGTACCACACGGGGCGGGTGATGCTGACGCCGGAGTCGAACCCGTAGGGTGTGAAGGTGGCGGTGACGGAATCGGGCCAGTTGGTCTTCCAGCCGTCGCTCCTCGGGAGGAAGGCGGTGTTGCCCTGGAGCCGGAGGCCGCCGTATTGCCACTCGAGGATGCCGTCGTTCTCCGGCTCGGCGGTCGCGGCGATGGGGTGCGGGCCGGGGCTGTGGAAGCAGACGTAAGGCTGCGGAACCTCGAAGCGCGTGACGTAGAGCATGACGGTCTCGTCCGCCGCGCCACCCCCCTTCGGCGCGGGCGCGGGCGGCCCTTTCGGCGCGGGGAACACGGGCTCGGGGATGCGGGTGAGCCCGCCGATGCCGTACCCGCCGGGGGGCAGCAGGGCGGTCCCGGTGGCGGGGATATACTCCCCGAACGGTGGCGGGTCGAAGTTGAAGGATCCGAGCGGCCCCGCGAAGGGGCGGGCGAGGCTGGCGAGCTCAACCGGCCTCGGGGAGTCATAGCACGGCCTGCCGGAGGTGTCGATGGCGAACGGGACGCTGACCGGCCCGGGGGACTCGGTGCGCGCGACGGTGGCGTTCCCGCCGCCCGTCAGGGGCGCGGAGCCCCACGCGACCGTGTTGGAGCTGAACGCGAGCGGCGGCGACCACACCAGCAGGTAGAGCGGGTGCGGGAACTCGACGCGCGGGGGGGCCGCCGCGAGGTCCACGGTCAGGGTGGCCGGGCCGTTGCCGTAGGGGTCGAGGCCGAGGTGGACGCAGCTGCAGCTTCCGGCCATGGAGGCGGGGTCCGCGGAGCCGCCCGACCACCCCAGGCGCGTCCACGCCTCCTCGGACCAGCCCGAGGGTGACCCGAAGACGCGCGGCGACCGGGCGAGGTAATACTGCTGCCAGCCCCACGTGCGCTCGATATTGAATGTGCGCGAGAAGACCACGGGCAGCCAGGACGGGATCTCGGCCGAGAAGGCGTCGCAGAGCTTGATCGCCGTCACGCCGGTCCCCGGCGGGCGCTCCCCGGACGTGCTGGCCGTGAAGCGGGCGGGGTCGATGCCCGGGCCGTTCGCCGTGACGGTCACGCCGCAGTGGCCGCCGGAATTGTTCTCCACGCGGAGCGCGGTCCCCGTGACGTTGGTCGTGAGCAGCACCCCGCCCTGCACCGTGACGGTGTAGTCCGCCGCGCCGTCCACGGGCGTCCACCAGAACGTGTCCCGCCCGTCCCACGACACCGCCGCCGTCACGCTGAACAGCGGGCTGCGGCCGTACATCTGCATGGCCACGAGGTTGCAGAACCCGTCCCCGCTCGAGTCCTCCGCGAGGACGTCCGGCGAACACCCCTCCCCGAACCACCCGTCCAGCCACGCGCCGACGTCGACCATGCCCAGGTCGGACGGACGGACGCGGAAGAAGCCCATGGGCGGGGGCTTGCCGAAGGGGTCGCCCGGCTGCGCGAAGCGGTTGAAAGGCACCTCGAAATCTTTCACACCCAGCGCGGCCTCCACCCGCACGTCGTCATCGAGCGTCACCCACCCGTTAGGGTCCAGCAGGTCCTCCGTGAAACGCACGTCCAGCCGCCCCAGCGGGAACCTCTGCGACAACGGCCACTCCGCCCTGAGGTAGAACGAGTACGCGCCGATCTGGAGATCCGTGACGCTCAGGCGGTCCGGCGGCCCTGCGCCGCGCGGCGGCGCGCCCTCCTGCTGGCGCGCCCCCCCGCCCGGCGCGAGGATGGAGTCCAGGATGCCCCCCCGCGCGAGCCACGGGAAGAACACCGCCAAGTCCCGCCCCAGCCCCGTCTCCACGGCCTCCAGCGCATGGTGGTGATTCTCGAACTTCACCACCTGCTCCACGGTCTGCTGCTCGCCGCCGAGGTCCCGGATCGCCTCGCGCAGAAGCAGCTGATTTGCAAGCGCGACCAGCGCGGCCAGCGCACACGCCGCGCCCCACACCAGCACCGTCCTTTTCGCATTTTTCGTCATGACATCATTACTCCTTCCGCCGTTAAACCGCCGCCGTGAAAAAAAACATGCCGCCATTCTACCACACCCCCCGCCTTTTAGCCACACGCGATATGCCCCGCGCGGGATTTTTTTCGGGGGGGGGAGGGTGGGGGCGCAAGGCTTTGACTTGCCCTTGGGTAGATGCAGGGCGGAAGCCCTGCGCTCCCGGCATTTAGCGCAACAGGATCAGGGTGCCGCGCGGGTCGGAGAGATAGACGGCGGTGCGGTCGGGGTTGTAGATGAGTTTTGCGGTGGGGATGCCGGCCACCGTCCAGAGCGCGAGGTCGGCGGGGCCGTCGATGGGGGCGGGGGAGATGAGCAGGGGCCATTTCGTGGGGGACTTCACTCCGGGGGTGAGCGGCACGGCGTGGACGATGCCTTCGGGGGGCAGGGTCAGGGTGCCGTCGATGGCCGCGGTGTCGGCTTGCGCGGCGGAGGCGTAGTGCCATTTGAGGCCCGCGCCGTCTTCGAGGGTGACGTCGCCGCCGAAGGTGCCGTGGCCGAAGAGCAGCGCGCCGTCCTGCACGGTGACGGGGCCGAGGGTGGCGGTGCCGCCGGAGCCGACGCCGAGGGCGCCGCCTTCGACGGTCACGGGACCGGTGGCGGTGCTGGAGCCGGTGAACAGGAGCGTGCCGGGGCCGCGCTTGGCCCATGGCAGCGTTCCGGAGGAGGCGCCGCTGAAGGCGGAGTCTTCGGTCATGTCGAACACGACGGGGCTGTCGTGGACCTCCTCGTTGGTGAGGGCGTAGAGGTGCCATGTGGCGTTGAGGGCGTGGGTCTCGTTGATGATGGTCAGGGTCGTGCCGGTGGGGGTGTAGCGGTAGGCGAGGAAGTTGGGGGGCTGGAGGTCCTGCTCGAAGATGAAGATGTTGGTCACGGCGGGGTCGGGGACGAAATAGACGGTCTGCCGGCGGCCGCCGGTTGCCAGGGCGTTGGGCTCCCACACGCGGTTGTAGATGCGCAGTTCGTATTGCTGGCCGGGGGTCAGGCCGGTGAGGCGCGTGAAGCCGGGCGCGTCGGTCTCGGGGTTGTTCTGGGCGCCGTAGAGCATGTCGGTGAGCAGGTCATGGATCCCTTGGGTGGTGTCCTCGATGCCCGTGCTGGTGTTCCCGCCGTGGCTGCCGGGGGCGATCCTGTCCCAGCCGTAGCCGTTGATCTCTCCGGCGGTGTTGCCGACCTTGTCGAACGGCACGCCGTTGACGACTGCGGGGCCGCCGGCCCTGCCCCCGAAGTCCATCTTGTGGGTGTAGGTTTTGCGCGGGGAGATGAGGGTGGTCGCGTCGTCGGTGAAGAAGTGCTGGTAGAGGGTCTGCGGGGGGTAGTCTTCGATGGTCGCGAAGGCGCCCTCGCCGGTCAGCCCGCCGAGCGTGACGCCGCCGAGCAGCGCGGAGAGGGCCGCTCCGGCGGCGACGTCGGGGGCGCCCCGGATGAGCGCGCCCGGCTCGAGCGCGGCCTCGCCCGAGAGCACGGCGAGCGCGCCGCTCAGGGCGTTGGTGCCGCTGAAGCGCTGGGTGCCGGGGCCGTCCACCACGGCGGTGCCGTAGCCGCTGATGGACCCGGCGTAGAGCGCCTCGGTGCCGTCCGGCGGCGTGACGGTGAGGGTCAGCGCGTCGCCGAAACTGCCGCCGAGCTCCTCGTTCGTGAGGGCGAAGAGGTGGCAGGTGGCGGCGGTGTGCGAGAGGACGCGCACGTCGAGCGTGCCGGTGGCATCGGTGATGTAACTGCAGCGCAGCAGGTGGCGGTTGGAGGGGTTTCCGGCGAAGTCGATGTTGTAGGTGGTCTCCCCGATGACGTTGCCGCCGACGGAGAAGGTGAACGTCACGTTGCGGTCGGGGTTGCCGGATTCCCATTTCTGGAAGTAGAGGCGGGTCTCGTAGGCGGCGAAGGGCTGTAGCCCGGAGAGGTGGAAGGTATAATCCGGGGCCGCGTAGTGGAACCCAGACAGCAGTTTGTCCATGCCTAAGAGCGCGAGGGACGGGGGAATGGTGTTGCCGGGTATCGTCAGATCCACCGAGAAAGACACGCCCGCGTTTTGCCCGAACAGCACGCCGTTGACCGTCGCGGGGGTCTGGTTCGTGGGGAAGTCAAGCAAATGCGTGTAGGTCTTCACGGGGGATATCTCGCAGTCGGTCTCGTTGGTGAAGGGGGTGACGCTGAGCGTCGCGCCGCCGAACTGGACGAGCCCGCGGCCCGAGAGGTGCGCCACGGTCTGCGCACTGAACAGGATGGCCGTGCCCGGCTCATAGACGTTCAGACGGCTGGCGGGGGTGAGCCAGTCCGGGTCCCACAGGATGAACGAGCCGCTGCGGATGCTCACGTCGCCCGCGGCCTGCCCCGCGGGCGCGTCCCTGACGTCCAGCGTCCCGGGCCCGGCCTTCTCGAGCAGGCCGCCTGCGGCGATGCCGATGCCCCCGGTCAGCACGCCCGAGCCTTTCTCGCCGACGCGCACGTTCGCGCCGCCCTGCACGGCCACGGGCCCGGCGCTGTTCAGCGGCGCGCCGACGGTGGGCATGGGCGTGAGCCAGTCGTTGGGGAGCGGGGTGTAGCCGGGCGCGGAGGGCGGCCACACGTGCAGGCGGATGCCCGCGTCGCCGCCGAGTTGCCCCAGCCCGGCGAGGATGTCGTGGCGGCCCGCGGTGAGGTACGCGGCCTTGCCGTACTGCATCCCGGTGATGAAACGGTTCGCGCCATGCACAACCTCGCCGTCAATCGCGAACAGGACGTAATCGTCCGCGAACACGCCGAAGCGGTACACGCCCGTCTCGGGGACGGTGATGCTGCCGCGCCAGACCGCGATGAAGTCGTACTGGTGCGGCCCGGCCACGGTGCCGTCGGTGCCGAAGGGGTAGGGGAACGTCAGGGCCAGGTCCTGGCCCTGCGGGTAGTCGAAGTCCTCGTGGTCCAGTCCGCTCGGGGAGATCAGGTCGGGCGCGCCGCGCGAGGCCACGAAATTTTCCAGCGCGGCGACCGAGAGGAACGCGTTGGAGTACGACTCGATGACCTGGCGGTTGCCGACATAATAGAAGTAGCCCATCAGGCCGTTGGTGGCGGCGGGGGCGAAGGTGAGCGCCGTCCCCGCGTCCGCCGTGACGGGCCCGAGCAGCGACGCGCCCGCCAGGACGGTCTCGCCGCCCGTCTGCCGGAACACGCCCTGATAGAGCGAGCGGGCCTCCTCCAGCGTCCACGCGCCGCTGCCCGTCCGTACAATCTCCGTGTTCGCGCCGCCCGTGAGCATGCCGCTGAACGCGCCGGCCGCGGTCTGGTTCACGGTCAGTCGGCTCCCGGCTTGGAGCGCGAGTGCGCCCTGCGCCGCGCCCTCGAGGCTCGCGTGGATAGAGGTATTCGCGCCGTTCACCGTCAGGGCCGTGGTGTCCCCCATCGTCAGGCCGCCCTGCAGGGCCGCCTCGTCCGCGAGCGTCATCGCGCCCTGCGCCAGCAGCACCTGCGGGCGGACCGCGGCCTGCCCGGCCAGCGTCAGTTTCCCGGCCGCCACCTCGACGGTCAGCGGGGCGGCCGCGTCCAGCGTGTTGGCGATTGTGTGCGCGCCGCTGAGGATGCCGAGGTAAGGGTCGCTGCCGCCGAAGGCCAGCGTGCCGCCCGTGAGCGTGTAGCCCCAGAACGGGTTGTTGAAGAGCAGCGAGCCGACGGTGAAGGGCGCCCCGAGCGTGACCTCCGCGTGGTTGGTGATGGCCGCGCCCATCAGGGCGGTCAGCGCGGGGCTGTCCGGCGCGTCGCCGGTGTCCCAGTTCGCGCCCGTGTCCCACAGGCCGCCCTCGTTGGACTTCCACGCCGTGTAAAGCCCGGGGTCGGCGTTCTCCACCGTGAGGGTCAGCGCGCCGCCCGCGACGTCAAACGTGTAGGTGAAGCCCGGCATGGCGTTCGCGACGGAGAGGTCATTCGGGTCCACGCTCATCGTGCCGGAGCAGGTCATCAGCGTGAAAACGCCCGTCTCGTTGAACGGCAGGTCCGAGCCCCAGAGGTAGAGGCTGAAGACCGTCTCGCCGAGCGTGATGGCCGCCGCGTGGAGGGAGGAGCAGGCGCCGCCGCCGAAGTTCATGCCGATGGTGCCGCCCGCCGCCGAGAAGGCGTTGACACGCGAGGCCGCCAGCGTGTCCACGCCAAGGCGGAGGGTGCGGGCGCCGATGTCCAGGTTGATGTCCGCGCCGTCCAGCGCGTCGCGGATGGTGACGCGCGAGAACCCCTCCAGCGCGAGCGGCTCAACGCCCCGGTAATCCTGCGCGGCGATGACGGAGCCGAGCGTCAGGTGTGCGTCATTCGCGCCCGCGAACGTCACGTCGCGGTGCAGCGTGAACGTCCCCGCGAACATCGTGTCCGCGCTGTCCGCCACCTCGAAGCGCACGTCGCCGCCGTAATCGAAAACCTCGAAGTCATGCCCGATGTAGCGCTTGTTGCCGGACGCGACAAACGTCAGATTGTCCGTCGAGAGCGTCCCCGCGTCCCCCACCCGCACCGCATCCGAGAGCGGCCCCGCGCCCAGCGAGCCGCCGCGCCCGTCCAGCGCCGCGCCATTGTACGCCAGCGTGCCGGTGACGTCCCCCGTGTCGTCCGCCAGCACGCGCAGCGTCCCGTTGCGCAGGGTCGTGCGCCCCTGATACGCCCGCTCAGCCCCCGTGTTCAGGCCGCCCTCGCGGATCTCCAGCGTGCCGCCGCCGGCCTTGAGCAGCCCGCCCTGCTTGTACCGCGCCTCATTCACAATCACGAGTTGGCGGAAGGAGAGCGTGTCGCCGCCCGCCACGTCGAACACCGCCGCCGACGGCGTCACCACGCGCGGGTGCCCCGTCAGGCTGACCGCCCCGCCGCCCAGTTCCGTTGACACCACGCTCAGGCCCGAGCCGCAGAAGACGATGCCCTCGTGATGCGCCGCGCCCGCCTGATCCAGCACCACGTTCACGCTGCGCCCCGGCAGCGACAGCGCATAGACGAACCGAGTGCCCACAGGGGCCGTCACCTCGCCGAGGCACAGCCGCCCCTCCAGCACGCCCATGTGCTGCGTCAGCGCCAGCGGCTGCGGGAAGGCCATCTCCCCGAACCCGCGCTTGCTGGGTATCGCGCCCATCACGCTCAGCGAACCGTCAAGCCGCAGCGCCCCGAACACGTCGAGCACCGTCCGCGCCCGCAAGGCCAGCGGCGCCGTCACCGCCACCGCGCGCCCGTCGCTCACGGAAAAATGCGACATCTCCACCGGCACCTCATTCGTGATCGTCAGCCCCGTGCCGCCCAGCACCGCATTGCCCGATGCCCACACGCGCCGCGCCGCCCCCTCAACCGTCAGCGTCGCCGAATCCCGGATGCGCAAAAGCGCCTCCCCGCCCATCACGAGCGGCGGCGCCCACGCGCCGCCCAGATGCTCGAACCACAGCCCCGTCGTCGTCTCGCCCCACGCGCCGGGCCCCGACACCGCGCCGCCCGCCGCATCCAGTTTCGCGACCTCCAAGTTGCCATCGTGCCCCAGCACCGCAAACGCGCCCGCCGCGAGGCGCACCTCCGAATCCCCCCCCAGCGCCCGGCACGCCGCCGCCGCGCTGAACGCAGGCGCCAGCACCACGTCATCCACCATCGTCGCGCGGTCCGACCAGTCGCCCTCCCCCGCGAGGCCCAGCACATGCGCGCCCGGCCCCAGCCAGAACGGCACGCTCACGAAACGCTTGTGCCGCCCCTCCCACGCGTCATTGAAGATCATCGCGAGCGGCGCACCGTCCACCGTCACATACAGCACCGTCTCCTGATACCCCGAGCGCAGGAAATGCGACAGCGCCACCTGATGCCAGCCCGCCTGCGCCACCGCCACCTCCTGCGTCACCGCCCCCTCCATCTGCAGGATCAGCACCTTGTCCCCCTCCGGCGCCATCCCCGCTGAATTCCACGGCGACCCCGCCGCCGCAAGGTTCTGGCCGCCCACGCGGTTCGACGACACCGCCACGCACCACTCCGTCAGGATCGCCCCGGTTGAGGTATAAGCCCAGCCGCCGGGCGCAAGGTTGAACTCCTCGAACCCCGCGTTCCGCACCACGTTCAGCGCACGGTCCGGCTCCCCCGCCGTCACGACCCGCGCCCCCGCCGCAACCTCCACCTGCGCGTCCGCGAACTGCGACGCCGTCGCCAGCAGGTCGCCCGCCGTAACGGTCACGCGCCCCACGCACTGCCCCAACGCCACCGCGCCCGCGCCCGTTTTCTCGATACCGTTCGCGCTGAATAACTCCACGCCCACGCTGTTCGTCAAACCGCCCGCAACGGAAATCTCGCCCTCCAAGCGGATGCGCCCATGCCCCACCAGCGCATAACCGCCCGATGCGAACACCAGTCCGCTCGCCTCAACATCCGCCGACACCTCCACGAAGCCGCCTGCGCCGTCGAACTTCGCCACCGCCCCCGGCACCCACGCCGACGGCGCACCGCTCTCATCCACCCAACTCACCGACGCCGCATCCCACACCGCCCCGCCGTCCCACGTCAAGACAGGCGCATCCGCAAACGCGAACCCGCCCGCCAGAATCCCGCACAACAGACCATACTTCAGTTTCATACAAGCACCCCATACAAGATTAATCAACGATGAAAATGATTGTGAGGGTTAGGCGCGGGGATGTCAAGCGGGAAGAGCGTTTTTTCAGAATTTTTCATTTAATGCCATCCTCCGTCAACACACCCTCAAAGGACTCATCGTGCGGGAAGCTTTTTTCGCCGCCGCTACTTCTGGAGAAATCATGTTGAAAGTAGAAATTGGTTTTATGTCCGGCACACCCAGAAGCCGCCCCATCCGACTACGGCGGTCCCACCCACAACAAAAAAAGCCACGCGGGCGGATGCCTCGCGTGACTTTCGATTTTGAGCGGCGCTTGACTCAGTTCTGGGGGTTGCCCCTCTGGCCCTGCCCTTGACGGCCGCCTTGCGGGCGGAGCTCGGCCAGTCTCTTCTGGAACGCTTCCGGGTCTTTCTCCCGCAGCGCGACAAGCTCTTTATACTGCTCCTCGTTCGTGGTCTTGATGCGCTCGAGCATACGGGTCTGGTTGATCTCGGTCAGCTTCTTCTGGAACGCCGCCGGGTCTTTCTCCTTCAGCGCGACCAGTTCCTTGTACTGCTCCTCGTTCGTGGTCTTGATGCGCTCAAGCTGGCGGGTCTGCATCTGCTCGAGCTGTTCGGGGGTCATTTGCGGGCGCTGCCTCTGCCCACCGGCAGGCTGTGCGTCCTGTGCCATCACGCCTGTCGCCAACGTTGCCATGACGGCAAACGCCATCAGTGAATACTTCATGTCAAACTCCTTCTCTAAATGTGGACCGATTTAGTCCAGTGAAACCAATAAACGGGACGACCTGTTTTTTATTGCCGCGCCGCCGCAATTTCTCCAACTATTTTTCCAGCCGCCGTTTCAGCCAGGGCCGGAAGCGCAATGCCAGAAGCGCAATGCCGGGAGCGCAGGGCTTCCGGCATCATGAACGCAATCGCTTCCACTCACTGCTCGTTAAACAGCTTATGCTCGATGCTGTCGAGCAGGGCTTGCCAGGAAGCCTCGATGATGTTCTCGGAGACGCCGACCGTGCCCCACTGGGCGTTGCCGTCGCCGGATTCGATAAGCACGCGCGTGACGGCCCGCGTGGCTTCCTTGGGGTCGAGGATGCGGACGCGGTAGTCGGTGAGGGAGATGTCGTTGATCTCGGGATAGAACGGTGCCAGCGCGGAGCGCAGTGCGGCGTTGAGCGCATCGACAGGACCATGGCCCTCCCCGGCGGTGAGCTCGGTCTCGTCGCCGACCTTGATCTTGACGGTCGCCTCGGAGATGCACGGCGCGTCGCGGCCGCGCTTTTCGACGATGACGCGGAAACCCTCCAGCTCGAAAAAGGGTTTGTGCTTATTGAGCGCCTTCTGGAGCAAAATCTTGAACGAGCCGTCGGCGGATTCGTAGGAGTAGCCTTGGTTCTCGCGGACTTTAAGCTCGTCGAGGATAGCGCGGACATCCTCCTTGCTGATGGCGGAGACGTCGATGCCGAGCTCCTTGGCCTTCATCATCACGTTGGACGCGCCAGAGAGCTCGGAGACCAGCACGTGCCGCTCGTTGCCGACCTGCTCGGGCTGGATATGCTCAAACGTCCGCGCGTTCTTCTGGACGGCGTTGACGTGCATCCCAGCCTTGTGGCTGAACGCCGTGCGCCCGACGTAAGGCTGGCGCGAGTCGGGACGCTGGTTGGCGAGGTCGGCGGTGAGCGCGGACACGTTGCGCAACTGGCTCAGCTTCCCCGCGCCGACGCACCGCAACCTCATCTTCAACTCGATAGCCGGGATGATGCTGATGAGGTTCGCATTACCCGTGCGCTCGCCGTAGCCGTTGACAGTGCCCTGCACCTGCCGCGCACCCGCGCGAACGGCCTCCAACGAGTTGGCGACGGCCAGCCCGCTGTCATTGTGCGTGTGGATGCCGACCTGCGCGTCGGGGAACGCCTTGAGGACGGCCTGTGTGATTTCAAAAACCTCGTTCGGCAAGCAACCGCCGTTCGTGTCGCACAGCACGATGCCCGCCGCGCCCGCGCGGAGTGCGGCGTCCAATGCGCTCAGCGCATACACGCTGTCATCCTTATAACCGTCGAAGAAATGTTCCGCGTCGAAGAAAACGTTGCGCCCGGCATCCCGCAGAAAACCAACGCTGTCGGCAATCATCTGAAGGTTGTTCTCGCCCGTCGTCCGCAACACGTCCGTGACGTGCAGCAGCCATGACTTGCCGTAAATCGTGACCCACTCGGTATTCGCCGCGAGCAGCCCCGCCAGTTGCGGATCGTCCTTCGCATCCATGTCCGTGCGGCGCGTGCTGCCGAACGCCGTGATTTTCGCGTGAGACAATTTCTCCTTGCGGATGTCATCGAAGAAACGCAAGTCGCGCGGATTCGACCCCGCGAAACCACCCTCGATGAAATCAACGCCGAAGCCGTCGAGCATTTTCGCGAAATGCACCTTGCTCGCATCCGAAAACGAGATGCCCTCACCCTGCGCCCCATCGCGCAATGTGGTGTCGTAGATGAAAACTTTGTCGGTGGCTGCGTTCATTGAATGACCTCCTCATGCGTGTTTCTTCTGCGTCATTGTTCCCCTGCGACGATTCGGTTCCAAGCGTCTTTGTGGTTGAATTTGACAACGGGGTCGGTTTTCATGTTGGCTATGTAACAGGATATGAAAGCATCCGTATCTTTAAGGAGGCGGAGGTAATATTTGAGGGTGGAGAAAATTCCGTTGATAATGACTTGGCAACCATGCTGCCGCGCAATCTTGTCAATCTCCGTATTGAGCGCGTCCCAGTCGGCGGAATCCATGTTCGCCGTCGTGAGGAGGTAATATCGCTTAATCGTATGGTGCTTGAATTTTTCGTATGCGGTTCTGACAAGCCCGGGCGTAATAGGGATGCCATGCTTTACCTCAATGGCCTCAAACACATTGCCAGACGGTTCGGTGACATCAATGTCCGCAACACGTCCTGATTGTGAGTCGGCGGAGGTGTGCGACTCCAAAGGCAAGAGCGAAAGCCCGGCGTAACGCTGCACTTCTTGCATCATACATTGATATGCAGAATAAATCGCAAGCACGGGAAGCCGCGCCGTTCCGACATACCGTAAGGAAAAATGGCGGTCAAGGTATGAGATGATTTGAGCTATGGAAATATGATGAGGATGCGCCAAATCGATTGCGGAGTTATCTCGCTGGCGTATCAGCAGTGCGAAAAGCATTTGCAGGCAAATCCTTGGATTACCATTCTGTGACTGGATGAAATCAATGACAGACAAGAACTCTCTTTTTATAAGTTGGATTTTCCCCTGATAGTCCAGAGTGTATGGATGCGGCTGTTCCAGTGAGCGCGTGAGCCACCCTGATTCACTCATGCAGGGGAACTGATTGCGCTTCATAAAAGGCGTTACATAACGGGTATCAATGACACGCCCAGAGAACCCATTAGGCAGGTTGCACTGATGGCATCGGACATCTTGATCTGGGTGGACTATTTTATACAAGAGCAATGTGACAAGGACTGTCAAAACCCCCTTGCACCGTTCGGAATTGTCGATTATCTTCTTGATGTCGGCATTTACCGATGCGCTGCCGGTATCCTCTGAATACAATTGGCTAGCTTCAGCCAACACCTCTTCCAATGCTGCCTCATAGTTGTCAGCCATGTTACCTCCTAGACAAACCCTTGGGTTAAAAGCGCATCTCCTATTGCCTGAATCATAGGCACGCACACTGAGTTTCCGATTTGCAGGTATTGCGCAGACGGTGTCGGAGACATCCTGAATTCAGATGGGAATCCCATAAGGTTATAGCACTCGGAAATGGTCAATTTCCGCACCCTGTTTCCCCGTGTCAGGATAAAGAACCGTCCTGCGGATTCTTGCGAGGGCAATGTGGGGTGTAGCCCTTCGACAGAATAAATACGGTTAGGTTGCTTGTGGACTCTGGACAGGTGTTCTGTCCCCGCCCTGACTCCAGCCTTTCGGATAGACTTGTTGCGATAACCCACAAACATGAGTCCCGAGTCCTGACGCTTCGGCGAAACAATCAATGTATATTCGGCAGGGTTAAGATATTCAAACGTACCCTCATTCCCCAAGACTTCATGCAGAAAAACCCTCGGCTCGGTCTTAACGGCATCAAAGTCAAAAGGCTGCTTTTTCGTCCCGATAATAATGATGCGTTCCCGGTTTTGCGCCACCCCAAAATGAGACGCATTCAACAGTTTCTTTTGTATGACATAACCTAGCTCTTCAAGAGATTGCAAAATAACACTCAATGTAGTGCCACGGTTGTGATGGATGAGGTGCTTGACATTTTCCAGAAGCACAACCTTGGGGTTCTGTTTTTTGATGATTTCACAAATGTCAAAGAACAACGTGCCGCGTGCATCATTGAACCCCCCCATTCTCCCTGAGATGCTAAACGGCTGGCACGGGAAACCCGCGCAAAGCATATCAAACCCTGTGGGAATCATGTCCTTGATTTTTTGCTCCGTAATGTCACCAAACGGGATCTCGCCGTAATTACATTCATACGTCTTCTGCGCGGCTAAATCCCATTCGCTTGAAAAGACACATTTGCCCCCCACATTTTGCATTGCCATTCGGATGCCGCCGATACCGGCAAACAAATCGATGAATGTGAATTTTGGCTTTTGGGGCGGCGGGAACGGCACATCAACGTCGAACAACAATTTTTGAAGCCCGTAATCGGCAACACGGTCTTTCCTGCGTTTTTGCGGGGACAACGCCCCGCAAAAACTGTCATGGAAAAGGGCGTAAACTTTCGCCTCCGGGTTCTGGATCCAATGAGACACCACTGCGGGTTCCATACCCTCGATGCAAGGCATGGGGTTTTCTTTTAGGAAGCCTAAGATGGTCTCCCGAGCAACTGTATGATTAATCGTATTTACCATCATGGCTATCCCTCGTTGAAAAACGCCTCGTAGAGCGCGTTGACGGCGTTGGCGCGGTCGCAGGATTTCACGCCGAACATCATGCTGATTTCGGAGGAGCCTTGGTTCATCATCTCGATGTTGACGTTCGCGGCGGAGAGCGCGGCGGTGGCTTTCGATGCCATGCCGACGGTGTAGTACAGACCCTCGCCCACGACCATCACGAGCGCGTAGCCGCGTTCAATCTGCACGTTGTCGGGGCGCAGGTCGCGCAGGATGCGCTCGCGCACACGCGCCTCGCTCTCCGCGCTGAAATTGCGGTCGCGGATGACCACGGAGACGTTGTCGATGCCCGAGGGCATATGCTCATACGACACGCCCTCCTCCTCCAGAATCTGGAGCAGCTTGCGCCCGAAACCGACCTCGCGGTTCATCATGTACTTGTCCACGAAAATGTTGCAGAACCCGTCGTCGCTCGCGATGCCGACCACGCCGCCGGACACCGCCTCGCGCGTCTGCACGATCATCGTGCCGGGTTCGGAGGGGCGGTTGGTGTTGCGCACGTTGATGGGGACGGCGGCCCGCACCGCCGGGATCACCGCTTCGTCATGGAACACGCCGAAGCCCGCATACGAAAGCTCGCGCATCTCGCGGTACGTCATCTCCGCGATGCCGCGCTTCACCCCCGGCACGAGGCGCGGGTCCACGGGATAGACCGAGTCCACATCCGTGAAGTTCTCATAGACATCCGCGCCGACCGCGGCCGCGAGAATGGAGCCCGTGATGTCCGAGCCGCCGCGCGGGAACGTCGCGACCTTCCCGCCCTTGGTGTAGCCGAAGAAGCCGGGGAAAATCACCAGCCCGTCGCGATCGCTCAGCATCCGCTCCAAGTGCGGGTACGACTCATCCAGCAGTTGCGCGTTCCCGAAATCGTCGGTCAGCAGCATCCCCGCCTCTTTCGGGCTGAGGTAAAAAGCCTTTGCGCCGCGCGCGCAAAAGGCCTGCGCCACGATTTTCGCCGCATTGTCCTCGCCCGCGGCCTTCATGCAATCCATGAACATCCCGTGGTGTGACTTGTCGCCCGCGAGGCGGTCGCGCAAATCCTTTTCGATTTCCGCCACGATGCCGACCGGCAGGTTCAGGCCGCGCTGGATTTCCGCATAGCGCCCGACGATGAGCGCCAGCGTGTTCTCCGTGCATTTACCCGCCAGCGCCTCCTCCGCGCAACGGATGAGCAGGTCGGTCACCTTCGTGTCCGTCTTGTCGCGCTTGCCCGGCGCGGAGACCACGACAATCCTGCGCCCCGCATCCGCCAGCACGATGTCCACGATTTTCGCCACCTGTTGCGCGTCCGCGACCGACGACCCTCCGAACTTGCACACTTTCATTCCCGAATCCCCAGACCTTCCATACTGCAAAAAATTGAAAGCATTATAATACCCCATCCCGCCCCAGTTTGGCAAGGCGCAAAGGCGCAGGGATGCAACTAGTGTTCTGTCAAATACAGATACCTCTTCGCGCCCATACTCTCGAAGGGGTTCCACAATATCACGCCCTACCGCACATGGAGGGCGAGCGTCCCCGCGAGCCGTTAGACACATTGCGGCGGCTCGCGGGGACGCTCGCCCTCCAATTGGGGTCCCCTGTCTCGTCCTCCATATCACGCCATCCAAACTCTGTGTCTTTGCGCGAGACAGGGAATGGAGATTTTTTAGACAGGATTAACAGGGTTGACAGGATTGGTTCTCAATCGAAAATCCCCAATCCCCGGATTTAAAATTCCCTGTTGTGTCCATCGGGCATTCTATTGGAACCTGCCTTCGCCGCCCAGTCCGCCTGCCGCGCGACGCCCATCATGATGGCGACGTCGTCTTCGGAGAATGTGCCGCGCGAGAAAATGCGCTGGATGCCTTGCATCATGTGGTCGGCCTTGTCCTCTTTCATGAAGCCGATCGCCAGCAGCATCGCGCGCCATTTCTCCAGCAGTTTCAGTTTCTGCGCCGCTTGCGCGGGGAGGGATTTCTCGACGGGGGCCTCGTAGGTGCCGAGCGCGGCGTAGAGCTCGTAGCAGCACAGCAACACGGCCTGCGCGAGGTTGAGGGAGGCGTAGCCCGTGTGGACGGGTATGCGGATGAGGTGCGTGCAGATGCCGATCTCGTCGTTGGAGAGCCCCTTGTCCTCGCGCCCGAACACGAGCGCGACGCGCCCCGCGCAGGCCAGCCGCAGGAGCTCGGGCGCGAGATCGCGCGGGGCCTTGACGTGCTGGCGGTAGAGCCCGCCGCGCGCGGTGGTGCCGACGACCCACGCGCAGTCCGCGACGGCCTCGGCGAGCGTCGCGGCCTCGCGCCGCGCGTTGAGGATGTTGTCGGCGTGCACGGCCATGCGCGTGGCGTCGTCCCAGCCGTCGCAAATCTTGGGCGCGGCCAGCACGAGGTCGGAGACGCCCATGTTCGCCATCGCGCGGCACACGGACCCCACGTTGCCGCTGTACAGCGTGCCGACGAGGACGATGCGGATGTTTGACAGGATATTGCTCTCGGAATTCATTTTAGACAGGATTGACGGGATGGGCAGGATGGATTGGATTGACAGGACGACGGGTTTCTTTTTTTAGACAGGATTAACAGGATTGACAGGACGACGGGTTTCTTTTTTAGACAGGATTAACAGGATTTCACAGGATTGACAGGACAATCTGCTTTTTAGACAGGATTGGATTTGCCGTCGTCCCCCGAAGCAATCCTGTAAAATCCTGTTAATCCTGTCTAAAAAAAAGAGGCAAATCATCCTGTTAATCCTGTCTAAAAAAGAGGCAGATCATCCTGTCCATCCTGTCTAACGTGAAGGCCTCATTTCGCGGGCGCGAATTTCCCGATGAGGTCATTGTCGTTGGCGTAGGTGTAGGTGAAGTTGTTGAATGTGTCTGCGGTGCTCAGCACGGGGGGGACGCTGGCGCCGCTTTGCTGGCGCGGCAGGTACTGCACGGCGCAGGCGCGCGTGGGGCGGTTCAGCGCGTCGGTCTCCTGCACCCTGTGCCCGGCGTAGGTGAAACGCTCCGCCGCGGCGGTGTTGCCGCCGCGCATACGGTACCAGCCCTTCAGCCGGCCTTGCGCGTCGTACTCGTACAAATCCTTCCAGCCCTTGTGGAGCGTCAGCACGGGGTCGGCGTAGCGGTGCGCGGTGTTCGCGTAGTCCACGGACTGCACCTTGCCGTCGTCGCGGTAGAGGCGCTCCTCGTTCCCCAGGTACCCGAAGGAGACGATGGAGGGCGGCGAGTAATAGTCCCCGGCCTTGACGAAGCACCCGATGTCCACGCGGCTGGTCGGCAGGGCGGCCTGCGAGCCGTCGGCGAGCGTCGGGCGGTAGGTGCCGTGATAGCCGACGGTGATCTCCACGCGGGCCGCGTTCGGGGTCAGCGGCTTGATGGTGATTTTCTTCTCGTCGCCTTGCAGGACGCGCCAGAGGTATTGCGTCTGCGCCCCCGGCGGCCCGGGCGCGACGGCCTCCAGCGTCATCGTGCGCTCGCGCGTCAGCACGCCGCGCACCACGCGGGCGATGGCGAACGGCGTGTCGAACAGCCCCTCGGGGCGCAGGTCGAAGTAGTCAACGCCCATCTCGGCCTTTGCGTCGCTGACCGTGCGCAGCATGACCAGCGGCGGGAGCGTCTCGGGGGTCAGCGCGTGGGCGAGGCTCACCATCGCCTCCGCGTCGAGGTTGGCCGCGTCGAACACCACGGGGTGCGCCGCGCCCGTCAGGTAGTCCTCGGGCTTCTTCACCGTCTTCTGCGTGGCGCGGAGGGTCATCTGCAGGATCGGCGCGAGCCGCTTGCTCTGGATCAGCGCGCGCTTCGTCTCGGGGCGCAGCGCGGCGAGCGCGGCCGCGAACGCCTCCATGAACGGCTTGTCGGTGAACGACGCCCCGAGACTCGTCACGTAATACGGCACGTTCGCGAGGAACAGGTCGCCGTTCTCCGGCGTGTAGTCGAGGTGCGCGGGGTAGAACCAGCACTGGTTGTTCAGCGTGATCTGGAAGGCCAGCAGCGGCAGGAAAGGGTCGGTCTGCGCCGCGCGCGGCATGCTCCGCTGCATCGGCCCGCTCGCGATGGCGATGGATGCGTTGCCGATGACGGGGAAGTCGAAAAGCCCGTTCGCCAGCCCCCAGTGGGCGTTGCGCGTCTTCGCCTCCGCGCTGTACAGCACGGGTGTCAGCCCGGGGAATTTGGCGGCCTCCAGCGCGGAATGCCCGTCGTCGCGGTTGAGGTAGATGTCCCCGAAATTCCCGCTCGCCTGATTCTCCCGCAGCCACCCGGCGACGGCCTCTTGCGCCGGGCCCTGATAAGCCTCCGCAACCTCCTCGCCCTTCTTGTCCGGGCGGATGAACGTGAAGAACGACTGGAACGCGCCCACGTTGAAATCCCACGTCGTGTTGCCCGCGTTAACCTCAACCGGCAGGCCCATGATGCCCGTCGTCGGCCCGACCTGCGGCGCGCCCTCGATCGGCTTGCCCTTCAACTCCGCCGCCTTCGCCACCAGCGCCTTGAACTCCGGCAACGCCGCCAGCGACTTCAAATCGCTGTCCTCCGCGATCACCTTGCTGTCGCGGAAGCCCAGCATGATGGCCCTGTCGAGCGCGGCCAGCGCATCCGCCTTGTCGGCGCGGTACGCCAGCGCGCACGCCAGGTTGTACTGCCACGTCGGGTCGTCCGGCATCAGGTCGATGCCCGCGCGGCAGATCTCCTCCATCTCCGCCGTCTTGCCCGCGCGGAACGCCTGGATGAACTGCTGCTGCAGCTGGCGGTGCTGCGGGAAAACCTGCGGCATATCGAACACGTTCCCCGCCTCGGCCGCCGCCGCTGCCGCCAACAAACCGATGATGACTCGTTTTCTCATAACATAACCTCTCCTAAAAAATCGCTCGTTTCGGGTTGCTCGAAACCGGTTGCCATCGACCGCCATCGGAATCAACACCTTCCCGCTTTCCACGCCTCTAAAACCACTTCCAGAACTTCCACCACGCCGCCTTCTCGCGCGTCTGACCCAGCAGCCACGCGATCACCTTCTTGTCCCCATACGCGCGGTCCCAACTGTTGTGACCGCCCTTCTCAAACTCCGTGTAGTTGACCTTCTTCGCGCCGATCGCCTTCAACTGCGTGACCATCCGCCGCGAGCACTCCACCGGCACATTCTTGTCGTCCTGCGCGTGGAACACCCAGATCGGCATCTTCTTGATGTCCCGCGCCTGCCGCGTGTCGCCGCCGCCGCAGACGGGGATCGCCGCCGCGAACATCTCCGGGTGACGCTGGATCGCGTCCCACGTCCCGAACCCGCCCAGCGAAAACCCCGTGACATAGATGCGGTCCGGGTCCGCCTGCCGCGCCTCCACGAGATGACGGCACAGATCCAGCGCCACCTCCAGCGACGGCGCGATGTCCTTCGTCGGCGAATAATCCGCCGTCATCGCGAGCCGCTTCACCCACCAGTCCATCGGCTGGCACTGCGGCGCCAGGACCATCACCTGCTCCGGCTGCTTCAGCAGCGACGACACCAGTGTCGGGATGCCCACGGTAATCTGCTTCTGATTATCCGTCCCGCACTCGCCCGAGCCATGCAGGAACAGGATAAGCGGATACTTCTTGCCCGCCACCGGGAACTGCGGCGCGGACAGCCGGCACGCGAACACCTCCCCCGCGTCATTCGTATAGGCATACGGCTTCATCATCTGGTCATACGTGAACTGCGCCAACGCAGGAAGCGCAAGCAAACAACAGGCAATCACACTCTTCATCACATTTCCCCTTAAAGTGCCATCCATCATACCACGTCCCCCTGCCAAAAACGACACAAATTTTCACGCCTGCGAAAGCCCCCCGATGGGCGGCGTCCCCTACGCCCATCCGCGCCAGTTTTACAGTTTTCAGTTTTTAGAGCCGCGCCTCCGCCTCCTCGCAACCCAGAGGAGGGCGAGGAGGGCGCAGGGCGGGATGAAATGCCGGCACCCCGGATTCGCCCAGTCCTTTTCAGGGTAAACTGGAAATGTCAAGTTCTTTTCATTAAGCCGACACCGGACTTCTTCATCCCCGTTTCGAGTGTCCTGTAAAACACAGATTTCACGATGGAGGGCGAGCGTCCTCCATATCACGCCATCCAAACAGGGTAATCCTTTATCTCGTCATCTGTATTTTACAGGACACTAGCGTACCCCAGAATCTGATAGGTGTTCGGATGATTTGTGGCGGTCATCGCCCCCATGAACCCTATGATTTCCTGAGCGTCTGGTATAGAAGAGTGCGTCTCGCCAAATATCCGGGAGCGCAGGGCTTCCGCCCTGCCGATAAGAAATGCAAGGCGGAAGCCTTGCGCTCCCGGATGGCCACAAGGCATCTCACCCCCTTCTGCGAAAGAGCCAAAAGACCGTCACGGCGCAGATTGCGCAGAGGGCGGCGGCGGCGTAAGGCAGCCAAGGACGGCGGGGCGAGGACGCCCTGCTGTCTTCGGGCGGGGGCGTTTCCGCCACATGGCGAGGCGTGGGTGCCGCTGCCCTGCCGTCCTCTCCTGCGGTTGCGTTGGGTTGTGCGTGTTCGGACTGTTCCTTTTCCTGTTTCTCTCGTTCCTTAAACTGTCTCATAAGGGTATCACTTATTTTGCCTAATTCTGTCCAAGTCCCAGGCTTATTGCCTATTCCTATCCAAACTCCTTCAGGCAGCTGCCCATAAACAGCTTCCCGTGCGGCAAGGAAAGCTTCCGTGCTTGGATAACCATAAACGAAAGGCGCTGGCTCATCCCCCGGCACAAGAGGATATTTACTGAGCACATCCTCGAAACAGGTTTTCCCATCGAATGGCACAGTCTTGTCACGAAGCCCGTGCAAGATTGTCCGCATTACCTCCTTATCATCGATGTAGAAGCGGGACTTCGTGTCGGGATTAGTGAACGAAAAAGTTACAAACAACGCCTCTTCGTTGGCAGCAGGCAGTTCCTTCAGATGGGGCTTCACGAGATTGTGGATTTCCTTAATCGGAAAACTTCCCTTTGGCGCATCGGCTGTCACAACAACAACGCTATTGACACTATTATTCCTCTGCAGTCTAGCCGACCCGTCAAGGCAGATTTTCCCTCTCCACCCGTCGCGGTCGTGAAACGACAGCGAAATCTCAGTCAGCTTGTCGAAATCAGGCAGGGGCATTTCTGTCTCTGCCGTCGATGCGGTCAACGCAAACAGTGTTCCAGTGATTACCGTTGCGATTTTTTTTGTTTTCATAAGCGGCTCCTAATTCACACCATCAATAGGTCTCTCGTTTCCGAGTGGTTTTATCAAGAACTTCCATAAGGTTATTGCCGGGACTGTCATTCTCTCTTATAATGAGAGCCCCTCTTTCAACCCCGTTTATCATCACTATTCTCAGCATAAAGTAGTCCGCTGACACCTGCTGGTCTATCCGGGAGCGCAGGGCTTCCGCCCTGCCGAAGAAATGCAAGGCGGAAGCCTTGCGCCCCCGGATGGCCACAAGGCATCTCACCCCCTTTTGCGGAAAAGCCAGAGGGCAACGGCGGCGCACCGCCCGCAAGCAGCGCGGCGACCAATGCCATGCAATGTTTCATTCTCATTATCATCCCCTCTGTTTTCGTTTCTTGCGCACGACCCACAGGGCGGCGAGGAGGGCGCAGGGCGGGATGAGCGCGTAGGGCCAGAGGGTGCGGGCTTCGGCTTGCGCCTCGGGCTGCGCGTCTTCTGCGGCGGCGGTCTGGGGTTCGGCTTTGCGGGCGGCGGGCGGCGGTTCGGGCGGTGGCTCAGGGCTTGGCTGGGGTGCCTGTTTCCAACGCTTGTTTGCCTCGATAGACCGGAGTATGGCCTCGAGAGGCGGCCCCAGCCTCGCCTTGTCTGCCGCCTCAAACGGCTTCCATTTCGCAGCATCGCGCAGTCTGCCAAACTCGTTTCGCACGCCGTTCAGTATCATCTCCACGTCTTCCTCCCCCACCTGCACGGGTGTGTCGCTCAGCGCAAGGTACGTGACGCTCTTCGTTTCCATACCCCCAAAAAAAATGGCATAATGAATCCTAAACCCCTTCATCTGGTTTTTGAACGAGACGGGCGTGAAGATAACGCCAGCATGACTTTCCGAAAGCGACACTTCTTTGTCTGGCACTAGGACGATCTCCTCGTTACGGTCTAACCAAGGCATCCTCCTGTCTTCCTCTCCATGAACCCGGATCGCCCACATGGAATTAAGCGAAGCGCTTGTCTTTAGCACCATGTTCGTTGATGTGACAACGACTGAATCGAAAATCAGAAAATTGTTCAGCCATTCAACCCCGCCCATCCCGTGCGCGCCGCCCGCAAGCAGCGCGGCGACCAATGCCATGCAATGTTTCATTCTCATCGTCATCCCCCCTGTTTCCGTTTTTTGCGCACGGCCCATAGGGCGACGAGAAGAACAGGCGGGATGAGGGCGTAGGGCCAGAGGGTGCGGGCTTCGGCTTGCGCCTCGGGCTGCGCGTCTTCTGCGGAAGTGTCGGACAGGGGTTCGGCGTTCGGGGGCGGTTCGGGCGGTTTCTCAGGGCTTGGCGGGGATGCCAGTCCCCCGCGCTTGTTTGCCTCGATAGACCGGAGTATGGCTTCGACAGGCGGCCCCAGCCTCGCCCTGTCTGCCGCCCCGAACGCCCCCCCTTTCCCATCCCCCCTCAGTATCATTTC
>Ga0082212_10002836_pt1 | contig 24873 bp, 21 predicted proteins | sample TergutNt197P3_FD_71548 | JGI IMG/M metagenome (GOLD analysis project Ga0082212, IMG submission 71548) | Neocapritermes taracua P3 segment gut microbial communities from Petit-Saut dam, French Guiana - Nt197 P3 | ecosystem: Host-associated > Arthropoda: Insects > Digestive system > Gut ... | reverse complement strand
TCCCCGCAAAAATTTTATTTTATATTTTAAAGGAGATGGAAATGACAAAAAAACTTTCCAAATCAAATATTAGGGTAATAACGGTTGCTTACCCTGTAGCCAAAGCTGCGACGCCCGGTTCGGATGAAGTTGAAATTGTAGATATTAACTTATATATCCACAGTATTATGCTTAGAAATCACAAAGAAGTTATTAATTGCGCTGGCAATCCTAATGTATCAACTCCGGTCGGTTTCTCCATTTTTGATAATCATGATGACAATACCGGTGTGGTTTTATCACCCAAAGAAGGCGCCGAAACACTTCATTTCTCTCTATCAGAGCCTTCTTCATTAGAAACAAATGTAGCAGAAAAAGAATGGGATATATTTCTTATTCATATATCTTGCGGCGATGTTGCCCCGAATAAAATATCTACTATTACATATATAGACCCTGTTACAGGGAACGAAAAAGAAGAGCGGATTTCAAATTTGCCGGCAAGGTCTGGCGGCGGGCAGCTTCATCAATCGTATGGTCTAATTGTGTCATGTGATAACGCTATAGGCAAAATTCCCGACTATCCTAAATACAAAGATAACGCTAAAAAATATCTTGGGGATGGAAAAATACAAGAGTTATATCAAAATGGTGTTATAAGCACGCAAGGTGTTAATGCCCTTATAACATTGCAATTAAACACTCAGGGAATTTTAAAGAAAGATACATCTGGTAAAGTCTATATAGATGTGAACCTTCTCGAATCTTATTTTGATACAATGTCAATAGGAATACGCTGTGAATAAAAGTTTGCGTCGGCCTTGTCGCTTGTGGGCAGATGTCATCCGCCCATAATATGAATAAAATATAAAAAAGAGTATCTCGTGGAATCACCAAAACAAAAACGCCTTAAATGCGTGAATATAATATTTTTTCTTCTGCTTGTTTTAAATGCCTGTTCAAAGGAATATAGCAACACTCCCGGAGTAGTTTTAAGTTTTGATAGCTCTAATACATGGGAACAGCATTATGATCTGTTTGATAAATATAACGCGAAAGTAACGTTTTTTGTCATGGGCAGTTCTGTTAAAGATTTTATGCTCGATGCCCAAAAACGAGGGCACGAGATAGGGTATCATACAATCACCCACCCTGATTTAACGAAATTGTCAAGGGAACAATTTCTTGAAGAAACCGTTCTCCCCATAAACGTATTTAAAGAATCCGGCATTGAATTAACCTCGTTTGCCTACCCGTATGGAAAATATGAATCGTGGATGCATGAAGAATTGCTGAAACATTATAAAATTGTCAGGGGAGTTTATGGGCTAAAGCCATATTCAATAGATGATATGAAAACCGGGTTTCTTGAATCCGCGTCTATTGATAAAATTATGTATAAATCCGAAATAAGTTTCCAGGATATTGTAAGTTATGTGTTAGGCTTGGCAAGGGAAGATAGAAAAATTATAATCTTAACATGTCATAGTATATCTGATAATGACTTGGGAATCACGCCAGAACGTCTGGAATATGTTTTGAAAAAAGCTAAGGAATACGGCTTGCCGTTTTATCTCTGCAAAGACTTTCAGTAGCGGCGCCAGCCGTGTCAATCCGTTTCGCGAACAAATCTTGTTGACAAATTGCCCGTTATTTTGATGTGTTAAAATACGGAGGCTCTGAATGAGTAAAAAAATCCTGATTTTGACCGTATTTTCACTTACCGCGATATTAAGCGTTTGCTCAGGTTTTATGGGCTTAGTGAGAAAATAAAATTGCCTCATATACCGCAAAAAGCAAAAAGAAAGGTACATTATGATTGATAAAGCCATTAGTTTTCTCTTCGGGACCAAGCATGAACGCGACATAAAAAAGATACGTCCATTGGTTGCCAAAATAAATTCGCTCGAACCGGCAGTAAAAGCCCTCTCCGACGAAGAGATGCGAGCCAAAACCTTTGAGTTCAAAGAGAGAATAAAAAAAGGAGAAGGACTCGACAGCATCTTGCCAGAGGCTTTCGCGCTGGTGAGGGAGGCTGCCGACAGAACCCTCGGTATGCGCCACTTCGATGTGCAGCTTATGGGGGGGATAGTCCTTCATGACGGTAAAATCGCCGAGATGAAAACAGGCGAAGGCAAGACGCTTGTCGCGACGCTTCCGGTTTACCTAAACGCGCTTTCAGGGGAAGGAGCGCACGTCGTTACAGTAAACGATTATTTAGCGAAAAGGGACGCCGAATGGATGGGCGCTGTTTATAAGTTTCTTGGTCTGACCGTCGGCGTCATAGTTCACGACCTCAATCCTTTTCAGCGTCAGGCCGCGTATGCCTGCGATATAACATACGGCACCAATAATGAGTTCGGCTTTGATTACCTGCGCGACAATATGGTCGAGCATAGGTCGCTCAGGGTGCAGAAAAACCGTAATTTTTGCATCGTTGACGAGGTTGACTCAATACTTATAGACGAAGCGAGGACTCCGCTTATTATTTCCGGCTCGACCGAAGAGTCAACGAAAAAGTATTTCCAAATAAACAAAGTCATAATCAACCTCAATTCGGAAGACTTTGACGTAAATGAAAAAGACCGCCACGCAACCCTTACCGATGCGGGCGTTAAACATGTAGAGAGGCTTCTCAATATAGAAAACCTCTATGACAGCAAGAACATAGAAATCGTGCATCATGTCAATCAGGGGCTCAAGGCTCATACCCTTTTTCAGAGGGATGTCGATTATACGGTAAAGGACGGCGAGGTCTTGATAGTCGATGAATTTACCGGCCGTCTGATGCCTGGCCGCAGATTTTCAGACGGTCTGCATCAGGCGCTTGAGGCAAAAGAAAACGTAACGATAGCGCGGGAAAGCCAGACCCTTGCCACTATAACGTTTCAAAATTTTTTCAGGATGTACAAGAAGTTGTCGGGCATGACGGGAACCGCCGATACCGAGGCAGCCGAGTTTAACAAGATATATAGTCTTGATGTTGTTGTCATCCCGACAAATCAGCCGATGATACGCGAAGACAATCCCGACAAAATATACAGGACAGAGCGCGAAAAATACAACGCGATAGCCTCGGAGATTATCGAACTCAGCGCCGATAAACAGCCGATTCTTGTCGGAACCATCTCAATAGAAAATTCCGAAAAATTATCCGCGATGCTTAAGAGCAGGGGGATCATCCATAACGTGCTGAACGCGAAATATCACGAGCGCGAAGCGCACATTGTAGCCGAAGCCGGAAAACCAGGCGCCGTAACCATCGCTACCAATATGGCCGGTCGCGGAACCGATATTGTACTCGGCGGCAAGCGCGACTATATGGATGAAATGGATTTACACGTTACGGTTAATCAGGAGAACGACTGGAACTCCTTTAAGTCCGCGGTCATTCAATCTGATTTTGACAAGGCTTCCGAAATCTCCGAGGAGCTTTCCGGACAGGATAAGGTAAAAGCAAAGAATGTTGTACGCAAGGGCATTGAATGGCTCAAGAATCATGAGATTGCCATAGCCGCCGGAGGGCTTCACATTCTTGGCACCGAAAGGCACGAGGCAAGACGTATAGATAATCAGTTGAGGGGACGCTCGGGGCGTCAGGGCGACCCGGGTTCCTCAAGGTTTTACCTTTCATTAGAGGACGACCTTATGCGCTTGTTCGCCTCAGACAGGATGTCTAATATTATGCATAAACTTGGCATGAAGGAAGGCCAGGAAATCGAGAGCCGTATGGTCAGCAAGTCCATCGCAGGCGCGCAAAAACGCGTTGAGGGGCGCAACCTGGAAATAAGGAAGCATCTGCTTGAATACGACGATGTAATGAACCGGCAGAGGGAATTTATATATACCGAGAGAAACGCCATTCTTGACGGTGAAGACATATCCGAAAAGATAATGTCCTACATAGAGGAAATAATTGAGAGCAAGCTCGAAATATTTGCGGACAGCGGCAGACATCCCGAAGAATGGGATATAGAAGGACTCAAAAATTGGCTCAGGGGCAAATTTTTGCTCGATATAGATTATGAGAAAATTGACCCGTTTGATCTGAATTACGATGATTTTGTTGATGCCGTTACCGATTTTGTGATAGACGCTTACAAGCTCAAAGAAGAGCGCTTAGGTCTCGACGATATGCGCACTCTTGAACGTATCATTTCCATGCAGGTAATAGACTCAAAATGGAGGGAGCACCTTATTTCCATGGACCGGCTGCGCGAGGGAATATGGACAGTAGGCTATAGCGAAAGGCAGCCCCTTGTTGAGTACAAGATACAAGGCTCGTATATATTCAACGAAATGCTGCTTGCCCTGAAAGAAGATATAATTGAGTTCATGATGCGCGTACAGCCGGCCGTAGGTATGACCGAAACTTTTAGAGGGTTCGCGGATATGGGCGAGGAACACCACGCCGCCGCTGCGCTGTTCGGCGGCGAACCTGCTTCATTCCCGCAAAATAAACCCAAGCAGGATTCCAATATAACAAGCGGCGGCGTTAAGCGCAAAAAGACGAGAAGGAACAGAAGGTAATGGCCTCAACTCTTATGAAAAGCGTGTCGGGTATACGAGGGATCGTAGGCGATAGCTTTACCCCGCAGTTGATTCATGATGTGGCGGCCGCGTTTGCCGGGAAAGTAAACAGGGGGACAGTGGTTATTGGCCGCGACAGCCGCCCGACCGGCAAGGTCATACTTGAGCAGACCGCGGCCGTACTGGCGCAGTGCGGCTGCGACGTAATCGATCTTGGAATTGTGCCTACGCCCACAGTTCAGATTGCGGTTGAGGAATTTAAAGCGGCGGGCGGCATCGTAATATCGGCATCGCATAATCCTATTGAATGGAATGCCTTTAAACTTATAAACAATGAGGGTACCTTTTTTACCGAAAAGGAGATGGCGCGTTTCTTTAAACTTATGGAAAAGAAACCTGAATATGTTCTCTGGAACGCCGTGGGTTCCGTAAAGAAAGACGATGCAATCAGCCGGCGTCACATAGAACGCGTCCTTTCTGTGGTAAACTTAAAAGCTATAAAAAAACGGAAATTTAAGGTTGTCCTTGATTCGGTAAACGGCGCAGGCTCGCTTATTACGCAGAACTTATTAAGCGAGCTCGGCTGCAAAACGGTTCCGCTGTACTGTGATACGAATGAGCCTTTCCCGAGAGGGGCGGAGCCTTTGCCCGAGAACCTGAAAGATTTGTGCGCTGCCGTAAAAAAACACGGCGCCGATATAGGTTTTGCGCAAGACCCAGACGCCGACCGCCTTGCCCTTGTTGACGAAAACGCCCTGCCTATCGGCGAGGAGAACACCATCGCGCTTGTCGTTGAGCATTTTCTTTCCCGTAAGCCTTGCGGCGTGGTGGTGAATCTGTCTACTACGAAATCCGTCGATGACATTGCCGCGCGTTACGGCTGCGGCGTAACACGCGCGAAGGTCGGCGAAATAAATGTTGCGGATGTTATGCGCAAAACAGGCGCGGGCATAGGCGGCGAAGGTAACGGCGGGGGAATATCCCCCGAAATACATCTGGGAAGAGACAGCCTTGCCGGAATAGTCTACATACTCGATATGATGGCCTCGCGCGGCAAAAGCCTGTCCGGTATTGTTTCGACGCTACCTGCGTATTTTATGAAAAAAGGCAAGGTAACCTTAAAGGGCGGAGTCGACCCCCGCGTTTTAGACGGCATATCGAAAAAATACAAGGGCGAGAAAATATCCAACCTTGACGGCCTCAGAATAGATTTCACCAAAGACAGGGAATTTGCCGGAGGATGGGTACACCTGCGCTCCTCTAATACCGAACCCATTTTTCGCATAATAGCGGAAGGTAAAAGTCAGGAACAGGCTTTGCTTATATACTCACGTTTTGCCTCTATGTTTCGTTGATGTACCGTAGGGAACGTTCACTCCTCGACGTTCCGTCTATGCCAGAAAAGGCGTTGGCAACATGTACATAACGCTGTACAATGATGCCGTGAGGTGAAAATAGAATAAAGAAATGATTATAACGACTTTGCAAACTCTTACTCTGGTATTATTTTCGAATGTGTGTTTGAATTTAACTTATGAATATCTCATTCCCGATCTGGCGGACATTGCTTTAGAAACGATTGAGTATGACGGCAAAATAAGCGGCCGTGTTGATTTTATCGGAATGCAGAAAAATTGGGACTATCCTTATTGGCCTTACTATTACAAAGAGTTACTTCCAATGCCTGGTATTAGGGCTGAAAAGATTGACGGAAACAGAAAGGCCTTGTCGCTCTTCATGAGTAAATTGGACGCGCCGCTACGGGAAAAGATTCACGTTGCGCGGTCTTCTTCGGGGCCTCCCGATTTTCATGGATGCTTATCTCCGTGGAGTTGGGGACATTATATGGGATTTTTAAATCACCAAAAAGAGGTAAACGATAGTTTAAGTTGCGTCGCATTTGGGCGCGTAAATTACGCATACCAAAAAGACGCAAATGATGGTTTAATCTGGCGTTACGGAACCTATGTTAGCCCCGACAACACTAATAGAAGCAAAGGCAAAATGGTAAGCAATGTTTTGTCGCGAATTAAAAGATACAGCTACGCTGATTATTTTCTGCTTATAGCCATAACGCCTCTTGAATATAGCATATTGAATTATAAATATAATTATAAAGATAGGACATATGAAAAAATAGATCAAGCAAATAAAAAAGCAAAGGTAGCCTTGCTTACCATTATATACAATCGGGACGGCAAAAAAATTTACAGCAAGATTTATGAAGAGAGCCTTGACGATACGGATCAGTTTGACGCCTACTTTCTTTATGACTGCACAATGAAACTCATTGAAAAACAAGGCGCGCAGATCAGCAAAGACCTGTCGTTCTTACTTGCGCCGGACGATGCCCCCGAACCGACACTTGAGGATTTGCACAATAGATTGCTGCAACCCGGCACATTAAGCGATGATACAAAATATTTAAAAGAGTTTCAGAAGAAAGAAAAATAACAGTATCTATATTTCGTTGATATACAGATGGTTTATGCCGAAGAGCCTTATTCTTCCGGCGAAAAACGTGTTGTCGATTTTCCCATCAAAGGGTTGTATCTGTTTTTTCATAAAGTCATTGTGTGCGTAAAGTCTTCGTCCGTTTTTATCCGCTCCGAAGACGCGGCGTTTGTTTATAATCAGGAAGTATTCCGGAACCTTTGCCTCGTCGCTAAACTTGCTGAATATGTAACGCCCTTCGTATTCGACGCCGTCGAATGACGCCGTAAAATGTTCCGATTCGCCCATTTTGTAATTGTCACATCGGTCGAATATTTCAAGCGACCTGAAAGGCGCGATGAACCATGAATTATTGGCAAAAAAACTAACCCACTTGAACGGACTTTTTTCAGGTTCGGCCTTTACCGCGGGTTCGCTCTCTTCTTTGGTGTCTTCGGTGTAATGGTAGAGCCATGGGAAGGTTTCAAAACTCTTGTCTCTCAACTCGTTTATTTTGGCGAGCAAAAAACGCAGCGCTGAAAAATCTATTCCCTCGGTTACAAAAATTTTATGGTAGGCCGCTATTACCGCGTTCAGTTTGAGGATATACCCTCTGCCTTCTATGTTGTTAAAGCATGACTGTATTGAAGAAAGCGCCGACGCGTTTTCTTCAAACTCCTCAAACAGCGGGTAAAAGCGCAGGTATTCGTCTTCGAGCCTGTTTAGCGCCAGTTCAAGATTGTTTGATATTTCCTCCATTTTCCGGAGGTTGTCCTGCCAAAATTCGGCGGCTATTGTTTTGCCTTGTTCGCTCATGGTTTATTTTCGGGTTTTGCGCGGTAAAGGTTCAGCGATTTACAGGGCAAAAATTTATTGCCAAATATAATTTCACTCAACCTGTTTTGCACGCGTTTACACGCGTCGCTCGCGCTGATGGTGTAAAACCGCTGCGTAAATGAATTTTTTCTTGACACAACCCTCGAACCGCGCACCATTGCAAACATGAAACAAAAACCAACCCAACAAACGAAGGCTAAACCAAAAATGAACGCCGTGCCGCCGGCTTGGCTGCTGTTGGCTGGCAGCGTCAGCCAACGCAGACAGACAGACAGACAGACAGACAGACAGACAGACAGACAGACAGACAGACAGACAGACAGACAGACAGACAGACTAACCTCTTCCTGCAAACCAAGACTTTTACTTCATTTAACAAACTTAACAAACAACACCGCAAATTTATGCGGGCAGGTTTCAAGCCTGACCTTGAGAAGCATTCCCACGCCAAACAGGATGTCGTGAAAAGCGTCGGCCGCGTCTCTTGCGCAATTTCATAATGGAAAGTCGCCGTATGACGGCTTATTAATAAAAAAGGAGCTCGCAAATGATTAAGAAAATTCTTTTCGTAGCAGCGGCAGTTTTAATTTCAACATCTTCACTCTTTGCATATTCACAAGGCGCTGTTGTCTTGTATCCCGAAGTAGGAATAGGGGTAGCGGGAGGACAAGTTACAGCTTGGAAGGGTAGTGTCTTAACTGCAGATATTAACGATTACGTTGGTGGGTCATATTGCTCATTTAAAGATGCCGAATTAAAGACCGCTCTTTATTGGAGCGTAGGTTTTAACGGCAGTTATTTTTTCAATGACTATCTATCACTAACAGGAGGTTTATTCATTGATAAAAACTCATTTGAAGTAGTCTATAAAACAAATCCTGGTTTTGTTGCTTCTGCATTAGGTGATCTGAAATACAAAATAGACCTGTACCGTCTTACAATTCCTGTCGGCATTCGCTTCCATTACAGTTTATTAATGGCCGGAGGCGGCTTATATCTGGGAGCGCCTATGTCATATAAAGCAACAAGTGAATATGATGGAGAAAAAGAGAAAGACAATATTAGCGGTAAGGCAAGCTTAGGTTTATTCATAGACGCCGGAGTTAATATTAAAACAACCGATACAAACAATCTGTTGTTGTTTTTAAGATTTAAAAGCGACCTTACACCTTCTTATGAAGAAAAAGATGAGATAATAAGTAAAATACAAAATAGGTCTATCAGCATAAATGTTGCTTATGGGTTCCAAACTAATTAACACCCTATACTCAGCGTCGTCGTCGGCAAAGGCCTCTGGAGGCCGGTGTTTTCGGCTGTTATACCGTAGTCTCACCCCCGACGGCGAAGAACCACCCCGAAATTTAACGGGTTGCCGATGATTAAAATTCCCCTCCTGTGCCGAACAGGATGTTCCAATGCCGACGCGCGACATCCTGTCCGGCCGGAGATGGTCTATGGGTAAGGCAAAGGCCCTTGTATATAATTCCAAAAATTTATTGCTTGCAATAATCGCGGGTTGTGGCAAAAAGTGCGGGTTATGCTTAAAAACGCCGCTATCATCTTTATGCTTTTGTTTGCCGTCCTTTCGTATGCCGATTCGGCGCGTGAAAATATAGTTATCTCTTCTTTCAGCACGTCTGTTGCTCACCAAAGCTCCGAGGTAAAGCATAATATCGCGCTTGCTTGCGGCAAGTTAAACGGCATCCGTATCGCAGCCGGAACCGTTTTTTCATTTAACGAAACGGTCGGCGAGGCCTCGGCCAAAAACGGTTACGCCGACGGCGCGGTGCTTTATCAGGATTCGATCGTAATGGAAGCGGGCGGCGGCCTTTGTCAGGTATCCTCTACGCTTTTTAACGCGCTGCTTCTGGCCGGCTGCGCGATAGCCGAAAGGCACAGGCATTATCAGCCTGTAACGTATGTGCCGCTTGGCTTGGACGCGACTATCAAGTACGGCAAGAAAGATTTGCGCATGAAAAACTCAACCGGCCAGGACCTGCTTATATCGGTGCGCGTCAGCGATTCAAGCTGTACCATGATTATATACGGCACGGTAAAGCCGTCACGCTCTTACAGCCTTGACACCGAAGATGAGGAAATAAACATCCCCTTTTCCGAACATAAGGGCAATATACGCAACGGGATTGAGGTATATGTTTACAGAAGCGAGATCAAGGATGATGTCGTAATAGGCCGCTTCCTTCTTTATAAAGATTTCTACCCGCCGGTATACGTTAAATGAAAGCGTTTTTTTTAGCGTTGTTTACGTTTTTTTTCTTGACGCACTCGTCTTTTGGGGATGATTATCTGAATGCGTGGTACGCTTTCGCGCAAGGCAAGGATTCAGAGAGGCTTCTATCGTGGATGAGGGGGGAGGCCGAATGTATCTTGGCGCGGGAACCTGAGAAACGCGTTCGCTGTCCTGTTGAATTGCCCCCTTTTTACGGCAGACTTGGTCTTTTCGTGACCTTCATGCTCGATGGGAAAAACAGGGGATGTTTCGGCTCGTTTTATCATGCTTCGCCCAATGCGGAGGATGTCATGCGCGGGTACATTCTGGGGGCGCTAAGGAGCGATTACAGGTCGGTTCCTCTTTCTCAAAGCGAACTTGACGGAGCCGATATAGTACTTACCATTGCCGCTCAGCCTTTTCCGGCGTTGTCGCTTGAATCGGTTGATATATCCTCCTATGGGGTTATGGTAAACTCGGAAGTTGTTTTCGTGCCTGCGGAGATAAAGACGCACGAAAGGCTTAGACGTTTATGCAAGGGAACGATTGAATCGGTACACGCTTTTAAGGCGATTACCATAAAATAAACTTGCCGGCCTGACGGTACGTTTAAGGTCGGCAAAGTAATTAATTTTTAAAGCGGTAGATATGGCAATAAATAATATTTTTTCTTTTCTTCTTCCGAAAGAAAGCAAATTCTTCCCACTGATTAGCGAAGTCGGCGCTATTATAGGTAAAGCCTCCAAACTTATGGTTGAATTTATTAACAGCGACAGGGAAAACATGGAAGAGCTTTATGCTAAAATAAAGAGCTGCGAGAAAGAGGCAGATAAGTTGACCGATACCATATTTCGGGAATTGAACAACACCTTTATTACCCCTTTTGACAGAGAAGACATTCAGTTACTGTGCGAGACGCTTGATGATGTTATAGACTCAATTAATTCATCTTCGAAAAGAGTGCTGATTTTTCAACCCAAACATATTCCGGCAGAGTTCGTGAAGATGTGCGAAATAATATCAGCCTCGTGCGACGTAATAAAATTATCTGTGGAAGAGCTTAAAACCGTCAAAAGGAATGCCGATAAAATGCTCGGCTACTGTGAGAGGCTTCACGAGTTTGAACACGATGCCGACGACCTCTATGAGGAATATATCAGGCAGTTGTTTGAAGCGGAGCATGACGGAATAGAAATCCTCAAACTTAAAGAAATAATTCAGGATTTGGAAAGAACGACCGATATAGCGCACTATGTCGGAAAAATCATCAAAACCATAATTGTTAAGTACGCATGACTTTTCTTCTTGTAATAATTTTTCTCGCTTTGGTTTTTGATTTTATCAACGGCTTTCATGATGCCGCGAATGCCATTGCGACTATTGTATCGACTAAAGTGCTGACCCCGTTTAAGGCTGTAGTTTGGGCGGCTTCGTTTAACTTTTTGGCTTTTTTTATAGCCAAGTATATAATCGGCGAGTTCGGCATAGCCAATACTGTTTCCAAAACGGTGTTTGCCGAGTATGTTACGCTGCCCGTAATTTTATCGGGACTTATAGCTGCCATTATATGGAACCTTCTTACATGGAGGCTCGGAATACCGTCATCATCCTCGCATACCCTTATAGGGGGATTCGCGGGCGCGGCGATTGCGGCCTCAGGTATTAACGCCATTCACCTTGGCGTAATAGGCTTTATTGCCATGTTCATTATATTAGCGCCCTTGATTGGATTCTTCGTCGGACTCATGATGTCCGCGCTCGTAATACGTATAGCCATGAATGCCCGCCCGCACGCGGCAGATAAATGGTTTAGAAGAACGCAGCTTGCTTCATCGGCCTTGCTCAGCATTGGTCACGGATTGAACGATTCGCAAAAAGTTATGGGCATAATAGCGGCCGCGATTATCTCATATAATGTTACGGCTGTTGACGTTCCGGAATGGCTTCATCTGACAGATATAAAGGATGTTAAGGATTGGACGGCATTTGCCTGTTTTTTCGCGATAGCGCTCGGTACAATGGCAGGCGGATGGCGGATTATGAAAACCATGGGCAGAGGCATAACAAAAATTACGTCTCTCGAGGGTTGTTGCGCCGAGACCTCGGCGGCCATAACGCTTTTTATCACCGAAATACTAAAAGTGCCGGTAAGCACGACCCACGTTATAACCGGAAGCATCATTGGCGTCGGAGCCCTGAAGCGTTTGTCAGCCGTCAGGTGGGGAGTTACCCGCAGCCTTTTATGGGCGTGGATACTCACTATACCTGTAAGCGCCTTATTGAGTATGTCAATATATATGGTCGTAAAATTTGTTTTATCAATATTCAATTTGATTTAAAGGGACGCTATGCAAAAATATGCCGCTCTTTTAGATATTGTAAGGTCGAAAACTCCGTTGGTTCATCAAATAACAAATTATGTTACGGTCAATGACTGCGCCAATGTTACAATATGTATAGGGGCGTCTCCGGTTATGTCTCACGCTGTGGAAGACGTAAAAGACATGATTGCCATTGCCGACGCACTCGTGCTTAATATCGGTACTCTTGATGAAATCCAGATTAAGGGGATGCTTGAGGCCGGCAAAGCCGCTTCAAAGAAGGGCATACCCATAATTTTTGATCCGGTAGGAGCCGGAGCTACGTCGTACCGAACCGAGACCGCGGCGCTTCTGATGAAAGAACTTAATATATCCGTAATAAAGGGCAATGCCGGCGAGATAGGAATCCTCGCGGGTGTTGACGCGCTTGTGCGCGGGGTTGATTCTCAGAAACTTTCGGGCGACCCTGTTGAAACGGCTAAAAGCCTCGCTTTGTCCGCTTCGTGCGTAGTGGTCATAAGCGGGGCTGACGATATTGTAAGCGACGGCAAACGCGTCGCCGTTATATCCAACGGGGATCCGCTCATGGGCAAAATATCGGGGAGCGGCTGCATGGCATCGGCAGTATGCGGCGCGTTCACCGCGGTATCAGGCCATTTTGAAGGATGCGTCGCGGCTATGGCCGCGCTCGGTATAGCCGGAGAAATCGCGGCTGGAAAATCGGCCGGTCCCGGCTCCTTCAAGCCGGCGTTTTTGGATGCCGTTTGCGCCATCGACAGCGGCGCGATAATTAAAAAGGCCAAGATCAAAGAACTTTGAACAAGTACAGCCTCTACGTGGTTACCGATGAGGGTCTTTCTAACGGGCGTTCCCACGCGGAGATAGCGAGGATGGCCGTGCAGGGCGGCGCGGGCGCGGTTCAGTTAAGGGATAAGAAAATGAGTTCCGCGGAGCTTTACGCGGCGGCTCTCGAAATAACGGAAGTCTGCAAGAACCGCGCCGTCTTTATTGTCAACGACAGGTTAGACGTAGCCCTCGCCGCCGGCGCCGACGGGGTTCATCTCGGACAGGACGATTTGCCGCTCAAAGCTGCGAGGGCTATCGCGCCGCCCGGCTTTATAATAGGCCTGTCCGTTTCTTCTGTGGAAGAAGCGCTTCTGGCCGCAAGGGACGGCGCCGGTTATGTGGCCGTAAGTCCGGTTTTTGATACGGCGTCAAAGGCTGATGCCGGAACAGGGCAGGGTCTTGGCATGGTATCGGCGATTCGCCGCGCTCTGCCGAATGATATTCCGGTTATAGGTATCGGCGGGCTTTCGGAGGCTAATATTCCGCAGGCTATATCGGCAGGCGCGGACGGTATAGCCGTAATATCCGCCGTTGTAAGCAGTCCCGATATAAGGGCCGCGACGGAAAGGCTTCTGGGTGTTATCCGCCGCGCCGAATCTTGTATTGATAATTAATAAATATATTCAGGAGACGCAATGAAATTTTCACGTTATATCGTTCCTACGCTTAAAGAGGACCCTGCCGACGCTGTTGTGACGAGCCACAAACTCATGCTGCGCGCCGGACTTGTACGCAAAGAATCGGCCGGGATGTACGTTTACCTCCCGCTCGGTTATCGCGTCTTGCGTAAGGTCATGTCAATAATACGCGAAGAGATGGACGCTTCCGGCGCGCTTGAATTTTTGATGCCCGAGATGACGAACAGCGAATTGTGGAAGCAGTCGGGACGCTGGCAGACCATGGGTAAGGAGATGATAAGAATAAAAGACCGTAACGGTATAGAGTATGCTCTGGCTCCGACGCATGAGGAAGCGTTTACCGCTGTCGTAAATTCACTGATATCATCCTACAGGGATCTTCCGGTAAATGTTTATCAAATCAATACAAAATTCAGGGATGAGATACGCCCCCGTTTCGGCGTCATAAGGAGCAAGGAGTTCATAATGAAAGACGCGTACTCCTTTGATATTGACGAGAACGGTTTGGAAGAGTCGTATCAGATTATGCGTAAAACTTACAGGAAGATATTCGAACGCTGCGGCCTTGAGACGATTCCTGTGCAGGCCGATTCGGGAAATATGGGCGGCAGCGGCTCCGAAGAATTTATGGTAGCCTCAGAGGTGGGCGAGGAGACATTGCTGATATGCCCCTCATGCGGCTACATGGCCAATCAGGAGAAAGCCCTTTATAAAAGGCAGGCTGCTCAAAGCGGGCAGCCGGAGGAACTCCGCGAGGTTGCGACTCCCGATGTAAGGACTATCAATGAGCTTGCCCTGTTTTTTAAGTGCGGAGCCGAAAAATTTCTCAAAAGCATTATATACCTTGCGGACGCCAGGCCGGTTATGGCTGTTGTTGCCGGAGACCGTGAAATAAACGAACTGAAACTGAAAAATTTTCTTGGCGCCGCGGAACTTGAATTAGCCTCCGACGATGTTGTCGAAAAAGTTACGGGCGCTCCGGTAGGTTTTGCCGGCCCTGTAAACGGCCCCGCTGTCCAGACTGTATTTGACGTTTCGGTCAAAGACGCGATTAACGCTGTGACCGGCGCGAATAAAAAAGACGCTCATTATTCGGGAGTCAATCCGTCGCGTGATTTTAAAATTCAAAGCGAGGCCGATATTACATCCGCTATGGCCGGCGACGCCTGCCCGCTTTGCGAAAATGCGATGAACGAAAAGAAAGGCATTGAGGTGGGGCATATATTCAAGCTCGGCTACAAGTATACCAAGGCCATGAATGTCGGCGTCCTGGATGAAACCGGCAAAAGCGTTACGCCGATTATGGGCTGCTACGGAATAGGAGTAAACAGGACGCTTGCCGCTGTGGTTGAACAGCATAACGACGAGCGCGGCATAATATGGCCGGCGGTGCTGGCGCCGTTTGACGTTCACCTTGTCGGTCTCGGCAAAACAACTGAGGAAATTTCTCTTGTTGATGAGATATACAATTTTCTGAGCGGGAAAGGCTATGATGTTCTGTACGATGACAGAAAGGCAAGCCCGGGAGTTAAGTTTGCCGATGCCGACCTTTTGGGTATGCCTGTACGCATAACCGCGGGAAAGACGTATTTTCAGGACGGCGAAATTGAATTGAAAAACCGTTCCGGTGGAGATAATATAAAGGTAAAACTTGATGAATTGCCGTCAGCGATAGACAGGATGCTTGGGCGTTGAAGTTATTCGGGTTTGGTTTTTTCTTCCATCAGGCAAGTTCCGTTAAGTATTGAACCGCTTTCTATGGAAATATCAGGGGTTATGATGTCGCCCCGCGTCACGCTCTTTTTCATAAGCTCGACTCTCTGCGAGGCCTTTATTTTTCCGTTTACCTCGCCGTTTACGGTTACGACCCTGCCGTTTATGTCGGCGCTTACAACGGCTTCCTGCCCTATAATCAGGTGCCCTTCGGTTTCAATACGCCCTTCCATTCGCCCTTTTATTTTCAGGGAGCTTTTAAATTTTATGGTTCCCTTGAATAAAATATCATCGGCTATTACCGTTTCTATTTTATTTTCATCTTCTACGATTTCTTTGGCGGCTGTATTTATATTGGTCATAATGAATCCCCGTTTATAGACATATATAAATATTCATCTTTTATGTCAAATAAAAAGGCAAACGGCGGATATGGTTATTTATTATTTTTTTGGGAGTTCTTCTATTTTCTTTTTTATCTCTTCATAACTCAACCCCTGAGCCATAAGTTCCAGTACATAGTTTTGGCCTTCTGCAAGAGCTCTTTCTTTAGTTTCCATACGGATTACTTCTGTGTATTCGTCTAAATCAAATTCTGTTGTCAGCATACTATTTACCTCCGATGAGTTTTGCTTTAAATATTCTTTGAGTATGTCGTTATCTATACAGTATTTAATTGCTAATCTTATCGCTTCTTCTAAACGGTATTCTTTTTCGTATTCCCTTACTTTTGTTATGAAAGTTGCGTAATCCGCTAAGGTCTTGCTTCTGCGTTCCAATTCAGGGTTATAACCCTTATTTATATTCAGTACTTTTACCTCTAAGTCAACGATTTTTTTCTCAACGTTCTTTTTTTTATATAGCGGGTAAAGCCATAAAGTCTTTTCCGCGGGGTGTTCCTCTTTGCCATTATACAGCACTATAAGTTTTGGATTAGGGATTTCCCTTGAATACCTTCCGTATTTTGCCATAGGGTCAGCGTTTGTTATTTTCCTCCAAATAAGGAAGAGGTATATCCCCATCCGCAACGGCATGTTTTCGTTTATGGTTGACTGATGCTCAATCAGAACTAAAGTATCATCAATTATGAACGATATGTCGTTTTTCATGCCGATATAAATAATATCTTCGAGGGTGTTTATATCAATAGCCTGCGCGTCGCGATAATCAGTCCCCTCAATGGCGTTGTATAATTCCAATAACCTTTCTTCATTGTTAAAAATGCTTCTGAAAAGGCTGTCCTTGTATTTTTTGTTTACCGTCATATAATGTAAACGAATGAGGGGCGGTGGAGATGAAATTTTTTTATCCAACTTTTGGGGGGCGGTACACTTTTTTTCCGTAGCGGATATATCTTTAGGGTACTATCGACTTTTATTGAAACCCCCTTCGCGTCCTATCCGGCAGTTTATTCATAACCGCCGTTTCGGGTAATATGTCAACAGAACTTTATGGCCGGTGTTCCGTGACGGCGTACAAATAGGCTTTAGCGCCGCTGTAGGCTTCAAAGGTTTTCAGGAGGCGCAAAGAATTCATGCCCGTAGCCGCGTCCCGTAATTCTTTCATTAATGCGGCCTTCTTGTCAACGGCGTTAGGGTCATTGAGGGCGAGTCTCGTTATGTAAAAATCATCGATAAAGACATGCGTTATTTTTTTCTCGCGGATTTCTTCTTCAAGTTCTTCTAAATTTTTGCTCCTGAGCGATTCGGTAGGTACGAGCTCATGGTTTGTAGCGCCTATATAGTATCCCGGTACGGATGTTTCCGATATGAGGAGGCGTGAAGCCTCTGGCGCGTTATCTTTAAAGTAGAGCGCGGCTTCCTTAAATTCGATTCGACGCAGGCTGAAATGGTCAAGAGCGTTTGCGCCGTACGCTATGTTCAAATTGCAAAAGGTTCCGGCCAAAAGGCAGACAAGGAGGCGCCCCTTTGCGTTAAGCGATGTTTGCGTCCGCAAAAAAAAGAATGTTACGGCAATGAAGAAAACAGCAAAGAGCGCGATAAAAATGTCATGCCTCTTAAACAGTGAAGCCGCGGATTGGATGAAAAAAATACCGGCTATCGCAAAATACAAAACATTCGGCGGCAGCGCTTTTTGGAAAAACAGCTTGCTCTTTATTTTTTCACGGTTACCCGAAAGCGCGAGAAACATAAGAAGTACGAGCAGCCATATTATCGGTATTACATAGCGGTCCTTTGTATTTTGGTATATAAGGTGTATGATGAAGAAGCCCGAGGCAAAAACGGCAACAGGCAGCTTCATGCTGTCCTTTGTTTTTATAAACGCTCTGACGCCAAGCGCGAGAAGGCAGAGAGAAGCGGCAAGAGCGGCAAGCAGAATTATCGCGGGAATTATTGATGACGCTGTATTTTCGCTCTTGTAAATATCGAGCGCAAGCCAGCGCGGAAATCCGGCAGCCGAGAGCAGAACGTCAAACGGGTATTTGTAGATATTGGGGCCTCTTTGCGCTATTTCTCCTATGTATGTGTTGGCTGAGGGATTTTTCCCGAGCATTGTAAAGGCCATCCACGCCAAAAGGGGAATAGCGGCAGCGCCGCCGCTTAGAATTAAATAAAGCAATTTTTTTGTTTTGGCAAAAACGCGGAGCGCGTAAGCGGCGATTATGAAGACGCTGTCCCATTTTATAATGCCGGCCAAAGCGCTTGAAGCAAGCGCTAACCTTGAGTCAGCGGCAGTAAGATATAAGGCGAGTACGCTTGCGGTGCACAAAAATATTTCCAATTCGGCGTTGAGGCACGAGTACATCGTATACAGGTTGAGTCCAAGAAAGAGCAGGGCAAAAAACGACAGGTTTTTGCCGAGGAAACGCCTGAAGGTAATGTAGGCGAACCATAGAAATGGTATTGACAGCAGCATGTTGACGAGCAGCGCCGCGCTGTAAATCGGATCGGGCAGGCTTTGGGGTAAAAGCTTAGTGACCGCCGCGAGCAAAAAAGGGTAGGCAGGCAGCAGCTTATTGCTTATGTCGGAGAAATTGCCGGACAAAATTGACAGAACAAAGGGCCTGAAGTTTCCCATGTAGTCTTCTGTGGGCATGGCTATGTAGTTGACATGGTACAGGTAGTACGCAAAGATACCGCTCAGAAGAAGCAGCGGAAAAAATAACGGCGACCTGATTGCTTTATTTATAAAGGACATTTCTTTACATCAAAGATTTATACAGAGTTTAATCTAATCCCAGTAATTGCCGCTCTCGCCCGGAGAGTCAACTCATTTTTGGAGTTCACAGACTCGGGCGGATAACATGCTTTGACCTCTCAAACGTAACGGATATGCGGATGGCACGGATCAAGACTTTTATTAAAAACTTGACGATAGACAGCATATATGCTGTTACTATTCTTGTGAAGAATAAAGACCTTTTAGCAAATCCTCAAAATGTAAAATTTAAGGATTTGTTATAAATTTGCGTAAAAAACTTTGGCAATCCAAGAATAAAGGGCAGTCATTATATTTTTAAAACACCATGGAAAGGCGATCCGAGAATTAATATACAAAAAGACGGTAATATGGCAAAACCGTATCAGGTTAGATTGGTATTACAATCTTTGGAAAAAATGGAAAAATTAAATAAACCGGAGCCTAAAAATGAAAAAAAGTAAACCGGCCGAAAAATACACCTATAGGGTTGAATGGTCAGAGGAAGACAATGTGCATATAGCCCGTTGTCTTGAATTCAAATCGTTAGCGGCTCATGCAGACACAGCAGGAAAAGCGTTAGTTGAAATTGAAAAAGTAGTGGAAGAAACAATAAAATGGCTTGAAGATGAAAAGGAGCCGATACCGGAGCCGTTCGGAATAAGAAAGTTCAAGGGAAATTTAACGCTAAGAGTGCCGGTTGAACTACATCGGTATTTAGCAATGAAATCAGCCGAAGAAGGGGTTTCGCTTAACCAATATATACTGTCAAAAATATCATAATAAATATTATATAGGCCGCCTATAAAAGTTTATCCTATTTTAAAATGTTGCTATACCAAAAGGGTTTGTTAAAACCACCCCGTCAGGCTTAGGGCGGTTTAGGGCCCGGCGCAATCCGCTTCGCTTTGCAAAAAATACTTTACAAATAAGCACAACCTCTCTACGTTCGGTGTATAAATAACCTCTGGAGAAAGAACATGGCCGAGTATAAAACAGAGCAAATACGCAATATAGCCGTCATCGGGCATAACGGCACGGGAAAATCCACTCTTTTTGACGCAGTACTTTTTGCTTCCGGCAAGATTGATAAAATGGGCAGTCTTGCGGCAGGTACGTTGTCGTCCGATTTTGACGAAGACGAGAAAAAGAAAAAGATATCCATAAAAAGCGCGATGGGGTTTGCCGAATCCGACGGAGTTAAGATAAACATACTCGACGCGCCAGGTACAGCCGACTTTATAGGCGAGTCAAGGGCGGCGCTTCAGGCAGCCGAGTGCGCGCTTTTGGTGATAGACTCGGTGGACGGCGTACAGATCGAGACTGAAAAATCCTGGCGCTATTTGCGCGACAATAATATCCCCCGCATAATATTTATAAATAAGATGGATAAGGAGCGCGCCGATTACGCTAAAGTAATAGAGAACATAAAACAGAGCCTTGGCGTTGACCCTGTATTGCTGACCATACCTTACGGCGCGGGCGCGGATTTGAAAGGCGTCATCGACATCGTAAACATGAAACTCGTAACGCCGAAAGACGGCGGCAAGAACTCAGACTCTGCGGAGATACCCGCCGAACTGAAAGAGCTTGCCCAAAAGGAACATTCCAAATTAGTAGAGCTTGCCGCGGAAGGCGAGGATGAACTCATCGAAAAATTTCTTGAAGGCAATGAACTTACCGACGAGGAAATACGGCGCAGCCTGAAAAAGCAGATTGAAAACGCGAAGGTTACAGTTGTTCTGTGCGGAGCGTCCGAAAAAGTCACGGGCATAAAAAGCCTCATACAAATGATCGCCGCTTTTGCCCCTCCTCCCCAAACCGGTAAGGAATATGAGGGGCGTGACGGTAAAAAATTGCTATCCAAGCCCGACGGCCCCGCTGTTGCCGTTGTATGGAAAACATACATCGACCAGTATGCCGGGCGTTTCAACTATCTGAAAGTCATATCAGGAGAACTCACCCCCGATAAGGATTTGCAGAACGTGAACAAAAAATCAAAGGAGCGCATAGGCAAGCTGTACGCCATGACCGGCTCTAAACAGAATGAAGTTGCCAAGCTCTGTGCCGGCGATATGGGAGTTGTCGTTAAACTTGAAAGGACATCCACATGCGACGTATTGGCCGATTCGGGAAACGATATTGAGCTTTCTGTTATAAATCTGCCGAATCCTGTTTTTTCGTTTGCCGTTGACGCTGTAAACAAGGGCGATGTCGATAAGATCGGCCAGTTTTTTCACAAGGTCACCGATGAGAATCCTACAATAACGTATGAATATAACGGAGAAACAAAGGAAACCGTCCTGTCAGGAATGGGCGAGTTGCAGCTCGGCATAGTGCTTGAAAACCTGAAAGAAAGGGCCAAACTTGAGGTTAAGACAAGGGAGCCAAGGGTCGCCTACAGGGAGACTATCACCAAAAAGGTCGAGTCGCAATACCGCCACAAGAAGCAGTCGGGCGGGCACGGTCAGTTCGGCGAGGTGTTCATAAAACTTGAGCCGAGAAACAGGGGCGAGGGCTTTCAGTTCAGCGAATCCATTTTCGGCGGCTCGGTTCCCAAGCAGTATATACCCGGCGTTGAGAAGGGTATTGTTGAGGCGCTTCAGGAAGGCGTGCTTGGAAAGTTTCCGGTGGTTGACGTGGCCGTGGACCTTTTTGACGGCAAGTACCATGATGTTGACTCATCTGAAATGGCCTTTAAGATAGCGGCGAGACAGGCTTTTAAACAGGGGATGGAACAGGCAGGCCCGCAGCTTTTGGAGCCTGTCATGAAAGTGAACATATATGTAGACAAGGAAATGATGGGCGACATCTTGAGCGATATAACAAGCCGCAGGGGAAGAGTGCTCGGCAGCGGCGTTGACGAGTCGGGCGGCAGCGTATCTGTCGTAAAGGCGACGGTGCCGCTTTCCGAGATGATTCGCTATTCCATTGATTTGCGTTCCATGACGCAGGGCAAGGCTTCTTTTGATATGTCGTTTTCTCACTATGACCCTATTTCCGGCAGGGAGGCCGATAATATACTGGCTGCCCGCAAGAAGCAATTGGATGATGAGGCCTCTTCATAGAGAGCATGGATTCGCCGAAGCGCTACATTGTCGCTATAACCGGCGCGAGCGGAGCGATTATCGGGCTGAGGCTCATCGAATTTCTTTTGAATTACGGCGCCGATGTCGCGGCGATAGTAACAAGAGAAGGCCGGGGCACTATTGGTTTTGAGATTTTGAATTTGCCGGGTTACGGCGAATCCGACTATATGAAATTTGATTTGCGCGGTATTTTCAAGGCTCTGCGCGTAGAGGTTGATACCGCGCGTCTCAGGGAGTACGAACCGCGGGATTGGTTCTCGCCGGGCGCGAGCGGTACAGGTTCTTTTGAGGCTGTTATAGTCGCGCCCTGCTCAATGAAAACCCTCTCGGCGGTCGCTAACGGCTACAGCGACTCGCTTGTGACACGCAGCGTTGATGTCGCGCTTAAAGAAAGACGCCGGGCAATACTTGTCACGCGCGAGACCCCGCTCAGTTTGATTCATCTTGAAAATATGGTAAAGGCAAAGCGCGCGGGCGCTGATATTCTGCCGCCGGTACTTGAATTTTACACACGCCCCGCCGGGCTTGATGACCTTGTAAACTTTACGGTAGGCAAGATACTCAATCTGCTTGACATCAGGCATGACCTGATCGCTCCCTGGGGAGAAGGTTATGCCGAATAAAACATTTGGTTTGAAAATATTAATTGCCGTATTTGCGCTTGCGCCCTGTGTCACAATCTGCTCATGCAAGGCTTTTATTTCTTACCCTAAACACACCGTAGGCGAAGTTATTGATACGCATAACGGCGTTGATGTTTATTACAACGGCGACGTCGATAATGTTTCGGGCCGCAATATTCAGAATAACTACAACATAGGGTTAAAATACCAGTGCGTGGAATTTGTCAAAAGGTATTACTATCAGGTGTTCAATCATAAAATGCCTGACAGCTACGGACACGCGGTGAGTTTTTTCGACAGGCGTTTAGCCGACGGTCAGGTCAACGCTAAAAGAGGATTGCTTCAATATACTAATCCGAGCAAGGTAAAGCCGGCGGCAAATGATATTTTGGTATATGACGGAACCATAATCAATCCTTACGGCCATGTTTCAATTGTCATAAATGTTACGGATGACGAGATTGAAATAATACAGCAAAATCCCGGTCGCTTTAAGCCGACAAGGGAAAAAATAAAAATAGGGCGCGATAATAATTTGTGGGAAATAAAAGAATCAAGAGTGCTCGGCTGGCTTCGCAGGAAACCGTAGGAGTCACCTTCACGGTCGTCCTTATTATTGAGACGTAAACACAGTCTTTTCAGAAAAACAGAAAAAACTGACGACGTTCAAACAATTGACCGAGGAAATTAAGGAACTAAACATAACCGATCCCCTGCCTCCGGAATTTGATTCAATTCTTTCTCAAAGACCGCGTTTCAGGGAGTTTAGCGGTTTGCATTCAATAAATCGGACTGATACTGTTTGAGAAGCAAAATTTAATCCTGGTCATCCTGTTAATCTTGTCAAAATCACGGTTCAAAACTTTTATGAGGATGAGGCCGATAAAATGAAAAACAAAGTTGCCCGCAATTAGCCCACGGCGTACCTTTTCGGATGAAATCAGGGCAGTTTTGGGCGTATCTTGAGTCATTCGGGGACATTCCCGAATCAGACGATTAGCGCCCGATAAAACAGATTCTAAGAGGGAAAATTATGATAAATACAAATAAATTGTTAAGCCTGTTGTTGATTTTATTATGCGGGCTCTCCTGTTACAAGGGAAGATTGACAGATAAGGAAAAACAACAGCTAAAAGACGTTGAGGCGTTCAACAGAGATTACGGCAGTAAGGGTGTAACAATAAAGAACCTGAAGATAGGCTGGGAAGAAGAGTTTGTATGCAATGGTTTAATATTAAAGAATTCAGTAATAAAGAATGTTGAACTGCAATATGTGGAATTAAAAAATATGTATATAGAAAACAGCACGATAGAAAATGTGAGTGTAATAGAGCAATCGGATTTGAGCGGTTCTATATTTAAGAATGTTAAGTTTAAGAATTTTAAAAGTATTAATCGTTATGATGCGCCTAGTCGTTTGAGAGATTCAATATTTATAGATTGTGAGTTTATAAATTGTGAGTATAGTTTTGTAACTCTTGGAAAGGAGTATAGGAATTGTAAATTTAATAAGGTAAAAGAAATCGAAAGTGTAAGTTATTATGATGCGGTAGTAATAGACTGCACTTATACAAACTGCAAATTAAGATCGACTTATCATAATGCAAAGTTTGAAAATGTAATATTTAAAGATAGTGTAGTAAAAGGAGGATTTAGTTTGGAATATGGTAAAAATATACAATTTACAAATTGTTTAGCAGATTTTGTAATGTATGGCAAGATAGAAGATATATTAGTTCAAGATTCAATATTTAATGATGAAGCTAGTATAGTATTTCGAGACGGAGATATGAAGAATATTGTAATAAGAGATTGTCCAAGAATTAGTAGAATTTTGTTTATCAAAGGTACTTTTGATAATATATCAGTAATAAATTATCAAAATCCAGTTGTAGACTTTTTGTATGGAAATTTTAGCAACATTTTAATTAAAGATAGTACAGTCCAACATTTAAAATTTGACGAATCGGATGTTAGCGGAGATAACAGAATAGAGAATAGTAAAATTTGGGGAAACTTTTATGGGCAGTCAAAGGTAAGGAACTTAACAATAACAGATTGTGTATTTAAGTTTTATGTAGATGTAGTGTTTTCAGAGTTAATTAAATTAAGGCTAATTAATAATACATATGAAATTCAAGTAAATCATCCTCGATATGAAGGTGAAGTAAGGCATGCTGTTAAGGGTGAAAAGTTTATAGATTCGGACAGATTCCCATTGAAGTCAACCCCTTTCCCTGAGAATTCGGATTACCTTAAAGGATATTATAGAAAAAAAAATAGAAAAACAAATAAGTAAGGTAAAAAATTATTTGAGCCAAATTTTGGGTGGAGAAAATTTTGAGAGAAAATATAACTAAATTACCCCAAGTGTTACTATTGATTCTTTCAATATCGCAACTGTCATGCTTGCACTCATTTATGTACAGAAGCGGCTTAACAGACAGAGAAAGAAATTTAATTAAAGATGTTCAG
>Ga0082212_10002835_pt1 | contig 24873 bp, 20 predicted proteins | sample TergutNt197P3_FD_71548 | JGI IMG/M metagenome (GOLD analysis project Ga0082212, IMG submission 71548) | Neocapritermes taracua P3 segment gut microbial communities from Petit-Saut dam, French Guiana - Nt197 P3 | ecosystem: Host-associated > Arthropoda: Insects > Digestive system > Gut ... | reverse complement strand
CCAGGAGCGCGTATAGAAAGATCGATCATAGGACGGCAATGCTATATAGGCGAAGGCGCGCGGCTGCGGCCGGGAACGGTGCTTGGCGACAAATCCAGCGTTTCGGATTTCAGCCTTATTTAGTGCCCATTAAGCCCTTGCGAACATACTTCATCAGGCCGCCTGTTGCGATCAGTTCCCGCATGAATGCGGGAATCGGCTTTGACTGGTATTCTTTTTTAAGCGTTACGTTGAAGATTGCGCCGCTTTCCGTATCTATACGCAAAACATGCCCTGGTTCGGCATCGGCTGCCGTCGGCGCTTCAATGATGGTCAGACCGATATTGAACGCGTTGCGGTAGAAAATTCGGGCGTAGCTTTCGGCCACGATACATGCGACGCCTGCGGTCTTTATCGCAAGCGGCGCGTGCTCGCGCGAGGAACCGCAGCCGAAATTTTTTCCCGCCACGATAATATCGCCCGGTTTGACGATTCCCGGGAACGCCGGGTCGGCGTCTTCCATTACGTGCGCCGCAAGTTCTTTAAGGTCGCTGGTATTCAGATAGCGCGCGGGAATGATTTCATCGGTGTTTACGTCATCGCCGAATTTATGGATTTTGCCTTTGATAATCATTTTTTCACCCCTTTCGCCCAAGCATCTCCGCGCACTTCATCAGGCAGAGCAATCCGCCCTTTAATCGCGGACGCGGCGGCCACTCCGGCGGAAGCCAGATAAACCTCGCTTTCTACATGCCCCATGCGCCCCACAAAATTGCGGTTGGTCGTCGCCACGGCTTTTTCGCCTTTGGCCAGAATGCCCATATGCCCTCCGAGGCAGGGCCCGCAGGTCGGCGGCGAGATGACGCATCCGGCTTCCATGAAAATTTTGAACAGTCCTTCTTTCATAGACTGGCTCCAGACGGCCGGCGTGGCGGGAATGATTATCGTACGGACGCGCGGGCTGACCTTCCTGCCCTTCATCAATCTCGCGGCTTCGCGCATGTCTTCGATGCGGCCGTTTGTGCAGGAACCGATTATTACCTGGTCGATAACCACGTCCCGCGCTTTTGAGACCGGCGCGACGTTTGAAGGGAGGTGCGGCATTGCGACCACCGGCTCAATGCCTGTGACGTCGAATATCTCGATCCTTTCATATTCCGCTCCGGCGTCGGATTCGTAATAGCGCGGCTTGCGCTGCGCCCTTTTTTCCGCCCAGGCGCGCGTTATCCCGTCCGCGGGCACGATGCCGGTTTTCGCCCCGGCCTCAATCGCCATATTGCTCATGGTCAGCCGGCCTTCCATGGAAAGTTTGTCGATGACCGGGCCGGTGATTTCGATGGCGCGATAATTTGCGCCTTCCACTCCGAGCCGCCCTATTGCGATTAAAATCAGATCCTTGCCGGTAACGTCTTTGGGCAGTCGTCCTTTGAACACCAGCTTGATAGTCTGCGGAACTTTAAACCAGGCTTTCCCCGTCAGCATGGCCGCGGCCAGATCGGTTGAGCCGACGCCGGTCGAGAACGCGCCCAGCGCGCCGTAGGTGCAGGTATGGGAATCCGCGCCTATTACCAGGTCGCCCGGAACGACGACGCCCTGTTCCGGCAAAAGCGCGTGTTCGACGCCACATTCGCCCTGATCCCAATAATAGACGAGATTCTGCTCGCGGGCGAAATCGCGCAGAATCTTCGCCTGCTCGGCGGACTTGATATCCTTGTTCGGAGTAAAGTGGTCGGGAACCAGCGCGACACGCCTGCGGTCGAAGACCTTTTTCCCGCCGTTTTCACGAAAAGCCTGAATCGCCAGCGGCGCGGTGATGTCGTTTCCAAGGCAGAGATCAAGTTTCGCGAGAATGATATCGCCCGGATTCACCGCTTTTGATCCGGACGCGCGTGCAAGTATCTTTTCCCCGATTGTCATAGGTCTGGGCATATGGCAATGTCTCCCTTTATCTTTATTTATTCTCACCGCTGGTTACGGAGTTTTTTTAGAATAACGCATTGTCCTTGCAGCCCCGTATCCTATTATATCAATATTTTCAATTGCTCTATTTTTAACTTGTGAATAGAATTGCCTTCCTATTGCCAGCTTGATGCCTTTTGGAATAGCATCCCATATTTCAACTTCAATTAAATCACGAATTGTAAATGTAATGCTATAGGGAAAAGCTTCAACCTTTCTGATTAGATGTTTATAATATTTATTAAATTCCACTTCTGGGACAATCAAGGATTTACAATACATTGAAATACTCATACTTTTTTGTTTTGCATCTTTTTGTATTTGTTGAAACTCTTTTTCAGTTACACCGAAAGAAATTATTTTTTCGGACATAATACAAGTCTCCAAAATTTTAAATTCCCGGGGTTAACAATTGAAAAATCCTCAATTATTAACCTCGGGAAACAGCAATAATTAAGGAACTGTATGAAAATAACTTCGACTAAATTCTCAAATAAAGAATGAAATCACATACATTTTTCTGAGTTAATAGTCGATGTTATTTTTAGACAGTCCCTAAGTTACGGATGCTGAAAAAGAAAAAAATATAACTCCGCAAGCCGATGAAAGGGAACAAAATATCTCGCCGAAGTTGCCGGCAACTCGAATCGACCCAAATTCCCGACAACCCCATGTCGCCGCCAATCGCACGGCCGCCGCCGAAAAATCACATACCCCCCAAGCCGAGCCACCAGGTTACGAATCTCCGACCCCAACAAGTGATTCGAGCAGCCCGCCGCCTGACCAGAAAACCGCAAGCAAAACACAAGAAAAGACGCGTCAACTTCCATACCACTCCTCCTAAAATATTATCGTAAATGCATACATCCCGTGATGTTCAAAATCTTGCATGGTATACGACATTTTACCAGCAACGTCAAGTTTTTTTTTACTCTTGTCAAAAAATAAAATGTGTAAATCTGATTTCGCCCAATAACCACACGGGTTTTCAGCGTTTTCAACCAACGGCAACTTTGTTTCAAAACTTCAGATTTCAGGGCTATAAGTCCTTAAAAATCAGCAACAGGTTTTTCATTTTTAGCTGTTTTGGACGACAGCGAGTACAATAATGAAGAGGAAACGAAATGATTGAACTGCAAGGAAAATATAATGCCGCCAAGGTATTCACAGATACCGCCGAGCAGAGCGCCATCACACAGATTGAGCATCTGCTCGATCAGGAGTTCATGTCCGGCAGTAAAATCCGCGTAATGCCGGACGCTCACGCCGGCATGGGCTGCACCATCGGCACGACTATGACGATCAAAGATAAAATCGTTCCTAACCTTGTCGGTGTGGACATAGGCTGCGGCATGGAAACCGCGCTGCTGAAAGACAGGCGCATTGATCCCGGGCAGCTTGACAAGGCAATACATCAGTATATCCCGTCAGGCTTTGATACCCGCTCGACTCCCCATCATTTCAATGATGAAATTGACCTTACGGCGCTGCGCTACGCAAAGAACATGGATTTAAAGCGGGCGGCGCACTCCATCGGCACGCTGGGCGGCGGAAACCATTTCATCGAATTAGACAAAGACGACGACGGCCAGCTCTATCTTGTCGTCCACTCCGGGAGCCGGAACCTCGGCAAACAGGTCTGCGATCACTACCAGAAAGCCGCCGCGGATAAGCTGAACCGCAAGGGAAAAGGGGCGGACAGGGTGCTGGCATATCTGGAAGGGGCGTTGTTTGACGATTACCTGCATGATATGGCCATCATGCAGCGCTATGCCGATCTGAACCGCAAAGCCATCGTGAGGGAGCTTGAAAAGCGCGTGAAGATCAAGATTGCCGAGCAGTTTACAACGATTCACAACTACATCGACCTCGACACGATGATATTGCGAAAGGGCGCGATCTCGGCGCAAAAAGGCGAGCGCGTGTTAATTCCGATGAACATGCGCGACGGGAGTCTGATCTGCGTCGGCAAGGGCAACGCGGACTGGAATTGTTCAGCCCCGCACGGCGCGGGCCGCATTATGAGCCGCAAAGCCGCGAAGGAAAGCATCACGCTCACGCAATATGAAAAGGCGATGCAGGGCATTTTTTCGTCAACAGTAAATCGAAGTACACTCGATGAAGCGCCGTTCGCGTATAAGCCGATGGAGGAAATTATCGCAAATATCGGTGATACGGCGGACATAGTAAAGACGATCAAGCCGCTATACAACTTCAAGGCGGCGGAGTAGAACGATATTGGGAGATGCTATCTTTGTTCAATAACGCGCGGGATTTGTTTCATGCAGGGGAATTATTTCTCCCCGGATATGCGAATTTTCGATGATAATCAGTCCTACGCTTGCCGGAAGACTGTACCTTCGCGGCCCCGCGCTGCCAGGATTAAAATATAGAACGCCGTCGCGTGTTTCCTGCATCTGCCGATGCGAATGCCCGTAAATCACCGCCGCGAATCCGGCCGCGGCCGGGTCGAGATCCAGGCGCGCGAGATCGTGCAGTACGTATAACTGAACATCTCCGGCCGTAACGACATTGGACGCGGGGAGTTCATTGCTCCGCAAAGCTTTATCCATATTGCCGCGCACGGCTGACACAGGCGCGATTTTTTCCAATTCCATCATTACCAGAGACCCGCCGATGTCCCCGGCGTGGATAATCAGGTCAACCCCGGCGAAAACCGCCGCGATTTCAGACCGCAGCATTCCGTGTGTATCAGAGATAATTCCTATTTTATGCATCCGTCAGAATCCATCCGCACTTGTCGCGCACCCGGTTTCCGCCAGGAATTTGTCGATTAATTCACTTACACTGTCCCAGTAATAGCCTGTTTCTTTGTCGCCTAAAAGCGCACATATATCTGAAGTAAGAAATGCTTCCGATGTTTTTTCGATTGATGCGCCCGTTTGTGAAGCAACAACGAAAACGATATATCCGCTGATGTTGTCAATCGCCATGTCTATAACCTCTTCAGTTAACGTAAACATCGTATGCCTCTAAAAAACTCAACCGGGAAACGGCGATTTCGGTCCCAAAAAAAACCTGATTGTTCAGTTTCTGCGTTAACAGCAACCGGATAGCGGTATTTTTGGCTTCAGCGGTCTTTGAGTCGCCGTATACACCGGAAATATATTGATTCAACACAAGGCCGACTGCGTCGTTGGCAACAGGGCCTATCACTATGTCAAACACATCATTTGACATATAGGCTGCAAGATTGCCATACCCCCTGTTTCGCAAAACGAAGTCAAACCATTCTTCATTTGAGGAAGAAAACCGTTTAACACTTAGTCTATCGATATTTTGAAAGGAAAACACCAGGACATGACATTTGTTGGTTCGTATCCGCCTGGCCTTCAGCCGTGCGAATTTCTCAGCCTGAAAACTATCGTTAGTTGCATAAAAGCCACGCCCGAAGTCTTTCTTCGGTACGCTTTGCGTCAAATCAATCTCTTTGAAAGATATGACCGACCCATGATAAAGAGGTTTAGACAGTTCAGGATAGTTCACGGATATTGCCACTCTGTTCTTCGATATATCTCAACACATCGTCCACGATGTAGTCATTGTCGTAATAATGAAGCAATTCATATTGCTCCATTAAAAAGCGGATTAACCTGTATTTTTCCGCAACAGGAAGAAAACTGGATCGCGACAAACCGAGCCGCTTCCTTATCGCGGTCAACATCATAAACGTCCAGGTCGCTGTTTGCTGTTCGTTTCCCATAAAAGTAGTATAGTATACATCATATGCAGACTAACACGCGCCGTATTCGCCATGCCGTCTTTGCGGGATTTGCGCTGACCGTAATCATATGTTTTGTCCGCGCGCAGACTTCCGGTTTTTCGGGAATAATTGAATCGCAGTACCAAAAACAGGAAGTCCTTATTCCCATGCGCGACGGCGTCCGGCTTTTTACCGCTGTTTATTCACCGAGGGATACGTCGCGCAGTTACCCCATCATGCTACACAGGACTCCTTACGGCATCGATCCATACGGCGGCGGCAGCTACCCTTCGAGGCTTGGACCGTCGGTTGAGCTTCAGAGCGAGGGCTTTATTTTTGTATATCAGGATGTGCGCGGACGGATGATGTCCGAAGGTGAATTTGTCAATTTGACGCCCCACCGTCCGGTCAAAAACGACTCGCGGGATACGGATGAATCGAGCGACGCCTATGACACGATCGACTGGCTGGTGCGCAATATTCCCAACAATAACGGCAGAGTCGGAATGTGGGGTATTTCATACCCCGGATTCTACGCGGCCGCCGGCATGATAGACGCGCATCCGGCACTCATGGCGGTCTCGCCGCAGGGGCCGATCTCGGATTGGTTTATCGGCGACGATTTTCATCACAACGGGGCGTTTTTCATATCGCACGCTTTCGGATTTCTCTCAAGCTTCGGTCGCCTGCGTCCCGAACCGACGGCGAAATCCGCGCCTTCCTTTGTTTTTCCCACAAGCGACGGGTACGAGTTTTTTCTCGGCATGATGGGGCCGCTGCCTGAAGCAAACAGAAAGTATCTTAAAAACGAGATTCCTTTCTGGAACGAAATCATGGAACACAACACCTATGATGATTTCTGGCAGTCCCGGAATCTGCGCCCTCATCTGAAAAACATCCGGCCGGCTGTCATGACGGTCGGCGGGTGGTTTGACGCCGAGAATCTTTTTGGCGCGCTTGGCGTCTACCAGGCGGTCGAAGCTCAAAGCCCGGACGCTTACAATATTCTGGTCATGGGTCCCTGGTATCACGGCGCGTGGGCGCACTCGGGGGTAAATTATCTTGGCGACATTTACTTCGGCTCGGAGACTTCGGAATTCTACCGCCGCGAAATAGAATATCCTTTTTTTATGCGTTTTCTGAAAGATGCGAAAGGTCCTGATCTGCCGGAGGCGTATATCTTTGATACCGGCCGCAATGAATGGAAAAAGGAAGACGTATGGCCGCCCGTGCAGAAAACGGCGGCGCGAAAATTGCAATTGTGCGGCGACGGCAGGCTCTTGTGGGATTCCTGCGGCGAAAAACCGAAGAATTCCAAAATGAATGATTTTGAAGAATACGTCAGCGATCCTTCGCGGCCTGTTCCATACATGAGCAGCGTTTCGACGGGCATGGAGCGGGAATACATGACCGCTGATCAGCGTTTTGCCGCGCGACGTCCGGACGTTCTTGTCTACGCAACCGGCACGCTTGAAAGAGACGTGACTGTGCGCGGCCCTGTGGGCGTCAGCCTGAATGTTTCAACAACCGGAACGGACGCCGATTTTGTGGTAAAGCTGATCGACGTTTATCCTGACGAGCTTGAGTCTGACCGCTACGGCAATACGATGAAAGGTTATCAGCAGCTTGTCCGCGGCGAGCCTTTCCGTGGAAAATTCCGAAACGGTTTTTCACGCCCGGAGCCTTTTGTCCCGGGCAAGGCAGCCCGTATCGAATACGTAATGCCGGATATCGCGCACACGTTCCGCAAGGGACACAAGATTATGGTGCAGGTACAGTCGAGCTGGTTTCCGCTTATAGACCGGAATCCGCAGAAATTTATAAACATCCGCAAGGCGGAGGCGGGCGATTTCCAAAAGGCGACGCACAGGATATTTCACTCGTCGGACACGCCGTCTTACATCTCGCTGAACTGTTTTGAATAGTGGAGATAAAATGTGCAACCTGTATAATTCAAAAAATGGGGATAGCCCAACTCATTTTTCCTGCTAGAGGCTTTTAATTTTTATTGAATCGCCGTAAATCCTTGATTTTATTGGCGCACCCGGGGCGACTCGAACGCCCGGCCTGCGGATTCGAAGTCCGACGCTCTATCCAACTGAGCTACGGGTGCGCGCTGATTATTTCAATAACTTACCTTGTCTCTTGCCCGTTGTCAAAAATCCGTAGAGATGGTTTACGGAGAAGAGCCGCAGTCTGGCAGCTCCTGGTCCGGTTAATTTTGTTCTTTCTTATCCGGCATATTTGTTTATAATTCAGCCTTATTATTCCGGACGACGGAAAATTATTTTTATTGAGGAATAAAAGTTATGAGCGCTCAAACTGAAATTTCAGGCTCCGGCGCGCCCGTTGGCGCATTGGTGTTCCTGCGCGGCGGAAAAGACGCCGATTTTGCGGAAATTCATTCCAGCCTTTTGCAGCAGGACGGTGTTAAGGCAGGTGTTCCCTTATTTGGCGACTGGAATATTATGCTGCGCCTCGCGGCTAAAGACAGGGAAAGCCTGAAGCGGATCATCGAAGAACGCATACGCCCGGTGAAGGGCGTGGAGGATTTCGAAGCGCACTACGGCGAAGAAGCCTGGACGGCGTCCGGCGGCGACGCGGAATACAAAGCGGCCGCATGCGCCGTGCTTGACGTTGACTCCGGCAGCCTTGCGGCTCTTACCGCGCAGCTTCGCTCAATGGCCGGAATCACGGAGGGAAATGTAACCAACGGCGGCAAAAAGATGGTTCTGTTTCTGCGGGGAAATTCTTCCAGCGAGATTCGGAACTTCCTCGGCGACGAAGTTCGTCCGCTGCCAGGCGTCCTGCGCATCAAACTACTTAATGCTATGAATATCTAGGTGGATAGACCATGACTCAAGAAAGCGGCAGCAGCCGGCCGGAAGCGGCGGCGTTTGAAAAAATGTTATGGCAGCACCGGGGTGAGCCGGGAATGCTCATTCCCATGCTGCAGGCGGCGCAGGATGGCTACGGCTACGTACCGGCGTTCGCCATTGAACGGATATCCTGCGTTACGGGGATTCCCGAAGCCGAGATATGCGGCGTTATTACCTTTTATAAACAGTTCCGTCTTACGCCGCTGGGCAGACACATTATCCGGCTCTGCAAGGGAACGGCGTGCCATGTCGTCGGCGCGGAAACAATAGGGCAGGTCATTTCAGACGAACTGAATGCCGCGCCTGACGAAACTACCGGAGACGGCATTTTCACATACATGGTTGTGGCCTGTCTCGGCTGCTGCAGTCTCGCGCCCGCGCTGATGATCGACGATCAGACTTACGGACGCCTTACGCCGCAGACGACGCGCAAACTGCTTCGCCAGTATCGGCGCGACGCGGCAAAATAGTGGCCAGTGAATAGTGATCAGTGATTAGTTGGATCGAAGCGGGCTAATGCCCGCACTTAGATTAATTAAACGCGCGCGAAGGCGCGCTTCAAACAAACTGACCACTAGTCACTACCCACTGACCACTTAAAATTATCGGAGGTTTTATGCGGGAAGTATTGGTAGGGCTTGGATCGTGCGGACTGGCGGCCGGCGGCCTTAAAGTATACGAGAAATTTGCGGAACTGATTGGTTCCGGCGGCGCTTCAGATGCCGTTCTGAAAAAAACCGGCTGTATAGGAATGTGCCACGCGGAAGTGCTGGTCGAGGTGCGGGACGAAACGCACGGGAGCGTTTTTTACGGAAACGTCTCGCCGGAAAAAGCGGCCGCTATTTTTGAGAGCCATATAAAAAACGGCCAGATCGCCGGAGAGTTTAAATTTGACGCGGCAGCGGCAGCGGCGAAACAGAAACGCGTCTCGCTGCGCAACAGCGGCGTTATCGACCCGGACAATATTGACGAATACATCGCCCGCCAGGGATACAAGGCGCTTGAAAAGGCGATTAATGAAATGTCTCCCGCGGATGTCGTGACAACCATATCCGAATCCGGATTGCGCGGCCGCGGCGGCGCGGGTTTCTCAACGGGCACGAAATGGAAATTTGCCGCGGCAAGCAAGGGCGATCATAAATACGTCATATGCAACGCCGATGAAGGCGACCCCGGGGCGTTCATGGATCGAAGCTTGCTGGAAAGCGATCCTCATTCGATCCTGGAAGGAATGGCCATCGCCGCCTACGCTATAGGCGCGGACGCCGGATACATTTATGTCCGGGCGGAATATCCGGAAGCTATCAGACACCTTAAACACGCCATTTCCGAAGCGACACGGCGCGGATTCCTGGGCGACAACATTTTAGGCAAAGGATTCAAATTCAATATCCGTCTGAAAGAAGGCGCGGGAGCGTTTGTGTGCGGCGAAGAAACAGCGCTGATTGCCTCTATCGAAGGCAAACGCGGTATGCCGAGAGTTCGCCCGCCTTTTCCGGTTGAATCAGGTCTCTGGGGCTATCCAACGTCCATCAATAACGTTGAGACGTTCGCCAACGTCGCCTGGATTATTCTGAACGGCGCGTCGGCTTTCAATACGCTGGGAACCGAAGGATCCAAGGGAACCAAGGTATTCGCCCTTGCCGGCAAGATCAAAAACGGCGGCCTTGTTGAAGTTCCGATGGGAATGACGCTCAACGAAGTCATTTACGACATCGGCGGCGGCACAACGCTCGGCGGGCCTTTCAAGGCGGTGCAGATGGGTGGGCCATCGGGAGGATGCATCCCCGCGAACCTCGGCGAAACGCCGGTTGATTATGAACAGATCACCGCCACAGGCGCGATTATGGGTTCCGGCGGGATGGTCGTTATGGATGAAACCACCTGCATGGTGGATGTCGCCCGCTTCTTCCTATCTTTCACGCAGAATGAATCGTGCGGCAAATGCACCTTCTGCCGGATCGGCACGAAGCGGATGCTTGAAATTCTTGAGCGTATCTGCGCCGGCAAGGGAAAAGAAGAAGACATTCCTCTTCTCCAGGAACTCGGCGAGCAGATCAAGGCAAGTTCGCTGTGCGGGCTCGGGCAGAGCGCGCCAAATCCCGTGCTTACGACTCTTCGCTATTTCATGGACGAATACACGGCTCATATAAAGGACAAAAAATGTCCCGCGAAGTCATGTCTCGCCCTGGTTGAGTTTGTCATTGACGCGGAAAAGTGCGTGGGCTGCGGATTATGCATCCCGTCCTGCGCGGTCGGCGCGATTACGGGCGAAAAGAAAAAGGTTCATACGGTGGACGCCGCAAAGTGCGTGCGCTGCGGCAAGTGCATGACGGTCTGTAATGTCAACGCAATCGTAAAACAATAAAGGAAGTGCTGATTAAATGTCTGTGCGAGCGAATCGCTGCGTTGCGCGGTACTCAAAGCCTCGACTGCCCTTTTGGCATGTCTCGGCTTCTGCGTTCCGTGCGCCTTGCGCTTCATCTCGCACAGCCATTTACTCAGCACTTCCTTGAACAAGGAAAGAAACGAAAATGGAACAGACTCCTCAAATCGAATTGACGATCAACGGTCAGAAAGTGAAGGCGGCGGCCGGACAGACCATTCTCGATGTGGTGCGCGAGCAAAAGCTCGACGAAATTCCGACTTTATGTCACGACCCCAGGCTTGAACCTTACGGCTCATGTTTCCTGTGCGTTGTGGAAGTCAAAGGCTGGAACCGGCTTATTCCCGCCTGTGTTACGCGCGTTACCAACGGCATGGATGTTACAACACGGAATCCCCGCATTGTCAGCTCGCGCAAGACCGCGCTTGAGCTGCTGCTGACCGACCATTACGCGGACTGTCTCTGTCCCGGAAAGAACGCATGTCCGGCCGGCGTCGATGTTCAGGGCTACATGAGCCTGGCTTCGATGGGACGCTACAAAGAAGCGCTCGATCTTATCCGCGAAAGCAATCCGCTCCCCATGACCTGCGGGCGCGTCTGCGTGCGAAAATGCGAGGTAAAATGCCTGCGGCAGCATGTGGACGAAGCCGTCGGCATCAACTTCATTAAGCGTTACGCGGTTGAAGAAACCGGCCCGGTTTTGAAAAAGCCCGATGTGAAAACTTCCGGCAAGCGCGTGGCGGTTGTCGGCGGAGGCCCCGGCGGGCTGACCTGCGCTTATTACCTTACGCTGAAGGGACACGGGGTTACCATATTTGAAACGCTGCCGAAACTGGGCGGAATGCTCCGTTACGGCATACCCGAATATCGTTTGCCCCGCAAGGAACTCGACGATGAGATTCAGGGCATCCTTGATCTTGGCGTGAAGGTTGAGCTGGGCAAAACGCTTGGAAAAGATTTCACGGTCGAAAGTCTGAAATCGAAAGACAAATTTGACGCGGTATTTGTCGCTCTTGGCTGTCCGCTCGGCAAAAAGATGGGCGTCGACAACGAAGACTCCGTGGAAGGCGTCAGTCCGGCGATTGATTTTCTGCGCGACTGCGAACTCAAGGGAATACCGAAATTGAAAGGAAAAGTGGCGGTGGTAGGCGGAGGCAATTCCGCGATTGACGCCGCGCGCACATCTATCCGTTGCGGCGCCGAGGAAGTTTCGATTCTCTATCGCCGCACCCGTAAGGAAATGCCTGCGCACCACGAAGAAGTTGACGCCGCCGAAAAAGAAGGCGTCAAGCTTGAAATGCTGGCCGCGCCGCTGGAACTTGTAGCGGAAAACGGCAAGCTTACGGCCATACGCTGCCAGCGCATGGAATTGGGCGAGCCGGACGCGAGCGGACGGCGCAAGCCCGTGCCGATTCCGGGCGCGGTTGTTGATTTTCCCTGCTCTTACGTATTCGCCGCCATCGGACAGGACACCGATCTTTCCGCGCTTGACAAAGAGCCGGAAAACGGCAAGCCCGCCGTCAGCCGCTGGGCGACGATAAATACCGAAAACGCCACGATGGAAACCAATATCAAAGGGGTTTTCGCCGGCGGCGATGTCGTGATCGGCGCGGCCACCGTCATTGAAGCAATCGCCCAGGGAAAGACCGCCGCGCTTGCCATTGACCAATATCTAACCGACGGGAAAGCGGTAGGCGCTCCTAACGAGTTTTACAGCGAGCGCGAATTTTTCGGCACATTCCCCGAAGAGACTTTTAATGAAGTAAATCGCCACGCGCGAAACATCATGCCGGAACGTGAAGGCTCCGAGCGTGTGCGCGATTTCGTTCAAGTGGAACTTGGGCTTGACAAGCAAAAAATGAATGACGAAGCGGACCGTTGCATGGAATGCGGATGCAAGTCCGTATTTGAATGCGACCTGAAACGTTACGCCGGAGAGTACGGTGTCGATCTCGCGCGTCTGTCCGGCGATGTCCGCCGCCATAAGGCGGATCGCAGCAATCCTTTGATTTCGCTCGATTCTAACAAATGTGTCCTCTGCGGCCGTTGCGTCCGCACCTGCTCGGAAGTTGTGGGGCTTGGCGTACTCGGCTTTGTCGGCCGCGGATTCAGCACTGTGGTAGGCCCGACTATGGGAAAAACGCTTGCTGAAAGCGATTGCAGGTCGTGCGGGTCGTGCGTTGAAAGCTGCCCCACCGGCGCGTTCGAAGCCAGACTACCTTACGGCAAACAGGGGCCGTGGAAAACGGAAAACAAGCCTTCGGTCTGCACATTCTGTTCCGTCGGATGCGAGCTTAATCTGAATGTCGCGGCGGATGGACTGCTTTGGGCGACATCCGCGCAAGGAGCGTCGCTTGACCGGGGCGGACTTTGCGCGAAAGGCCGGTTTGGAACCGGACTGCTGCAAGGATCGCCGGAAAGGCTGCGCGCCCCGCTTGTAAGAAAGAACGGGAAACTGGTGGAAAGCTCATGGGAAGAAGCCTTCAACGCCGCGGCGAACGCGTTGCAAAACGCGGTGAAAACGCACGGCGCCGACGCTGTCGGCGTTCTTGCCGCGCCGCGCATGACTATTGAGGAAGCGTGGCTGACGAAGCAGGTTGCCGGCGCGATAGGAACAAAAGAAAACGGCAGTTTTGGCCAGTCTCGGCGCGGCGGACGGCGCGGCGATCTGGATAAGATTACAGGCGACACGTTGTCTACATGTTCCATGGAAGATATCGCTGACGCCGATCTTATTCTGCTGGCCGGATCCGATCCTGAAAAGACGCATCAGGCGCTTGGCATGGCGATTCGCCGGGCAGTCAAACGCGGCGCGCAGCTTGCTGTTGTAAACTCATGGCCGATCAATATTCTGCGGCCGGCCGACCTTTGGCTTGACGCCATCAGGGGGACGGCGGGAATGATCTACGCGACGGCTGCCGCGCGTGTGTTGAAAAACGGCAAGGGCGCGCAAATGGTGAACGCCGCTGATCTTGAAGCCTCGGTTAAAGCCTTGACTCCGGCTGAAACAGCGTCCGTTTCCGGCGTTGACGCCTCGAAAATAGGAGCTCTCGCGGATAAAATCTCCGCCGCACGTAAAGTTGTCGCCGTATATGATCTTGACGACACGCTTGAACGTTCAACTGACGATCTCGCCGCGCTGGCTCAATTGCTCGCCGTTACCGGACATTTAGGCAAGCAGGGAGAGGGTCTGCTGCTTTTACGGGCGGACAGCAACGGCGTCGGCGCTCACATTGCCGGTATCGACACGCTGACTAACCCCGCAAAACTTAAAGCGGCGCTTGTGATGTTTGAAAATCCGTGTGATGGCAAAGGCGCGGCAAATGGACTGGTGCCGCTGGTAGTTGTCGATCATCTGCTGACTGAAACGGCGCAAAAGGCGGAAGTAGTTCTGCCCGCCGCGACGCTGGCGGAATCCACGGGAACCGTCGTAAGTTTTGACGGCCGTACGGTCGGTATTGACGCCGCCGCGCGCCCCGCAGCCGGGTTGACCAACGCGGAAATTCTAGCGAAACTTGCTGCGGCTTTAGGCAAAACCGGACTTTCCGCGTTGCCTGAGGACGCGCGAAAAGAACTGGCTTCGGCGCTGGGCGTAAACGTTGCGGATATCGAAAAGGCTCGCTCGGAAAAAGCGTGCTGGCCGGGCAAAGCCGCCACGGTTAAGGCGCTGGTTCCGCTAAAGACGGATACGGCCGCTCCAACGGCGGAACTCCATTCATACGCCTCAATGGATGGATTGATGTAGTTGTAAAAGGCATCCCCGCCCGCCCGAAAGGGCGGGTAGGGATACCTTCTCTATTGATCACACATCACACACACCAAAATTGATAACCATATTTCTGCAGTCGCTAGTTGATATAATAAACTTTGTTACAGTTATGCAATAAAGTTCTTCATAACAGGAGAAAATGAATATGGAAGCGATACGGTTGACACTGAATTCCGCCCGGTTGACGCCAATAATAAAATTGCCAAAAACACTGCGTAATCGTGAAGTCGAGGTTATCGTTATGCCGAAATCAGAGGATGCGAAAGAACGACAACTTGATACCGAACGAAAAAGCATGATGGGTTGCCTCAGCCAATATGCCGATCCATCGCTGATTGAACAGGAAGCGCATGGAACTGGGCGAACCGGACGCGAGCGGGCGGCGCAAACCTGTGCCGATTCCGGGCGCGGTTGTTGATTTTCCCTATAGATTACAGGTATCCGAACCTCGTTAATTTTGCCAAAAATTTTCAACACTGCGTGATCGCGAAAATGGAAGTAAGTTATTTCTGGTGGATGGAAGATGATTTTTACCTAGGTTATATTGATGAGTATCCCCAAGCAGCCGAAAAACGGCAATACTGAACCCATTCCCCGACACAGCGAAATCAAAGAATTCATGGCAAAGAAAATATTTAAAAACCTTAAGTAAAAGAGTTGGAGTCCGTCATGGAATTAACGCAAAACTATATTGATTCGCTGGCGCCGAACGCGTCCGCCGCATCAAACGGAAAATCTCTGGCAAAGGGAAGTTTCACCCGGTTAAATATCTCAAAGGAAGACGATCTTCTGTTCGGCCTGTGTTCCGGCAGCGGAAAAAATCCGTATTCATGCTCCGTGGATTTTATCGACGCGACGAAGCCGGTGACGCGATGCAGTTGTCCTTCAAGGCAAATTCCCTGCAAACACGCGCTGGGGCTTATGTACGCCTATGTCGGCGGCGCGGAATTCACCGTCGGTGAAATCCCCGATGATATTCAGGACAAAAGAAACAAACTGGAAAAACGGCAGGAGGCAAAAGCCAGAACCAAAGATGAAAACGCGCCGGTGGAAGCCAAACCGCCGTCCAAAGCACAGATTTCAGGCGCGATCAAAAAAATGGAAGCGCAGTTGGAAGGGATAGCCCTTGCGGATAAGTTGCTTCTATCTATCGTACAAACGGGTCTCGCGGGAATAGACGCGAAGACGGCGGCCTCTTATAAAGAACAAATAAAACAACTGGGGAATTATTACATAAACGGTATTCAGGCGGCGTTCAACGAACTTTTCATATTACTTGAAGAGGAAAAAGGAAAAGAATACGTAAAGTCCATTTCCCGAACGCAGTATATAAAAGCTCTGCTTAAAAGAAGCGCGGAATATTTAAACGGGAAAAAGAATGTGGAAACCGAAATAGTAATGGATACGGAAAGTGCGATCGAAGAACAAATCGGCCACGCGTGGAAACTGGAAGAACTGAAACGTTACGACAAATGCAAAAAAAACGAGGAACTTCTTCAACTGGCCTTTTACAGTTACGGGGACGATTCAAGAAAGGAATTTGTCGACGAGGGATACTTTATATCGCTTAACGGCGGAGAAATTTATACCGCCAAAAATTACCGCCCCTATAAAGCGCTTAAATATGTAAAAGAAGCGGATTCCGTATTTAACGTTATTAAAACTGATGAATTAATGGTGTATCCCGGCGGCATGAATCCACGAATCCGCTGGGACGCCCATACCTTCAGAGAATCCGCTGAAACTGATTATAAACATGTTTTATCGTTTGCGAATCCAGTATACGCCGATGTGATAAAGGCCGTTAAAAATCAAATCAAAAATCCTTTGGCCGATGAAAACCCCCTTGCGCTTTTGCTGGTAAACGATGTGGAAATCCTTAAAAAAGGGGACAATGAACTGTTTGTTATTCGCGACGCAAACGGCGCGGCGCAGATACTTTCGGATGCCGGATATGTTGACGTAAAAACCGTCAATCTGCTCAAAAGTTACGCAAGCGCTCTAAAAAACACGGGACTGTTTGTAATGTTCCACAACGACATCGATACGGGGCGGCTTTACGCAAAGCCCTTGTCCGTTGTTACGGAAAAATCCATTACTCGATTGGCATATTAGTATTGCGCGAGGTTTGAATTTTTGAATGATTCTTTTAATGAATCATCCGAAAATTCAGACCTCACGGAACATTGGAGAAAATGCAATAATGAAGATACAGATCCTGGAAGATTTATATAACGAAGTGAACCGCCTTTTTATCGCGGGTTCCAAATTCACCAAAGACGATCCGCGTATATCCAAGCTTATTCCCGTCCTGCGGAAAATGGGTGAAAAATCGCCGGTCATGAATAAACTGGCGGAATATGCGGAAAACCTTGTTGCCTGTGATTCCGCCGAATCCTCGCGGGCTTTGCTTGAAACCGGGACTTTTTTATATTCCGTTTTAAGCACCCAGGGTTCAGGCGAACCAGATGAAGGTTACGTTCCGGATAAACTGCCGGTTTTCGAGGGAGAACTGCCCGCGGCAAAAATCCCTTATCTAACCCTGAAACCTGTAATTGAGGCGCTTACGGAATCAAAATCGGGCAGGCTCGAAGTCGTCAAGGACGCCTATGAAAACGGCTTGACTAACGATTTCAGGCTTTATTCGCCGCTTTCAAAATCCCTCGGCGATAAATATGCCGAAATTGTAAATCTGGTTTATGAAAAAATCATTCCATCCATCGGCCGGCCAATGGAGGCGCGTCTTTTGGAAGACTATGATTTCAAGGGCGGAAAGGCGGACGCGCGACGGCTTTCTCTTTTGTACGGCTTAAAACATGAAGGAGTTTACGCTCTGGCGGAACAGGCAATGGCTGAAAGTTCTTCCGATATTCAGGCCGCCGCGATAAATATATTAAAAGACAAGCCGGAAAACGAGGAAATGCTTTTATCTTTGGCGGCCGGCAAAAAGGGAGATATCCGCGAAGCCGCATTGCTTGCGCTGGTGAAAATAAATTCGAAAAATGGCAAAAGACTGCTTCTGGAAACGCTTCAATCGGCGAATTACAAATCTGCCCTGGATGCGGCAAGCGCCTGCGAAGACAAGATTCTTGTAAGAGAAATGTTTGAATACATACAGGAAGTCTTAGAAGTCTGCAAGGAAGAAAAGGAAGAAAAGAAAAAAACCGCCAATATTGAAAAATTCGGAGAAATTATCAGGGTTTTACACAACCATGAAGAGAAATATATCTTTGATTTCTATAGGGAAGTCTGCGTACATGACAAAATCCTGCCGGCTTCAATTATAAACGGAACAGCCTCTCATTATTTTAGCGCGGCATATAAAATTTACAGCCCTGAAGAACAATATGATACATTTCTCGATCTGTACGCAAAGGATTTTCTTTATCATGTAACTGTCTATAATATTTTCTCCGGCGCTGACGCGCGTTTCGATAAAAGATGGCTTTCGGCGTTTATAAAGAAAAACGATGTTTACCTGGTCTGCGCCGCAATGAGAGCGGGAGATAAGGAAGCCGTCAAATATCTTGTAAAATATCTGGAAAAAGGGATAAGCGGAAAAAAATTGCAACCGGATTCCGAAAAATGCTTCTCAAAGCTTATTGATATCGGATACAAAGGTCTGGACAAAATAGCCTTTTCCGTTTTTGAAAACTGCAGTCAAAACTATCAGCTTGCGCAATTTTGCGATATGTGCGGGCATTCCCCGGGCAGAATATTTTCAAAAGACTATATCAAAAAATTTGACAAACTGTACGAAAAGACTAAATATGAAAGGTTTGCCGAAATCGCGAATAACCTGAGATAATATTCTAAGGAAATGCTGATTAATTGTCTGAGCGGGATGAAGCGCAAGGCGCACGGAGCGCAGGAACCGAGGCATATATAGAAATATGTTGAGGTTACGAGCACCGCGCAACGCAGCGATTCGCCCGCTCAGGCAATTAATCAGCGTTTCCCTAATGATATAAGGAATTGTACTTATGGGAGAAAATGTTTTACGCCTTCCCGCTGAAAAAGCTTACGCGAAGGAAATAGAGGCTCTGATTGCGGATGAAAAGGATGAAATACTCGCGGGCTGGCGTATGTCCCCCCGTTCCGCACTGAAGTTTATTCTGGGAGGCAAGGCGGGAGGCATAGCCATCACATCAAAATATGTGGGATATGACCGCCTTGTGGAAGTGGCCATCGCGACTCTTTTGACCGACAGGGCGCTTCTTCTTATCGGCGAACCGGGAACGGCAAAGTCATGGCTTTCAGAAAATCTGGCTGCCGCAATCTGCGGGGATTCAAACAAGGTCATACAGGGAACGGCCGGAACGAGCGAAGAACATATCCGCTACTCGTGGAATTACGCCATGCTTCTGGCAAACGGCCCTTCGGAGGAAGCTCTTGTCAAAAGCCCTATTTACAGGTCAATGGAAGAAGGTTCTATCGCAAGATTCGAGGAAATCACGCGTTGCGCGAGTGAAATACAGGATGCCCTTATTTCGATTATGTCTGAAAAAAATATTTCCATCCCCGAACTTGGAAAGGAATTAAACGCGAAAAGGGGATTTTCCATAATCGCCACCGCCAATACAAGGGACAGGGGCGTAAACGATATGTCGGCGGCGCTCAAGCGCAGGTTCAACATCGTAGTTTTGCCCGCTCCGGCTGATCTTAAAACGGAAATCGAAATCGTCGCAAAAAGGGTCGGTGAAATTTCCTCCGGCTACAACTTAAAATCCGCGCTTCCGGCCGATGATTCCATATTAAAAGTTGTAACGATATTCAGGGAATTACGGCGCGGCCAAACCCTGGACGACAAGCAGAAAATCAAAAGTCCCGCCGGTGTTATCTCAACCGCCGAAGCCATTTCGCTTTTGGTAAACTCAATGGCGCTTTCCATGAGTTTTGGCGGCGGCAAGGTGAGCGACAATGATATTGCGGCGGGTTTGCAGGGCGCAATCGTTAAGGACGAGGAAAAGGACAAGGCCGTCTGGACGGAATACCTTGAAAACGTAATGAAAAAACGGGGATCTGAATGGAGAAAGCTTTACAACGCGTGCAGGGAAATGAACGATTGAATATCTTCGGCGTAAGGCATCTTTCTCCCGGCGCGTCGTGGCATCTTAAAAAATATTTAAGCGGCATAAAGCCAAAATGCGTACTTATTGAAGGTCCCTCCGACGCCCAGGACATAATACCCCAATTGGCCGATAAAAAAGTAAAGCCTCCCGTGGCGATTCTCGCATACACGGCGGAGCTCCCCGTTGACACGCTTCTTTATCCCTTTGCCGATTACTCCCCTGAATATCAGGCAATTCTCTGGGCGGTAAAAAATAAATCGGAAGTGCGTTTTATTGATTTGCCAACGAGCGTCTCCCTCGGCTTTAACCGTTACAAAAACAAAAAGGATAACAATGCTGAAAACTCCGAGGAACCGCCTGAAAAAAGGGAAAGTTTTAACATATATGAAAAAATAGCGAATCTTGCCGGAGAAAATGATTACGACAGTTATTGGGAACGGAATTTCGAACATAATCTGAATGAAGGTGTTTTTAACGAAAGCCTGTGCCTGCAATCCGGTGAAACGCGGCAGTTAAGCGAGCCGGAGGAATTCGCGAATAACCCTGAAAGTTTCGCGTATAACCAGATAAGAGAAACGTATATGCGAAACCGGATACATGAAGCAGTAAAAGACGGCTTTAAACCGTCGGAAATAGTTGTCATAACCGGTGCATACCATGCCGGGATTCTGCAAAATTTACTCCCGGAAGCGGAGGTTATGGATAAGCTTCCCCGCGCGGACAGCAAACTGACTCTTATGCCTTATTCATATTACCGGCTGTCCAGCCAGTCCGGTTACGGCGCCGGAAACAACGCTCCGGCTTATTATCAAACTTTGTGGGAACATCTGGAAAGCGGCGGACTCAGCGAATTGTCCGCTCATTACATTTCCAGCGCGGGGCGCGTTATCCGTGAAAACGGCGGCTATTGCTCAACGGCAAACGTTATTGAGGCCGTGCGCCTTTCCAACTCACTGGCGTATATGAAGGGCGGACATTTGCCGGTTTTATCCGACCTTCACGACGCCATAATCTCCTGCATAGGCCACGGTGAAAAAAACGAGGTCGCGACGGCTTTTGCCATGTGCGACGTTGGCACAGCCATCGGCGAGCTTCCCGAGGGGGTGAGCCAGACGCCGGTTCAGGACGATATGAACAGGGAGCTAAAAAGGCTCAAGCTGGAAAAATACAAATCATCTGTTTCTCAGGAACTTGATCTGGATTTGAGGGAAAACAGAAAAGTAAAAAGCGAGGAAGCCGCTTTTATCGATCTTTCCCGTTCCACGTTTTTGCACAGACTTAAATTTTTAAATATAGATTTCGCCAGGCAAATACCCGTAAAAAATGAAGGCGCCACCTGGGCTGAAAAATGGGTGCTGCAGTGGACTCCCGAAAGCGAGATTCAGATCGTTGAAGCAACGCTGAAAGGCGAGACAATCGAGGTTGCGGCAACGTATGTTCTGAAAGAAAAACTGGATGTCTGTGCGGATATATCCGAGGCTTCAAAACTGGTTGCCGCTCTTTGTGTATGCGAGCTGGAACACAGCATGGAACTTGCCCTCGGCGCCTTGCAGCGCCTGGCGGCGGATTCTTCAAATCTCGCGAAAATGGCCGATGCCGCAAGGGAATTATCCATGTTGATCCTGTACGGCGATATCCGCAATGTGGATATCGAACCCATGAAGCCACTGCTTCAGGAAATTTTTCTGCGTTCCGCCCTGATGCTGAACGACGCGGCCGGTTGTGACGATAAAGCCGCCGGCATTTATATTGAAGCGATAAAAACTTTCCATGAAATTTCGCAATCCCACTTTGATTTGATTGACGACGATCTGTGGGTCAAAAAAATACGGGAGCTTGCCGCCCGCGACGACAAAAACGCGAAAATATCAGGTTATTGTTTTGCCGTACTGCTTGACAGAAATCTGGCGGACGAAGATTTTGTCTCAAAGGAAATTTCACGGCGTCTTTCCCCTGGAATCCCAGCCGATATAGGAGCCGGCTGGTTTGAGGGAGTTAGTATGCACAACAGGCAGGCTCTTTTATCCAGAATAAGCCTTTGGAAGCAACTGGACGGCTATGTCGGTTCTCTTGACGACGAGGAATTCAAGAGGAGCGTTGTTTTTCTGCGCCGGGCTTTCGGGAATTTCGAGCCTCGCGAGAAAAACAGCGCGGCGGAGCTTTTGGGCGATATCTGGGGCATAAACAGCCGGGATGTTTCCATTATGCTGCAATCCTCTCTTAACGAAGACGAGGAAACCGCCCTGAAGGAATTAAACGATTTCGATTTTGATTTGTGACTGAAGCGTTTCCCGCAATTGAAGGTGTATAAGTGGAACCCGAAACCTCTATTAAACGCTGGCGGCTGATTTTGGGACAGGACGCCGACAACAAACTATCCGGATACGGCAGCGGTATTCTAAGCGAAGATGAAATGTTGATGGACGCCGCCCTTGCCGCAATATACGACGGTACGGAACAAGGCGACGGCGGCGGCCAAAAACGTTCTGCGGGTTTGGGTAAGGGAGGTCATAATATTGCCAAATGGCTTGGGGACGTAAGAAATTTTTTCCCCCAGGATATAGTCAGCGTGATACAGGCGGACGCTATTGAGCGAAAGGGGCTAACCCGGCTTTTATTTGAACCGGAAACTTTGAAAAACGTAAAACCGGATATTTCAATGGTCGGAACGTTGATGGCGCTGAAAGGCCATATTCCCGCGAAATCAAAGGAGGCCGCGAGACAACTGGTGCAGGCTGTCGTTGACGATATAATGAAAAGGCTGGAACAGGATTTACGGCGGGCGGTAACGGGCGCCCTGAATAAAAAAGCCCATACGCCGATACCAAATTTGCCGGGCACGGACTGGAAAAGGACGATAAACAGGAATCTTAAAAATTACGATAAAAAAACAAACCGCATTATTCCTGAAAAATTCTATTTTTTTGAGCGGACGCGAAAAAGCAGGGAATGGACGGTCATACTGGATATAGATCAAAGCGGCTCAATGGCGGATTCCATTATTTATTCCTCTGTCATGGGTTCCATTTTCGCGAGTATGCCGGCTCTGGATACAAGAATCGTAGCCTTTGACACCGATGTTGTGGATTTAACTGAAGTATGCAAAAACGATCCCGTGGACATGCTCTTCGGCGTGCAGTTGGGCGGCGGAACGGATATAAATAAATCCGTGAAATATTGCAGCCAATTCATCAGAGAGCCGAAAAAAACAATGTTCATACTGATTTCGGATCTATACGAAGGCGGAGTCGAAGCCGGGCTTTTGCGTCAGCTTGAGGAAATGCGTGAATCCGGCGTTAAGGCGCTCGTTTTACTGGCGCTTTCGGACAGCGGAACGCCTCAATACGACGAAGCCCTCGGTAAAAAAATAGCGGCGTTGGGCATACCGAGTTTTGCCTGTTCGCCCGATAAACTGCCCGAACTTGTGGAGGGAGCGCTTAAAGGCTTCGATCTTACCGGTCTCGCGGAAAGAATGAAAAAATAATCCTGGATTCCGAAGTTAACGGCGCAGCATATCTGCTCAATTGTCGATACATTCGTAACCGTACCGTAGTACCGACGATTTTATTTCTTGAAATCATTTTTTTTACTAAACTCATTCCACCACTGCAACATAGCTTTTCTTTCCTTTGAAGAATATGTTTGAGAATTAGGCCATGGAGGATAGCGCTTTTCACGGAAACCTTCTATCAAGAACATAGCTTCATCCCCTATTGTGGATAACTTTGTTGGAATAGTAGACGACTGTATAGTTGTTACGGGACGACAAGGTTCTTGAGAATTTATCAGGTTAATTAATCCTGGTATATGTTCTGGTTTTATCCAATCATCGGGAGGAGGATCTGTGATCTGATAATGAGGCACCACGGAATTAACCACCACTGCCCCGTAAGCATCTTTTTTTAGAAATTCAAGGAATCTCTCCGGGCTAAAAAGATTAAAATCGAATGCCGTTGTAAATAATTGGTTGAAATAAAATACCTTGTCGTATTGTTTGTACAAATCCTTGTTTTCCTCAGAAAACGATGCGCCAACAAACACAAAAGCAACTATTATTGACATTAAACATTGTTTTGATATGCTCATGAACATGCTCCTTAGTTTCTATACCAATCTTTAAATTTTCCATAAGCAGGATGTGCACGGATAGGAACTATAATCCTCTCCGTAGCCGTTTAGCACCGCTCCATGAAATCCATAAATCCCTATTAAATAAAGGGCTTTCACAAATTACCCATCCAAAGCAGTTTGACAAAGTACACCGAAATGCGGCATTCTATGTTACGTAGATTGATACGTAAAAAAGCAAAGGATACAAGCATATGCCAAAAAAAGCTAGAATATTAAAAAAACTGGAAATTGACAAGATCAAAAAGGATGGACTTCACGCCGTCGGCGGCGTACCGGGGCTTTCTCTGCAAGTCACAGGCAATGCCAGATCATGGATACTTTTTACTATGATCGGCGAGCAACGCCGGAAAATGGGGCTTGGAAGCTGTGATGATGTATCGCTTGCCGAAGCGCGGGAGAAGGCTTACGAACTACGCAAACGAATCAGGGACGGCGCAGACCCTATTGAAGAACGACGGGCGGCGAAAGCCCGCGCAAGACTTGAGGCAGTGAAAACTAAAACATTTCAGCAATGCGCCGAAGCATACATTATGGCGCATAGCGCCGGGTGGGAGAGCGCAAAGCATCTGCAACAATGGGAATTGTCCCTTGCCAAATACGTTTATCCGATCATCGGCGGGCTTTCAGTCGCCAATATTGATACCGGATTGGTTATGCAAGTATTACAACAGCCAGTGAAAGAAAAAGGTGGCGAGGAAGGCATTTTCTGGAATCTAAGAACTGTAACAGCCGACCGGGTGCGCAGCCGCATTGAAAACATTTTAGATTGGTCGCGTACAAGCGGTCTGCGCACTGGGGAAAACCCTGCTCGGTGGCAAGGGCATCTTGAACATAATCTGCCGTCCAAAAGTAAAGTTCAGCAGGTGGAACATTTTCCTGCATTGCCTTACGCCGAAATAGGCGCGTTTATGATTGAGCTTCGCAATTATGCTGGTACGGAGGCGCGAGCGGTGGAGTTTTCCATCTTAACGGCT
>Ga0082212_10002834_pt1 | contig 24875 bp, 20 predicted proteins | sample TergutNt197P3_FD_71548 | JGI IMG/M metagenome (GOLD analysis project Ga0082212, IMG submission 71548) | Neocapritermes taracua P3 segment gut microbial communities from Petit-Saut dam, French Guiana - Nt197 P3 | ecosystem: Host-associated > Arthropoda: Insects > Digestive system > Gut ... | reverse complement strand
GGATAGCTTCCCGTTAAGAAGGATGGCGCTCTGCGTTGCCCGGACTTTCCTCCCGTTCACCAACGAGCGACAGACCGGTCTGCTGCAGCACAAAGGTACTATAAGTTTCGTCAATGCAAAAAAAATTTTTCTGCATTGACGAAACTTATAGTACCTGCCATTTTGTCGGTTGCAAATGTTAAAATCATTTTATTGACAGTGTTGAAAGGTTAATACGTTTTAAATCGCTTTATTCTACGTTAAAAGTGTCAAAAATATGCAGGGGACGTGAAATAAATGCATTATTTTTGTGTTAAATTTGCAGACGAAAAGTGTTAAATTTAAGAATTGATTAAATATTAAGAGTATGAAGAATTTTTGGAAAAGTGTATTAAATGCTGTAATTATCATCTTAGTCAGCGGTGGCGTCGCCGCTGCGGTGACTGCTTTTGTAATGAAAAATAACGAAAGTAGCAATGTCTCATCCGAGAAATACGAAACTACTTTCAAACAACCATTCCAAACGACTATGTACAATACTGTGGCAGCCGAAAACACGGATTTCACGTATGCCGCAGAGAAAACAGTGAATGCAGTGGTTCACATCATGGTTTCATCAACCGTTTCCTATACAAACAGGCGGCAATATGTGAATCCTTTTGAGTATTTTTTTGGAGAAGGCGACCGGCAACAACGTCCCAGACAGCGCGTAGGGGTCGGGTCAGGCGTCATTATCTCCACCGACGGCTATATTATTACCAATAATCATGTTGTGGAAGGAGCCGACACAATCAGTATTACATTAAACGATAAGCGTAACTTCACGGGTAAAATTATCGGCGCAGATGCTACTACCGATATAGCGCTTATTAAGATAGACGCCGACGACTTGCAACCCATCCCTTTTGGAGATTCCGACCTGTTGAAAGTGGGTGAATGGGTGTTGGCAGTAGGTAATCCTTTTAACCTGACATCAACTGTCACCGCTGGAATTGTCAGTGCAAAAGGACGCTCCGACATCATGCCTGGCGCCAGAGACCGTGTCGTGTCTTATATACAAACCGATGCTGCCGTAAATCAGGGAAACAGTGGAGGAGCGCTTGTAAATACAAGGGGTGAGCTGGTCGGCATTAACACAGCCATCTATTCCCAAACCGGTGATTTCGCAGGATATTCGTTTGCCGTTCCCGTGAATATTGCCGCAAGAGTAGTGGAAGACCTCAAACAATACGGTTCCCTCCAACGCGCCATGTTAGGTATTTCAATGTTGGAATTGGATCGTGCAAAAACGCAAGACACTAAAATTAAACTCCTGGACGGCGCTTATGTCGCCGATTTCGCCATGCACAGTCCTGCAAGAGAAGCCGGCATTGAAAAAGGAGATGTCGTAACAGCAGTCAACGGAATAAAAATTGTTTCACCCAGCAGTTTGCAGGAACAAATCATGAAATATCATGTGGGAGACAAGGTAAAAGTCAAAGTCGACCGTTACGGTACGGAGAAAGAATTTACCGTCGAACTGCGCAATATGCAAGGCAGCACTGAAATAACGAAATCTGCCAACAGCGCCGAAATTCTGGGAGCAGCCTTCAAAGCGCTTGGCGATCGGGAAAAACGCGAATACGGCGTTAGTTATGGCATCGAAGTCAGCAACATAACAAAAGGTAAAATCAGGGACTGTGGCATACAGAATGGTTTTGTCATCATGATTGTAAATGAACAAAAAATACAGACACCGGAAGATTTTTATGAGATTGTCGATAAAATATTAAACGGGAAAACTGAAGAAAAAGGACTTTTGATTAGGGGATTCTATCCTAAATCCGGCGCCACGCGTCATTACGGGATCGACCTGATTGACTAAGCAATACTTAAAATTTTATAAAAAAGGGGTGCAAATGGTAGATTGTATAAAAAAAATCACTATCTTTGCACCCCCAAATTAAAAGAAGAGCGTGTTCTAATGAGACAGTTAAAAATAACAAAATCAATTACCAACCGTGAAAGCGCTTCTCTCGATAAATATCTGCAGGAAATTGGTCGGGAAGATTTAATTACGGTTGAGGAAGAGGTTGAGTTGGCTCAAGCCATTAAAAAAGGCGACCGCGTTGCTTTGGAAAAGCTTACACGCGCTAACCTTCGATTTGTTGTTTCTGTAGCAAAACAATATCAAAATCAAGGGCTTAGTCTTCCAGACCTAATCAACGAAGGGAATCTCGGACTGATTAAGGCTGCAGAAAAATTCGACGAGACAAGAGGTTTTAAATTTATCTCGTATGCCGTATGGTGGATTCGTCAATCCATCCTTCAGGCTTTAGCCGAACAGTCACGTATCGTTCGCCTGCCTTTAAACCAGGTCGGATCGCTGAATAAAATCAGCAAGGCTTTCTCACGCTTCGAACAGGAAAACGAACGAAAACCTTCACCGGAAGAACTGGCTGCCGAGTTAGACATACCGGTCGACAAGATTTCCGATACGCTGAAAGTGTCGGGGCGTCATATCTCGGTAGATGCACCTTTTATCGAAGGCGAAGACAATAGCCTGCTCGATGTGCTGATCAACGATGACGCACCTATCGCCGACGGCGAACTGATGAACGAATCCCTGTCAAAAGAAATCAATCGCGCCCTGTCGACACTGACTGACCGCGAAAGTGAAATCATCAAACTGTTCTTCGGCATCGGTTGCCAGGAAGTAACGCTGGAAGAGATAGGCGATAAGTTCGGCCTCACACGCGAGCGCGTCCGCCAAATCAAGGAAAAAGCCATTCGCCGCCTGCGCCAGGGACAACGCAGCAAACTGCTGAAAGCTTATTTAGGATAAGATATCCTTCATAAGGTCTTTCATATCCTGCTTTATTGAAGCAACCGATATCACCGTCAGGCAACCTGACCACCTCTGAATAGGCAGCCGGCCCCGGATACAACACCATTGAATTAGCCCAACTTGTGCGCCATCATCAGAACTCAGCCGCAAAGTCATGTTACATCTTTTGTCTGTATTGGCAGGATTCGTGAACAGCAGTCTGCTTTTACCTTCCCTGCTGAATGAATAACGATGCATGCTTGCCTGACAAATAGGCTCTACAAGCGCTAAGTCAGATTTAAAATCAGTCCAGGTATTCTCCTGGCAAGGGCCGGTGGCATACCAGGTCCAGTCTGCCCGTTTTACGTCTTTTGTGATTTCAACAGGAGTTGGCCAGGTGATGCCGTCGTCTACAGATTGGATAATAAGTAACTGCCATTGCAGGAATTCGAAAGGTATTGTACCCGTCGTCGCCGCTTTTAAACAGAAAATCAAGTTCTTTTTGTTCGTAATCAATCCATACTTTCATTTCACCTGCATCCCGGTTATCCCACGAATAGTACGGAATAAGATTGATTTTCCGCGTTTCGCCGGAAACTTGAATATGTATCACACAGTTTAATACCGGCAAAAAATTATTCGCATATGGTTCAATTCGGAATAATCCTTTCAATTGTAGTAAAATCATGTTTCAAAAAAAATGAAACCAGTTTTTCCACTCCGCTTTTATGTTTCTCCCGATTTGTTTCCTTTAATTTTAAAATGTTCTGTAGTTTCCATTTGACGGAGGGATAATTACTCAAATTATCAACACAGCATTTATTCCATTCGGGTTCTCCTTGTTCAAATGAAATAAGAAATTCTTTATCTTCATCTGTAAACATTCTGTTTACTTTTTCAATCAAATCTTTACGAACTTCTTCAAAATCGCTGTATGTAAATGGAATATCGGACATTCCTGCAAATTGATTTTCCAATGCTTCTTGACGGGTTACCGGATTAGGTTGCAGGGACTCGATTATTGGTTTGTCGCTTCCAAGCAAGCTATACATTAATCCGTCTTTTATCTCGTCAAATGATTTAACTTCCATTAACTTGCAGTCAAAAAAATCGCGGGGATGCTGGCGACTGAGCGCTGCTGCAAGTTTCCCGCCATACAGTTGAGAGAATGGAACGATTCGGGCTAAACAATTCATATCAAATTCTTGCTGCGCTTTCAGGCAAAGCCTTTTAACTTCAATGTCGCCAATCACACCTCTTTGAGTACCATTTACCTCTATTTTGACTGTTGCTCCGTCTTTCATACAAAATAATTTCCAAACATCAAGTTTTGGAGTAATTTTAATGCCGGTTACTGTTTTCTCAATAAAATGTTTAAGATCGAACAAGCAGACACTTATCTCTTTCAAGCTTTGTACTCTATCTTTTAACGGCAAATAAGTCAGGTCTATATCAATAGAATAGCGAGGCATATTTTTATGAAACAAGTTAATTGCGGTACCGCCATGTACGGCAAATTCTTTAATCCTGTACACAGAAGGCATTATTTTTATTAAAAGCGCTACTTGTTTTCTATATTGTTCATTCATAATCGTATAACTCTTTTGGAACAGTTATTTTATATTTGGGAATATACACTCCGTTTTTCGTCAATTGATGCTTTGATGTGCCAATATCCACTTTATCTACATCAAGCAAATCAAACCAATAATGACCTGCTTTCTCCGCCATGTACAAAAACAGCCTCTTAACTTTAAGATTATTCGTGTTCATTAATAAATCCTGTACTATTTCCGGTCGGATAGTAGTCAATTGCTCCATGATATAAAACAAATCCATGAAAGTGTATTGTGATGGAGAGAGTAAAAGACATTCAAAAAAAGCTTGTTCCGGTGTTGAAACAAGTAAATTCAAACCGTCAACTTGGGACGTTGATAATTGAGGCTTTAAGAAAGTTTCTGTCGAAAAAAACATCAAAGTCATATCAAAATTGTTTTCTTTCATCCAATCCGGCACTGTTTGCTGCTTGGGGTGTCCTATCATCAACACAGGTTTACCCATAGGAATATAGTGATTAAACCCTTTCAATTCCAAAGCTGAATGTGCTGCAACGTGAAAACTTTTTCCCATTTGTTGGTTATAAGATTCAAGAGCAGGGAAAGAGAGCAACTTGTCGCCGGCACGGTACATAACCCCCTTGGATAAGGCAGTCAGCCATCCGGAATTTCTATACTGCTTTAACAACTGGTCGGAATAGCCGCGTTGTTTCAGGTTGCCGGAAAAAAACAACTTACCGGAGTAATAGTCCTGTAATAATCGGTTTATTTTATTGGAGTTTTCTATATTCATACTATATTGTACGCTTCTAAAATCAACCGCAAAGTTATTATTTATTTTTGAAATTGTAATATGACGGTTGAAATTAATCGCAGAAATGATCGCAAATATTTTCCTTACAGGGATTTCACATTGGGCAGACACGCATATACGGCATCGGGACGGAAAGGATAATCTGCGATCATATCGTCCGTCAGCTTGACGCCAAGTCCAGGCATGTCGGGCAGGTGAATTTGTCCGTCAATGACTCGCCAGTTGTCAGCCAGCATTTGCTTCCTTATCTCAAACTGAGGTAAAGGCCATTCAACTGTACTTCCTCCAAATGCGGCAGCCGCGTGATAATTGGCTGCCATTCCGGATGCTCCGCCCCAGCAATGAACAAAAACAGCTACATTTCCATACGTGCGGGCTACATCAAATATATCCCTTAATGCCGATATACCGCCGATAACAGTGGCATCGGGTTGAGCGATGTCATAATAACCTTTCCGGATATAATCCGCCATTTCGTCGGGATGTGTAATGATTTCGCCGCCTGCAACAGGACAATCCATTCGTTGTCTTAGTAAGGGATACTGATGTATGCGCGCAGGTCCTAAAGGTTCTTCTATAAAAACTGGCTGCACACATAATGATTCCCGAAAACTGACTGCATCATCTACGGTTTGTCCCGGAACAACAAGGTTCTGGGTCATGTCAACAGCAATTTTGATCTCTTTTTCACGCGCATGACCTATATATCGGTTTGCTTTGTCGACCTGCTCCTTGCGTGCCCGTATTTTCAATGATTTGATTCCCAACTGTTGCACCTCTTCCAGTTCTCGCATCATTCCAGCAGTGTCCTGGCTATCACCGCCACTGGCATACAAATCCAATGATTCCGGAGCATCGGGATTCAGGTATTTGAAAAGCGGTTTTCCGGCTACCTGCGCCAACAGATCATATAAAGCAATGTCAATCGCCGACAATACGTGACGGGCAGCTCCCTGTCGGCTCCAGTAACCTGTAACAACATGCAAATCAGCCATGATTTGTTGATGCTCTTCAAGATAACGACCTTCAATCCACGGTGATACAAGCTGGACAATCTCTTTGAAGACCAACGGTGCAAATACGGCAAGGTATCCCTCCCCTACCCCTTTCAGTCCATTTTCCAGCGTAATCTCAACCATACCGCAGGTTCGGTATCCTGTCGGAAGATGCAATTGTACTTCCATATTGTCGGCTGTGGCATAAGGTGCAGACAACAGGACGGGTTTTATGTGTTTTATCCTGTTTTTCATAAAATTTTTGTCATGCAGTGACAGTTCGTTCCAAAGGTTTTCTGTCCATATATCTTACCAGATTATCCAAAAACATTTCGACTTTCCCTGTCAGTTCTTTTTCGGTACCTCCACCGGTGTGCTGTGTTATGATCGTATCGGGACAATCCCACAATGGATGCTCCTGTGGCAACGGTTCGACAAGGGTAACATCAAGAACAGCGCCGGCAATACGTTTTTCATAAAGCCACCGGATCAAAATCGCTTCATCTACTACTCCACCACGCCCTACATTGGCAAATATAGTGGACGGGCGCATCAGGCAAAAACGCCGTTCGTTGAAAAAATGCCTTGTTTCAACCGTTTCGGGCAAGCAGGAAATAACAATATCAGCATCGGGTAATTCACGGTCAAATTCTTCAGGATTGTGAATATCACCGGCTTCGGGTAATTTGTCGTAAACGACTGTTTTTGTGTCAAAACCCGACAACAGTTTTTTGATGGATTGTCCAATATTTCCACCGCCGGCAACAAGCGCTTTCGTACCGGAAAGAAGGGTCAGTTCAGGCCGTAATGCGCTCCCTTTCCATTTTTTTTGTCCTTTGAGAATCGTTAGTTTATCAATACCTCTTTTCAACGACAAGATACCTGCTAAAGCGCTTTCTGCAACCGGTTGCCCGAAAAAACCATGTAAATTGGTGATGGTGCCGCGTTTTTGAAATTCGGGTAGAATCTCAAGATAAGGCTCATAACCAACCGATTCTAATTGAAGCCACTTCAATTCGGACGAATTAGCCACCCATGCGGCAGGAATGTTTCCGAAAGCGACTTCACACCCCATAAACTGTTCAAATTGTTGTTTGTCCGTGTCGTTCCTGTTGACAATGGTACATTTCAAATCGGCCGGCAATCCGGAATCAAGCATCTGTTGCGCCTCAATGCTCAAACTGATGTATTGGAAAACTGTCATATTAGTATTATCGGTAGTATTTCAACGTAATTATTTTATTTATTCAACGGCTTGTCTTTCTTATCTAATTTATCTTTCCCGTCAGTCAGCCATTCGAGAGTGAAAGATGCGATGGAAATCACGGATAATCTTTCTTAAACTGCTCTATGACGGATGTAATATCAACGGGTTCTGTCCATGATTTGCCGTCGTCGGTCGATTTGATGTAGTAACACCGCGCATAATCGATCTGATACAGCATATATACTTCTCCCGTCTGGAAATCAACAATGGGCTCGGGATTGTCGCAGGGCATATTTTCCTTATGCACAACAACCTGCATGGGAGACCATGTCTTACCATTGTCCGTACTTCGACGCATAACGATATCAATAGGGTCCCAGTCGCCTCCCTTTCCATGTCGCGCGGCACAGAATGTCAGTAGAGACCCTTGCTTCGTGGCAACGATAGACGGTATCCGGAAAATGTAATAACCGTCTTTTTCAGCTTCAAACAGCACCTGATGTGATATTTGACCGAATACGGAAAAGGTAGAAACAATTGCTAATATTAAAAATAATTTTGTCTTCATGATTTTAAATATTTATTAATTTGATTGATACAACGCAATAATGTTTTCAACCGGAATATCATCCTGCAAAACCGGATGACCGGGCGACAGGATATAACCTCCGTCAACGTTTAATGCTTCAACAATGCGTTTGGTTTCGGTTTGCACTTCATCAACCGTTCCAAGCGTTAATGTATTTTGAACGCTAATCCCGCCTCTAAGACAAATTTGATGGCCGTATTTTTCTTTGATTATCAACGGATTCATACATTCCGGCTGGATCGGATCAAGGATATCCACGCCAAGTTCAATTAATCGCGGAATGAGTATCTCAATATTGCCACAACTGTGCAGCAACAATTTTTTGCCGTAGGCATGTGCCAGACCGGACATCCTTTTCAATTGTGGCGCAACGTATTCATCAAACATTTCAGGGCTTATCAATAGTGAATTTTGCATTCCAAAGTCATCCGCAAGCGCAAATATGTCAATCATATCACCTGTTGCCTGAAACATTTTTTCGAAATAGATATAGTAGAAATCCGATATTTTTTTGAGCACAAAATGCGCCATTTCCGGCTGCATACACATGTCCATCAGTAAAATATCCATTCCACGCAAATAAGTGGCATGTTGAAAGACCGAGCAGCCGGAGGCCATGATGGCGTAATCGTTCCAGTCTGCAAGTCTGCTTTTCAGCGAGCTGAAATCAAACCACTCCACATCCGGCCAGTTGTATTGTGCTAGTTCATCAAGGTTTGCAGCAAGCGCCAGTGGAGGCGGACCGGCTTCACAAAGCCAGCCGGCTGTTGTAGATTTTTCAATCTCTTCAATACCCCAGAAACTCATGATATTTCCTCCCCAGTTGTTCTGGAAAAATTTACTTTCAGGGCCGATATAAAGAGGCGCCGTACCCGAGTGTAAATCAATGCCCCTCATATCATAGATATCTAAATGCAGTTTTTCAAGAAGTTCCTTATCCGAAACAACCCCGAATGTTTTTTTCAGTTTGTTGACCACCCATTTCGTAGCATTCATGTGCATGGGCGCCCGATCCACCGGTTGATGGCTGATTGCCTGCCAAACGCGTTCCTTATGATTCATACCGGTTAATTATTAAAATTACTTCCATACATGTTACTGTATTCTTTTGATACAAAGCATGCTTCCTCATACGATGAAGCTTCATATACCAGGGATACGCCTGTCGGGTAAAATTCACGCAGCCTTGACGACAATAAAAGTTCCCGGTCAGGCCTGACCCGAATCAGGGGTATCTTTTTTTCAACTGCCAAAGGGTATACACTTGCCATATCATTCAAATAAGACTGACCAAAGTCAAAACAGGCAATCGATGGTAACTCCAATATTTCCGGGATATTGAAATCGATCCTTCCACACGAGTGAACACCTCCTCCGCCCATTGACTTCAATACAAATTCATCATGCGGAGCGACCTGTTCCCGATACATACCGGAATCAATCATGATGGCTGAATCATTACGAATCAATAGGTTACCTTTAATCAGAACAGCATGTTGAAACGAGTATCCGGAATGATTCGACGTTACGAACGGCATTAATGACCGGGCGAACGATACCTGTACATTCGCGATCAATGAGAGGGCGCTGCCGACCATCTCAGGGCTTACGAGAAAATCCGCATACACTTCGCTGCCTCTTAGCAGTTCCAGTGTATCCAGCGGTCCCTGCAAATCGGGCAATACGATGTTAAGATTTTGACACAGGTTGGGATAGTCAGCCAAAATATCACGATAGACCTGATAAGTATCGGCTACCCGTCCGGCAAATCCGTCGGTGTAAAGATAATTCTTTCTATCGAAAACGGACATAAATTCTTCTTCTGTTTCGAAATGCAGCACCCATGGCGGCGAATCGTCCCGCTGATCGACATGTCCACCCAACAGAGACGCCACAAGCACAGTGCCAAAATTTGCCCTGACGGTATACGGCAAGTCGTCTTTAACGGTAGGATGCAAAAAAATACCGGTATCGAACGCATGCAACAACTCATTGTACAGCATCTTTTCGGGATGGGTAAATACTTCGCGATGTGCAAAAGGAATGAACGGCGCCGTTTTGGGAAACGGATAGGATATCACCAGAGGCAGCCTGTCCGTTTGTTCCCAATTCAATGCACGTTTGTGACATTCAATAATTTTATGTTGTATGCCACTGTCTACATTGTTTTCCAGCGCTTGCAGCAATTCGTATAACACGGTCAGCATCAACGGTTATCGTTCAAGGTCTTCGAGTGTGATTTTTTCAAAGACAATCCCTTCATATGGTCTGTCATATCCTGCTTCATAGAAACAGCCGATATCGCCATCCGGCAGTCTGACCACTTCCGAATAGGCAGTCGGGCCTGGATACAGCGCCATTGATTTAGCCCAGGTTGCGCCATCATCATAACTCAGCCGCAAAGTCATGTTACATCTTTTGTCGGTATTGGCAGGATTCGTGAACAGCAGTCGGCTTTTACCTTCCCTGCTGAATGAATAACGATGCATGCTTGCCTGACAAATTGGATCTACAAGCGCTTCGTCAGATTTAAAATCAGTCCAGGTGATACCTCCATCACTGCTAATTGCTGTTTTCCTGTTTTTTTGCGTTCGGTCGTAATTGCGCATGTTCAGGATTAACTTTCCATCTGCAATTTCTGCAACGGTACACTCGTTTACCTGATCAACAGGCGAAGTACCCCCCAGTTTCCATGTCTTTCCATGGTCATCCGAATAGATGGCATGTGAAAAATATTTTTTGGAATCCGCTTCAATATGATCACAGGGAATGACTAAGCGACCTTTGTATGGCCCGTATATTATTTGTATCCCCTGACAGGGACCGGTGGCATACCAGGTCCAGTCGTCCCGTTTTACATCTTTTGTGATTTCAACAGGGGCTGACCAGGTAACGCCGTCGTCTGTAGATTGGGTAATAAAGATACGGCGGGTATCCTTACTGGTCAGATCAATGATTTGAGGCTCGCGGTCGGTTCCCAGATTCCAGGTCATAAGCAAAAAGATGGTACCGGTCTTGCGATCGACAACCGGAGCAGGATTACCACATACATTTTCCCCGTCGTCCCATATCACTTGAAGTTTACTCCAGGTTTTTCCGCCATCGGTCGACCGCTTGAGTACCATATCAATATCACCGGTATCCGAACTGGAATTTTTACGTCCCTCTGCAATAGCTAACAGCGTTCCCTTATTAGTCACAACCATTGCCGGAATACGGAAAGTATTGTATCCGTCATCGCCGCTTTTAAACAGAAAGGCAAGCTCCTTTTGTTCGTTTTCAAGCCATACCTTCATCTCTCCTGCTTCCCGGTTATCCCAGGCATAGTAAGGAATGAGATTGATTTTCCGGGTATTGTCAGATGCCTGAATACACATTACACCGTTCAATATTGATGAAAACGTATTCGAATATTTCATTTCCCCGGAAAGTGTTATATTTTCAAAATCATCGGGGTTGTCTATTTGTTCCGTACAGTAAACGAGAGGTCCGCGCTGAATTGCGCCTTTCCCGATATTTTCCTTCACGTTGGGATTAGATGCAATTATTTCAACCGGCATGTCAAAATTTATCGTAATACAGTCGCCACTTTTCCATTTCCGTTTTAAAACAGCATAACCCTTTTCCGGTTCAGATGTATCAGCCATTAATCCATTGACTGCAATCGAATGGTTTTTGCACCAGTCCGGGATTCGAAGTCTGATTTCCTTTTTCAGGGGAGCAGCGTCATGCTCGATGGTCAGACTGACAGAACCCTCCCATGGGTAATTTGTTTCCTGTTTAAGAATTACCGTATTTTCGCCAACTGGAAATTCGGCGGTATTACCCATATACAGGTTCACCCATATGGCATTTTCCGATACGCCGTAAATATAATTACCGATGGAAGGAAGAAAGCGCGATACCTGACTGGGGCAACATGCACAGCCATACCATTCCTGTCTGTGATGATTTCCTTTTGAAGCCAGGGGATTGACATAGAAAAACCTGTCGCCTGCGAGCGATACACCTGCAAGTGCGCCATTATACATCGAACGCTCCAATACGTCAATATATTTGGAATCGCCTGTAAACGTGTTCATGCGCGAGTTCCAATAAACCATCCCCACTGAAGCGCATGTTTCACAATAAGCATCGTAGTTCGGCAAATCATAATCTTCCGTAAAACCTTCGTTATGACGTGACGAACCTATTCCTCCGGTAATATACATATTGCGTAAAACTACATGATCCCACACGCGGTTGAGCGCTTCAACATAACCGGCCTCTTTTTTCAGGGCAGCCACATCGGCCATACCGCAAAACAGGTACATGGCGCGAACCGCATGACCGCCGATTCCGGATATTTCACGAACCGGAATATCATCCTGACAGTAGTGTGCATCACGGTTTTCCCAACTTCCATGTCCATGTCCGCGTTCTTCTAATAGCCAGTAGGAGAAATCAAGATAACGTTTATCCTGTGTCGCATGGTAAAGTTTGACAAGCGCCAGCTCTATTTCTTCGTGACCCGGCACCCAGTGACGTTTGTCGGGTCCGAAGACGTCCATCATATGGTTTGCCATTCGAATGGAAACATCAAGCAATTTGCGTTTTCCGGTAGCCTGAAAGTAGGCAACGGCCGCTTCCATCATGTGTCCGGCACAATACATCTCGTGCATGTGCATATTCGACCAGCGTTTTTCCAAACCGGTAAGCGTATAATAGGTATAGATATAGCCATCCGGTTGCTGGGCGGCGGCAATCTTATCAATCCATTCATCGGCTTTTTTTTCAAGTTCGTGATCGGGATGATTCAGTAAAGCGTAGGCAATGCCTTCAAGCGCTTTGTAAACATCCGAATCATCGAAGTAAATACCCGAATGAGCACCCTCGCCTTTCGCCGCATTTTCAAAATTACGGATACGTCCGGTCTGATTTTCAATCTGGTCAATACAAACGGTTAATGTGTTTTCGGTATGATTTTTCAGACGTGGCGACCAAAAACCGTCCGTAATTTTAACATGCGAAAAATCTACCTGTTCAATCATTTTGAAAGGCTGCTCCGCTTTATGGCAACTCCAAAGAAACACACAGGAAATAAGTAAGCATAAAATCTTTTTCATTTTCACAGGGTCAAAAAAATAAACAAATTTTTATTATTCATAATTCCCGGCTTAATACTTTACCCATCGAATTATTTCTTTCAGGCTGGGTTTTTTGCCGTACATTAATATGCCGATACGGTATATCTTTGCCGATACCCAGACAAAAAACACGGCAGATGCGTACAACAATACAAGCGAAACAAGTATTTGCCAGAAAGGTATGTCAAACGGAATACGTACCATCATCACCATCGGCGATGTAAACGGTATGAATGAGCACCAGAATGCTAACGGACCGTCCGGATTCTGTCCGCTATAAATACCTGCATATAGGGCAAAAATAATTAATAACATCATCGGCATTATAAATTGTTGCGAATCTTCGGGACTGTCAACAGCCGAACCGATTGCGGCATACAGGGATGAATAAGAAATGTACCCGCCAATAAAAAACAAAATAAAATAAACGATAATCTCGATAAAATTAAAAGAATTCAATTTGGATAACAAACTTGTCACAACAGACAGTTCCACTCCGCCGGATTGAATCCCGCTCTGCATGGCCATTATATCCTGACTGGCGGTTGCGCCAAAAAAGACGCCGCCAACACTAACTAATATCATTGTAAGGATACACCAGGCTAACAATTGCGTCAGACAGACCATTCCCATGCTGATTATTTTACCCATCATCAGGTCAAAAGGACTTACCGACGAAATCATCACCTCTACAATCCGATTCGTCTTTTCTTCCATCACGCTTTGCATCACCATCGCGCCGCTCATCATGATAAACATATAGATGATAATTGTTAATATCATACCGATTGCACTCGCAAGCCCTGATGATGATTCGGTAGCCGTACCGTCTCTGCCCCATTTGATGGTTTGAACATCCATGTTTACACGACTGCCTTGAATGATTTCATCCAGGTTCGGTATATTAAATGACGCCCGTTTTTCATTTTCAAGATACTGACTCAACGAGCGGTCTATCTCTCTTTTTAAATCGACAGGTATCTGCTTCTCCGAATAAAGCGTAACCGCTTTCGGATTATTCAGCAAATCATCTGTTATTTCAAGAAAAGCGAAAATGCCGGAACTATGCGCTTTGTGATTTTCCATTGATTCGGAACGGTCGAAGCTTTGAAAATGAAATGAATCCGTATCTTTAAATAATGACACATATTTACCCGTGCGATCCACAATCGCCACATTGAACGTTTCGCTGCTTTTGATTGAAGCAAGCCATAAAGGCACAAATACCAGCGCCGCAAACAGTATCGGCGCAAAAAGGGTCAGGATGATAAACGATTTTTTCGTTACACGATGCAGGTATTCCCTTTTGACAACTATTCCTATTTTATTCATTGTTTTAAACTTTTACAAATTAATCATTATTAACCGATTGGCACATTTGCAACTACCCGGAGGAATACATCGTTCATGGAAGGCAGTTCTTCCGTGAATGAAAATATTTCATGTTGTTGCGTCAAAATAGTTAGTAACTCGGAATTACTAATCGGCTTTACTTTACGAATACGTACATTCAGCGTATGATTCGCTCCCGGCGTTTCCGAAATGACCGCATAATCTTCCGGCGATTTTTGAAAACTACTGTTCAGCACATTCACATTGAACGTATTCAACTTGAAACGGTTGCGGACTTCATCTACAGAGCCCGACAGTACAACTTCGGATTTATTGATCAGCGCAATCTCGTCGCATATCTCCTCGACCGAAGCCATGTTATGCGTAGAAAAAATAATCGTTCGCCCGAGCGCTTTCAATTCCAGAATTTCCTGCTTAAGCTGCTCCGTGTTAACGGGATCAAAACCGCTAAAAGGTTCGTCAAAAATCAACAGCTCCGGTTCATGAATGACCGTCACGATAAATTGAACTTTTTGTTGCATCCCCTTCGATAATTCCTCCAATTTCTTGTTCCACCATCCCATGATACCGAACTTCTCAAACCATATTTTCAGGCGACGTTTCGCCTCCGATGCTTTAAGGCCTTTCAACTGAGCCAGATAAACTGCCTGGTCGCCAACTTTCATTTTTTTATATAACCCCCTTTCTTCCGGCAAGTATCCGATACGATACATGTCGGATGCCTGCGACGGCTGTCCGTCAAACAAAATCTCGCCGCTATCCTGCGTTGTTATCCGGTTAATAATACGAATCAGCGTCGTCTTTCCGGCGCCATTCGGCCCCAACAAACCGAATATCAACCCTTTGGGAACATGGATACTCACATTATTCAGCGCTCGGTGATTCGTAAACTGCTTCACCACTTCTTTTGCTTCTAAAAAATACATTTCAATAATATTTTATTTTAAATCATAACACTTTGACAGGGGACTAATCCCCCTGCTATTCTATTTACTTAAACCGGTTACAACCCGGTCACCCAATTCTTTTCCCAGTAAACGCTTAATTTCATCCAATTTCATTCGTTTTATGAATAAATCCCTTACCTTTTCTTCGTCCGATTGAAATGCTTTAATCTGCCTGTTTATATCATCAATCTCATGTTTTACATGCGCATTTTTCAGTGCAAATATATCCCGAATTATCCAACGCTCCAAATGTTCACGCTCTTTTTCTGTTTTTTTTTCTTCAATTTCCGCTTTCTGTTGTTCTTCTGTCAGTTTTTTCTGCGTCAGGATCACATCCTCCGGGTTCTCGAAACGTTTGCTTAGTTGATATTTATTACTCATCATATTAGCAGATAATTCACTGATTTCGAGTTCGGTATGTTTTAAAAAATATTGTGGGGCAACAAATGTTTCATCATTGCATCGCGCAACCGCTTCATCTAAAATCCGTTTATATACAGGGAATTCAATTTCTATTTCATCGTATGCCAATTCAGTCCGGATGTACTCCGCCACCTTGATGGCGGATGCTGTATTTTCATCTATCTCCTGATTCTTGGTAAAAAACAGGATGCGTTCGCCATAATGAACAATATAATTGATTAGCGCCGCTTCATATTTCTTAAAGAGATACTGCTTTTTCGCGGGACTGTCATCGTTTCTTTTTTCTTTTACGTCAGCGGCTACCTGTTCTTCTATCAAAGGCTCTTCTCCTGAAAGATTATCTGTTTTTTGAGTATCAAGTTGTACCCTTTCCCTTGGCAGTTGAGGGTCGCTTTTTTTTCGGTTTCGTATTTTGATAACTTCATTTACCAGCATTTGTTCGCTTACTTCCAGCAGTTGACTACATTCCTTTATATAGACTGAACGTACAATATTTTCAGGAATAATAGCGACTGATTCCATGATATCCATGATCAGATTGACTTTCTTAATAGGATCGTTCCCGGCTTCCCTCAATAATAAATTTGCTTTAAAACGGATGAAATCAACTTCTTTTTCCTTAATATAGAGCGTAAAGTCAAACGAATTTTTAGAACGTGCAAACGAATCGGGGTCTTCACCTTCCGGGAGCAGTACAATCTTCACATTCATACCCTCCTTAAGCAGCATATCAATTCCACGGATGGCAGCCTTAATACCGGCCGCATCCCCATCATAAATAACCGTTATATTATTGGTAAAACGATGAATCAGTTGAATCTGATCCTTTGTCAGTGCAGTTCCGGAAGATGCCACCACATTCTCCACACCTGTCTGATGCATTGAGATTACATCGGTATATCCTTCCACCAGGTAACATTTGTCAGCTTTTACAATGGCTTGTTTGCCAAAATAAATGCCATACAGTTCCCTACTCTTGTGATAGATTTCACTTTCAGGTGAATTGACATATTTGGCCACTTTATCTTTTTTACTAAGGATACGCCCGCCAAAAGCAACAACCTTACCGCTCAAGGTATGTACAGGAAAAATAACGCGACCATGAAAACGATCGGCAATAACGCCGTCATCCCTTTTGTAAACAAGACCGGTTTTTAACAGATACATCTCATTAAAACCCTGCTCCAACGCGTTCTGGTACAAATCATTCCGCTTATTCAGGCAATACCCCAGCTGAAATTTACGAATGATATCTTCACGAAAACCACGCTCAACAAAATAGGACAATCCGATCGTTTTTCCTTCATCATGTTCATACAAACGTGATGTAAAAAATTTCTGCGCCCAGCTATTTGCGACCAGCATGCTTTCGCGGTCGCTTCGCATTTGTTTTTCGTCGTCGGATAGTTCGCGTTCTTTAATGTCAATAAAATACTTCTTTGCCAAATAACGCAATGCATCATAATAAGCGGTCTGTTCATGCTTCATGATAAACTGAACAGCCGTTCCGCCCTCCCCGCAAGCAAAACATTTACAAATATTCTTTGAGGGAGACACATAAAAGGACGGCGTCGAATCGTCGTGAAACGGACATAACCCGACATAATTTACACCCCGCTTCTTTAACGTGACAAAATCGGACACGACATCCACGATCTGGGCTGCATTATATATCTTATCTATTGTAAACTGGTCTATCATTGTTTTATATAAGAAAGTGCAAATATATAAAAAAATCAACTTTCAATTTTCAAATTTCAATTTTAAAGTCTACTTTTGTATTTTCAATTTAGTAACTTTTTAAAATGAAACAGTCGATTCTAAAAACAATACATGCAGTGATTTTCTTCATTGCCAGCATGATGGCAACCTGCTGTTTTGCACAGGAAGCGGAATCCGTATTACTAAAAATGATGCCTGATATTCCTTCGGAAATAACCGATCCGTCACAGCGCGCCGAATTTTTCGTTACGCATTTCTGGGATAAATTCGACTTTTGCGATTCTTCTTCATGGATGACCGATCACCTGTTAGAACGTTGTTTTGTGGATTATCTCGATCTGTTGTCGCTTGTTCCGGATGAAACGAGAGACCCGTCAATCCAATCGCTCCTGAAAAAATCGGAAGTCAATAACAGCCTGTTTAACTACATTTTAAAATTAAGCGAGCAATATCTGTATGACCCGGAATCGCCCGTTTGCGATGAAGAGAAACTCTTTCCATTCTTACAATATGCATTCCAGTCGTCCGCGCTCAATGACACTGAAAAATTCAGATTGAAATATCTGCTGAAATGTATTTCACAAAACAGGATCGACAGCGTCGCAAACAACTTCACGTATACACTGATGAATGGCGAGACAGGAAACCTGCATGATATCAAGGCGGACTATACACTGTTATATTTTAATGATCCGGAATGTGATGATTGCAGGATGCTTATCAAACAACTGATTGTATCGCCCATAATCAATCAATACGTCCAGTCAGGTCGGCTAAGGATTATCACCGTCTATGTGAACGATGATTTGGAATCGTGGAAAAAACATGCACCGGAAGTTTTACATGCCTGGATTTACGCATACGATGCCGAACAGATAGTCAATACCGAAACTATATATGACATCAAACGTTTTCCTACCCTTTACCTTTTAGATCAGGATAAAAAAGTGATTTCAAAAGATATAAACTTTCAAACCCTTGAAGATTACTTCAGACAATTATAACTTATATCCGTATAATGTATGGAATACGACAAAGTAAAATTAAGAGTACAGGGACTTACCAATAGTCAGATTCAATCCGGCGCCTATGCAATGGTACTTGCAGAAGAAGGAGTAAGGCGCCTTCCCGTCATTGTGGGTATGTTTGAAGCGCAGTCCATTGCTTTGGCGCTCGAAGGAATCAATCCGCCGCGACCGCTCACGCACGATCTTTTCCTTTCCTATACAAAAGCGACAGGCTACCGGATACAGGAAGTCTTTATCCACAAATTCGATGATGGCGTCTTTTTTTCAGATATCATCCTGACAAATGGAGATGCAATCATTAAAATAGATTCACGCACTTCTGACGCCATTGCAATTGCATTACGAACCAGTTGTAATATATTTACGACCGAAGCCATTATGAAAAAATGCGGTATTATCATTGATGAAAGAAGTCGTGATGATAATGATAAAGAACTGTTGCCGGAAGAACTTACGACCGACGATTTGCAGGATATCACAAAACTCAGGGAACATTTGCGAACATTAAAAAAACTGGAGATTGAAGAAAGAATGGCGAAAGCCGTTGCAATAGAAGACTACGAATTTGCCAAAATTTATAAAGACGAGTTGCTGCGCCGGGAAGAGAAAGGGAAAAAATAGTAATTTCGCAATGATAAAACAATTATTTTATGCACCTGACATCGAATTGATTCCTGAATTGCCGGAAGAGGAATCGCAGCACTGTGCGCGTGTTCTCCGATTAAAAGAAGGCGATATGATTACAATCACCGACGGCAAAGGAAATTTCTATAATGCTAATATCGTAAATACCCATCCTAAGTATTGCCAGGTAAGTATCACAAAACGCTGGGCGCAAAGTCCGCTTCGGAATTACAGTATACATATTGCCGTCGCTCCGACAAAAAGCATGGAACGAATGGAATGGTTCGTCGAAAAAGCCACCGAAATAGGCATAGATTCAATCACCTGCCTGCATTGTCGGTTCTCGGAACGGATAGTAATCAACCTTCAACGGCTAAATAAAATTGCCGTAAGCGCCATGAAGCAATCACAAAAAGCCTACCTTCCGGTCATAAATGAAATAACCGGATTTCAGAAATTCATTTCACAGGAATTCAACTGTATTAAAATGATTGCCCATTGTGCCGGAGGCAATAATCAGGTGATAAAAAACGTTTATATGCCGGAGCGGGATGCGCTTATCATGATTGGGCCGGAAGGCGATTTCAGCCAGGAGGAAATCCGAACTGCCCTTTCTGCCGGATTCGTGCCGGTTTCGCTGGGGAAAAGCAGGCTACGTACAGAAACAGCTGCGCTTGTCGCCTGTCATACGATCCATCTTTTAAATCAATAATACACTTATATTCAATGGTAAATAAAATATTTTCCGCATACATCCTCTCCTTGTTCTTATTTCTCATGCCATTCGCAGCACGGGCGCAAAATACCACATCCGGTTCAACCGAATTGCAGGTTGAAACGTTTGGCTCGGCATCCACCGGAAAGAATACGCCATTCTGGATCGTTAGCAACAAATATGGCGTCGTTCCATTGGATGCGGATGCGGGGAACGCCTATTTGCGCACCGGCATATTTCACAATCAATCGTTCCAAAACGGATTCAATTGGAGCATCGGCGCAGATGTACTTGCCACGACTCCGCGTTACCGTAACATCTATGTTCAGCAACTTTTCGCAACCGTACAATACAAAAGCCTGCATCTGACCATCGGAAGCAAAGAAAACTGTTCATCCCTATGGGATCAGGCATTAAGCAGCGGCGACATGATTCATTCCCCAAACGCCCGCCCTATTCCTGAAATAAACCTGTCTGTACCACGATTTACCGCTATTCCGTTCACAAAAGGACATATGCAGTATCGGGGAAACATGGCTGTGGGACGATCATTCGACAGCAGGTATCTTCAATCTTTCACAAACGGTAATACGGTTTATGTTGAAAATGTCTTATGGCATCACAAATCATTACATATAAGGTTCCTGGATCCTGACGGAAAATTTCCGCTGACAGCCGTTGCCGGAATTCGTCACTATGCACAATGGGGAGGCACTTCTACTAACGATAAATTAGGAAAACAACCACAGTCTTTCAAAGACTTTGTTCGTATATTTTTCGCCAAGTCAGGCGGAGAAGACGCTTCATTATCTGATCAAATAAATGTATTAGGCCATCATTATGGAAGCTATGACATGCAATTAGGATACCTGAATGCATTATTCAGCATCCATATCTACAGGCAGCATTTTTTCGAAGACACTTCCGGTATGGAACTTTATAATCTTCCGGACGGATTATACGGATTACAAGCTGATATTCATAACTTTTCACTTGTAAACAAAGTCGTCGCAGAATTTCTGATCACCCGTCATCAAAGCGGTCCCATACATTATATTCTTTTTGATCATGAAAAATATCCCGGATATGGTGGTGGGAGTGATAATTATTATAACAATGGCGAATATACAACCGGCAATTCCTATTTTAACAGAGGTATCGGATCGCCGTTAATCACCTCCCCTGAATACAACGAAAAAGGTATCCTGGGATTCCATAATAACCGTGTCCGCGCATTTCATTTGGGAATACAGGGTTATCTGTCAAAGCAGGTTTCATACCGTTTGCTGGCAACTGCTTCGGAAAGCTGGGGAACCATGCACCGTCCATTTTTAAAGAAAAAAGACAATATCTCTTGCGGCGCAAAAATATCCTATTGCCATCCGCGATTGGAGGGATGGCTTTTTTCAGGGGAAATCGCTTCCGATCATGGAACTACCTATGGCAATAATTCAGGCGTCAGCTTCTCTATCAAAAAGTCCGGCATTTTGAAAAAATGGTAAAATTCTCCCGTTTTCAATCCCATGTAAAAAAATTATAATTCATAATTCATAATTCATAATTATTTTCACTACCTTTGCCGCCAAATTACAACAACGCCGTTAAAAAAACATGGGGCTGACCGGTTTTGACAGCGGGTAGAAGTGGTTTGTAAGCATGCAGTGCGTCGTTGGCCGGCACTCTAATCACGGTTGATAAAAATTTAACTGGCAACAACAGCTATGCTCTCGCTGCGTGATCGAAGAATAGTAGATTAACGCTTAATCCTTACACAAGGTGTTTGGACGGGACATCACCCGGAAGCTGTGGCTTCGAAGCGTCCGATCAGGTGGTGCAGAGGTATCGGAGATAGTCTGACGGAAGTCCCGTACGGCAGATGAAGATCAGGGACTAAGGTTGCTGTGGGAAGCTTCGGTCTTGCCGCAATCCGACAATCAAAGCGAAGATAAGCATGTAGAAGGCAAATTAGTTCCCCGTTTGGACGAGAGTTCGAATCTCTCCAGCTCCACTTATCATCGATGAAAATTAAAGAAAAACCCTGCAATTCACTGAATTATGGGGTTTTTTGTTTTAGGAAAAAGTGCATTTTATGCCCTTTTATTGCACCTTCATGTCGGCTTAATCGGTGGACTTTCCTGAATCAAAATCTTCTCCACCTTTTTTATTATAATAGATTATTATTCAATATTATGCACTTTGATAGAATAATAATATTTACTATCTTTGCACCATCAAAAATACTAAAAAAGGAGGAGTTTATGCTTAAAAAATTTATAAGTTACTTCCGTTAATTTGCACTCGTTGCAAACCAAAGAAATTGCCGCAAATGTATGTAAAAAATCTATACATAAACGTAATAACGCATATAAATGTAGGGTAAATGTAGGGCAAAGGAAGGTATAAGATTGTGTATGTTAACGTAAAAGAAAGTATGCCCTACAAAGCATTTTTTTTTACAGGTAGAATTGAGAATTTTGCATATCACCTTTATTAAGGGTAGAAATGAACCGCTTAATCAGTCAGATAGGAAATGGCTGTGTTTATTAATTTTTTGGTATCGTTGATAACATCCTTTGCTTTATGTGTACGTATGTTAAGAGGAACTGGATTTCCCTCAATGGTAAAAGTATTTGAAGCAACAATCCATTTTTGTTTTTCCTCTTTAAATGGCTCTATTTTAAACAGTTCATCAATAAAATACTTGAAACCTGAAGGAGAACCAATCCAGTTAATCCTGTTGTCAGGAGATTGACCGCGAAATATTCTTAAAAAATCAGTGTGGGGGTCAATAAGATGATTATTTACTAATACGGTTTCAAATGCTTTCACTCTTTGGTGCTTAATTTTAGGTTTGAAGGCGTGGTCAATGTATTTCGTTTTTATAGAGGAGGCCTTATGTCTGGTCAATATACCTGAAATAAATGATGCCGTGTTATCTATCTGCTCTTTAATTTGCTTACGAATTTTTTCTTCTTCCTTTCGCTTTTCCTCTTCATCATTAAAAGAACTCATCCATTCCGTTTTTATCCATTCATCATTCATCCACCCATCAGGTAAGGCTTCTCTAATCTTTTTATCCGTATAACGTTTTAGAATCTTTATAAAATTATTGATTGTCTGCATATTATGAGGATTTTTCAAATGCTTTTGTACCTTATCCTCTATTTCATAATTTCTTATAAATACATCACTATCAAGAATTTCATTGTACCTTTCAGGCAGATTCAAAACACAATTTCTGAAAAGCGCAAATACCTGTATTACATCCTCAAACGTTTCAACAGATTCACCGTACATGTTGTTTTCCATAATTTCCTCTATTAAATTTTACGGGTACAAAAATAGTATTTTTTTAGAATTTTTAGAATATTTTTTTTTCCTTTTATATTATTAATGCGAATCACGGGTTAAAATGTGCCTTTAGGCACTGAATATTGGTAGAAAAAGCCGTAATCACCTGTCTGCGTGCCATTAGGTACGCGATATTAAGAAAAAAGAGAAAAAATACATCATATTTTGTACCTGACGGCACAAAATGTGCCTTTAGGCACTGAATATTGGTAGAAAAAGCCGTAATCACCTGTCTGCGTGCCATTAGGTACGCGATATTAAGAAAAAAGAGAAAAAATACATCATATTTTGTACCTGACGGCACAAAAAAAAGGTTTATCAATGTTTCTACCAATATTTTGTCCCTAACGGGACTAAAAAACAGTGATTTCAACCAGTGATTCGCATATTTTGTTAAATGTTAATTATCGGTATATTACAAAATAATTTTTTAGGCTTATCCTATTAATATGTTTTCCCTCTTAGTACCCTAATTCATCAAGTTTTCACAAAAGGTCTTAAAAAGGATTTCACTGTCTAATCACATTCATAATATTCAGTCACAGACAATATATCACATATTCATAAGATAATGGAACAATAAGAACCACATAACAAATAAGCAATTTCATAATGTCAGTAGTTTATTAAATATTAATTACTACTACGACTACTACTACAAAGACAACATTACACAGTAACTGCCACCAAAAAATCTGTACACAATGAATATTAGTATTTTGGATAACATGGCTCTCCTTTCCTCCACTCTTGTCCCAGCTTTTCTATTTGCCCCTCTTCAACTCAGTAACCAAAAGAAAACTAATCGAGGTTAGAAACAATATTTGGGCAGGAGGGCAATTGCCCCCCTTAACCCCACGTTAAGCCTATGAGTTCCAATCTCATTTGTGAACATAACACCACCACCACCACCAACAACGATGACGATGATGACAACAACAAAACAAATACAAGTTTTTAAGCCATTAATAGGAACAGACAGACAAAAGATAAAGGAAACAAATTTCAAATACAGAAACAAGAAAGCCAGGCACTCCCTTTCTTAACTTCACCTAGCACCCTTACTTCATTCTTCCTCTACTAATGGATATTACTTACACTAGTTATGATGTGGATGTTTTCACTTAATTGAATTTTCATATTTCTTTTGGCATGCAGCCTTCTAGACCAAAGAAAACCTCTACTGTAAGTTGGTATGAAGACAGAAGTATAATTTTTTTAAACCCAGCTTCAAAGTGCAACTTTTCAGCTGTCAGCATAACGACCGACCATTTACCATGAAAACACAAGCGACCATTACTGTTACTTCCTGTGAGTCTAATTACTCACTCAGAAATAAAAGCAAAATAAATCTGGAATGCCAGGCTCTGAAATGGTACTTTTAATATTACAAACACTTCTTTTGGCTTTGACTTGGGAATTAATTACAAATGACATACTACCACCATGGGTAATTACCAGTATGCCATATGCAGGCTGGCTCTGTGCATCAATCAATATGATGCATCCCCTACTTGCAGATATCATGCTACAATGGTTCCCAATTCTACTATGATTTATGACATTATTAAACGATTCTATATACTGATTATAGACAGTGTCCACCTTTGGGCACGTGCTTGTGCATCTAGGGAATGTAT
>Ga0082212_10002833_pt1 | contig 24877 bp, 24 predicted proteins | sample TergutNt197P3_FD_71548 | JGI IMG/M metagenome (GOLD analysis project Ga0082212, IMG submission 71548) | Neocapritermes taracua P3 segment gut microbial communities from Petit-Saut dam, French Guiana - Nt197 P3 | ecosystem: Host-associated > Arthropoda: Insects > Digestive system > Gut ... | reverse complement strand
AACGAGGCCCGGGGGCTCCCGCCGGAGTACGCGTCCTTCGGCAGGGCCGTGCGCATCCCGCAGTCCCCGCTGGTGGATTCCCTGAACCTCTCGGTGGCGGCGGGTATAGGGGCGTATGCATTTGCGGCGAAATATGGGTTGATTTCTTGAAAGGAGGCAGAAAATGTTTGGGAAAAGCATAAAAAAAGCGATCAAGGGCAACCTGCGGGGCGAAAACCTGAAGAACGCGCTGGACTTCGTGGCTTTCCTGCGGGCAAACAAGATGTCGTTCGTCCGGGGCAAGGGTTATTGGAAAGACAAATTCTACTGGCACGTAAAGTCTAAAAATAAATACATATGTTATATCTTGATCGGCGCTGAACATCCGGGCCAAGTGCCCGACCGTTGGATCATTTGGGCCGACAACAGTGGCTCTAAATGCTTTGAAAATTTCCCGCTGGATGAATCCATGAAAGAAATTGCCTGGGCAAATGTAGACTTCTGCGGAACTTGCGGCTTCTGCGCCGGAGGAACGCGCAAAACGCTGTTCGGAAAGGAATTCGACAATGTCTGCATCACGCCTTTTAGTTTTTTGAATCCGGATGCCGAGACGATGGAGTTCATAAAAAAGATGGTGGAGATCAGAAAACATGATATTGAATAAAGAAATTGCCGGGTTGCTCAAAGCAGAGGGCTGCTCCATTGTGGGCTTCGCGGACCTGTGCTGCCTGCCGGAGGAGGCGCGGTTGTCCTTCGGCAAGGGCATATTGATCGCCCTGCCCTTCACGCGGGAGGCCATGCTGGAAAACAAAAACGGCCTGTCGCGCAGATATCTCGCCGAGCACGAGCCCATGACGCGCCAGTTACAGCGGTTGAAGAAACTCACTGTGGATTTTTTCAAGGCCAAGGGCTACGAGGCGCGCGGGGACACCCCCGCCTCCGTCATCGATCACGACGCTCTGCGCTCACCGCTGCCGCAGAAGACCGTGGCGACGCTGGCGGGCGTGGGGTGGATCGGCAAAAACGCCATGCTGGTCACCGAGGAGGCCGGCTCGGCGGTGCGCGTGACCGTCGTGCTGACCAACGCCCCCCTCGCCTGCGGTACGCCCGTCACGAAGTCCAGGTGCGCCCCGGGCTGCACGGCCTGCGCCGACGTCTGCCCCGGCAGTGCGCCGCTGGGCGGCCTGTGGGAGGCGGGCGCGGAGCGGGAGAGCTTCTTCGACGCACATGCCTGCCAGGCGGCGGCCCGTGACCGCGCCCGTGAACGCGGGGACGAGCTGCTGTACTGCGGGGAGGCCATGTGCGGGCTGTGCGTATCGAACTGCCCGTATACGAAGCGGGGACTGGGATATGGGTAAGGAAGATGGGCTGCAAAAGCAATACGCCACGGCACAAAACCTGAACACCCGCGCCGCGGTGCACGCGCTGTTCAGCACGAATAGGCAAGGCTGGGGCAAGTGGGTGTTTGAGCAGTATTGCCTGCGCCCGGGCATGTCAGTATTGGAGCTTGGCTGCGGCAGCGCGAGCATGTGGGCGGGCCGCGCCGGGGAGCTGCGGGGCGTCAAACTACTCCTGTCGGATTTTTCGCAGGGCATGCTGCAAACCGCCCGGGAGAACACCCGAGGGCTCCCCGGCGTCTCATATGAACAGATTGACGCGCAGGATATCCCCTACCCGGATGCCTCGTTCGACATGGCCATCGCCAATCATATGCTCTACCACGTGCCGGATTTAGGCAAAGCGCTGGGGGAGATTTTCCGTACGCTCAAGCCCGGAGGGAGGCTCTGCGCCACCACCCTCGGGGAGAAAAACATGCCCGAGCTGATCGAGCTGCTGCGCCAATTCGACCCCGCGATCGATTTCGCCCAGGAGGGTATCACGGATGCCTTCGGGCTGGAGAGCGGCGAGGCCAGGCTGCGCAGGCACTTTGATCACGTGGAGGTCAGGCGATATGAGGACAGCCTGCATGTCACGCGGGCACAGCCCCTGGTGGACTATGTGCTGTCCTCCCAGGGGATAGGCAATGTCAACGATGTCGTCACCGGGGAAAAGGCCGCGCGCTTCGCCCGGTACATCGAGGACATCATCGAGCGCGACGGGGCCATCGACATCACGAAGGACGCGGGCATGCTTCTCGCGCAAAAGGCTTGACATCCCCGCCGCGGCCTGCTATAATGAGCGCAGCGAATTACAAGGTTCTGCCGCAAGGCAGGTTCTTATAATTGTAATACCAACCGAAAGGAGCAGTCCATTGCGCAGCACTTCTTGCTAAAAGAATAACGGGTGTGCGAGGCCCAGCGTAAGCATGCCCATCAGCAAGAGGCGCATAAATCAACCTGTCACAGGGTGCAAGAGCGTTCTTGCGCCCTGTTTTATTTTTTCTGAATGGGAGGACGGCACATGAACCAAACCAGGCTGATTCTCGTCGAGGGGCTGCCCGGCACGGGCAAAACGACGATCTCCGCGTGGATATACAGGCGCTTGAAGCGCAAGGGCGTTCCGGCGCGGGTGCTTCTTGAGGACGACCCAGACATGCCGGGCGATTGGATTATCGACGCTGACAGGCATATGCCCGTACAAGAGTATGCCCATCGCATGCTGAAGCTCTGGCAGCAGTGGGCGGGAAATTACACAGGCGAAGGCGTGCTCATTCTGGACTGCGCCTTCCTGCAAAACCCCCTCAACGAGATGATGTTCCGGGGCGCTTCGGACGCGCAGGCCGGGGCGTATGTCCGCGCCGTCGCGGCGATTTTACAGACATTGAATCCTGTCTGTGTCTACTTAAGAAGAGAAAGCCCGGAGGCGTCCATCGCGTTCGCAAAGGCCGCAAAGGGCGCGGGATGGTCAAGTCGTGTGGATAAGGCGCTCGCGGAGCTCGGCTGCCCCGATCTATTCGAACGCCGCTATGATCTGGAATTCGCCCTGCTGTCAACCATGGACCACGTGCTGTGCGAGGTCAACGGGAGCGACTGGCGGGGCGCGAAAAAGAGAATCGGGAGGGCACTATGGCCACGATACAAGTGACAAATCTCACCTTCGCCTACGAGGGAAGCTATGACAACATCTTCGAGAACGCGACGTTCACGCTCGACACCGGCTGGCGGCTGGGGTTCACCGGGCGCAACGGGCGCGGCAAGACCACGTTCCTGCGGCTGCTCACCGGCGAGTTGGACAGCCACGGCTCTATCGCCAAGAACGTGGAGTGCGACTACTTCCCTTTCCCTGTCCCGGAGGAGGGCGGCATGGCGCTGGATGTCCTGCAAGCGCTGTGCTCCGGGGCGCAGGAGTGGGAGCTCATTCGCGAATTGAATCTGCTGGAGTTCAGTCTTGAGGCGCTGTACAGGCCCTATGGGACGCTCTCCGGCGGGGAGCGGGTGAAGGGCCTGCTGGCGGCATTATTTTTGCGCGAGAACCGGTTTTTGCTCATCGACGAGCCCACCAACCACCTGGACGCCCACGGCCGCCGGGCGCTGGGGGCCTACCTGCGGCAGAAGCGGGGCTTCCTGCTGGTCTCCCACGACCGCGCGCTGCTGGACGCCTGCACGGACCACACGCTATCGATCAACAAGGCGAATATCGAGGTGATCGCCGGGAATTTTTCGACCTGGTGGGAGCAGAAGCAGCGGCAGGACGCCTGGGAGCAAGACCGCAACGAGATCCTGCATAAGGACATCAAGCGCCTGACGCAGACCGCCCGGGAGAAGGCCGACTGGTCGGATAAGGTGGAGGCATCAAAAATTGGGACGCATGTGGCCGACCGGGGGCATGTCGGCCACATGGCAGCAAAAATGATGAAGAAATCGAAAACTATCGAAAAGCGATACGAACGGCAGATCGACGAGAAATCGCAGTTGCTGAAGAACATCGAATTTGCCGATGATTTGAAAATTCACCCGCTGCAATTCCACACAGACAAATTGCTGGAGTTCGACCATGTGTCGCTCTTCTATGGCGATACGCGGGTGTGCGAAGACGTGAGCTTCACTCTGCGCCAGGGGGAGCGCCTGGCCGTGACGGGCAAAAACGGCAGCGGGAAATCCACGATCTTCAAGGCGATTCTGGGGGATGCAGGCGTAGGCGTCACGGGCAACCTGCGCATACCGGGGCAGCTGAAAATATCCTATGTGCCGCAGGATACATCGTTTTTGCGGGGGAATCTGACGGACTACGCTTCAAGCTGCGGCATTGACGAGAGCCTGTTCAAGGCAATCCTGCGCAAGCTGGATTTTAGCCGCGTGCAGTTCGAGAAGGACATGGCGGATTTTTCCTCGGGGCAGAAAAAGAAGGCGCTGCTCGCGCGCAGCCTGTGCGAGCAGGCGCATCTGTACGTCTGGGACGAGCCGCTGAACTTCATCGACGTGTTCTCGCGCATGCAGGTGGAGCGGCTGCTGCGGGCGTATCAACCCACGATGCTGTTCGTGGAGCACGACGCGGCGTTCTGCGGGAACATCGCCACGGGGGAGGTCAGGCTGTAATATCAATTGTCACCCCTTTTGCCGCGTGTCCATAAAATGTGGTACAAGCAGTCTAAAAAGAAGGAGTGACAAAGCATGAGCGACACAACCGAAAAAACCGCCGCGGGCCTTGTGGCGCACGCGGCAGCGCAGGAGGGCATGTATTACTGGTACGGCACCTTCGGGCAGGCGCCCACGCAGGCGCTGCTGGACCAGAAGCGGGCGCAGTTCCCCTCCATGTACACGGCGGCAAATTACAACAGCGCGAAAGCGCAGGTGGGCGCGAAGGGCAAGCGGGTCTACGACTGCGCGGGCTTGGTAAAGTCCTACTGGATGCAGGCGGACCCCGCGGCGGTCCCGGTCTACCGCAGCGCCTACGACCTCTCGGCCAACGGGCTGTATCAGAAGTGCACAACACGTGGCGCGCTGGCCAGCCTGCCCGAAACCCCCGGGGCGCTGACATTCATCTATGACGCGAAAAAGGGTTCGGCAAGCCACGTGGGGGTCTATCTCGGCGGCGGGCAGGTGATCGACGCCGCGAATTTCACCAAGGGCGTGAAGAAGGACGCGGTGAAGATCCGCGGGTGGACGCACTGGGGCCTGCTGCCGGAGGCGTGGCTGACGTACAAGACGGCTATGGCCTGGAAGCCAGGCGACCGCGCCCGAGTGAAGCCCGGCACGAAGGAATACTCCCCAGGCGTTGCGATGGCTAGCTGGGTGCCGGGGCAGGCGTACACCGTTTCGCAGGTGACGGATTCGAAGGGCCAGGAGGTCGTCCGGGGCGGTAAGCGCTGCGTGCTGCTGAAGGAGATCAACTCCTGGTGCGCGGTGGAGTATCTGGAAAAAGCGTAGAAACAAAGGGCGGCCGTGACGAGCAGCCGCCCTTTTCGGGACCTATTTAGTCACTTGCTTGCGGAGGATGTACACGTCCTTGCCAAAGCTGCCGGTATAGTGGATTTCCTCCCAGCCACGGGAGGCCTCTTCCGGCGACGGCTCCATATGCCGCTCCGAATCGCCGGGGCAGTCCAGCAGCCAGCCGCCGGGCCTGCATACCCTCTCCATCTCCGCCAGCTCGCTGTCCAGGTCGTCGCCGACGACATGGCCCGACATCACCACGTCGAATGTGTTGTCCGGAAAGGGCAGCGCGGTGACGAGGCCGTCGAGCACGCGGACGTTCGTGATGCCCTCCCGCGCGATTTTGTCGCGCATGAACTCGCGCAGGGTGCCCACGGGTTCGCTGGCATAGACCCAGGCGGCTTTTTCGGCGGCGGCGAAGGACAACCGCCCGGAGCCCGCGCCGATGTCCAGCACTGTTTTGCCTGTCAAATCCGCCAGGGAAAACAGGCGCTCCTTGCTCCAGCCGCGGATGAAATCGCATTGCTCCGCCATCACTTCCGGCGTGGTGTAGGTGACGAAGTCCTCCGCGCATTCCATCACGTGGACTTCCGCCTTGCGAATCTTGCGCGCGCTTGGGTTGGCCGGGGCCTGCGCCGCGATTTCGGTGATGGCCTCCGCCCGCTCGGGGCAGCGGTGCGCAAGATACCACTTGACCGCCGGGTTGGCGTTCAGGGCAATGCCCATGCGCCGCCGCCACTTTTCGTCGCGCCCGGGGCGGAACATCATGTGAATCTGGAAGCGTTCCAGGAGAAGAAAGCTGTTGAAGGAGTAATCCTCCACGTTGATCCAACCGAGTGCCATAAATCCTCCTCGCAGCAGGAGGGCTAAAGTATGGTCACCCTCCTGTTTGTTGGGTTGACTGCTGTGTACGTCATGTTAATCGCTCCTTTCTCTCAATTGTCATAATGCCCCTTGCAGGACAATATCTCAAGGGTGCCGCCTTGAATCCGATAGACCAAGCGGTTACTTTCATCGATCCGCCTGCTCCAAAAGCCGCTGAACTCGCCCTTGAGCGGCTCCGGCTTCCCGATCCCGGCATTGCCGCCCCGTGAAATGTCCTGCAACAGTTGGTTGATGCGCTTCAACGTTTTCTTGTCCTGTGTCTGCCAGTAGATATAGTCGTCCCATGCCTCTTCGAACCATATCTTCTTCATTCTGAACCCTCAATGATATCATGCTCCACGCCCTTGCCGCTGTTCAGCGCAACGACGCCCCGTCGCAAATGCGCCAAGTGGCTCTCGCCGTAAAACGGATCGGGCACCGTCGTTATATCGAACGGCAGGCGTCTCTCCCGCAAAACCGCCCGGGCAAACATATTGAACGCAACGGTGGTATTCATCCCGACCAGGGCGCAAAACTCATCCAGTTGCCGCTTCACGTCGGTATCCATACGGACACTGAAAGTCGTCTGTGACATAGCATATCCCTCCCATCAGGTTATATTTCGCTATTATTATAACCCATCAGGTTCATTTTGTCAACCATTTTCGTTGGGAATTACCCCAGCAATTCCTTCAGCACCGCCGTGACCTCCTGCGCCGGGGCCTGCCCCCGCAGGGCCTTCATGCTCTGGCCAATCAAGAATTGCAGCGCCTGCGCCTTGCCGCCTTTGTACTCATTGACGGATTTCTCATTCGCCGCTAGCACCTGCCCGATGGTCGCGCGGATGGCGGTGTTGTCGGTCACCAGGGCGAGGTTGTGTTCTTCTACATAGGCCTCGGGGTCAACATTGCCGGTGAAGACCTCGGCGAAGACTTTTTTTGCCGTGCCCCTATTGATCAAATTCTTTTGAACCATTATAATGATCTTGCCCAGGGAATCCGGGTCGAAGGCCATGTCCTCGGGCTGGGTCTGGGTCTGCTGGAGCAGGCGCAGCGCCTCGCCCATGACCCAGTTGGCGGACTCCTTCGCGTCGCCGCACAGGGCGTGGGCGCGCTCAAACAGGCGCACGAGGTGAATTGAGGCTGTGATGATGCCCGTGTCGTATTCAGGCAGGCCGAGCTCCTCGATATATCGCCGCTTCTTGGCCTCGGGCAGCTCGGGCAGGGCGGCCCGCATCCGCTCGATGTCCTCCTCGGAGATGACCACCGGCGGCAGGTTGGGATCGGGGAAATACCTGTAATCCGCGGCGTTCTCTTTCTCGCGCATGGCGTAGCTCTCGCCGGCGTCGTCATCCCAGCGGCGGGTCTCCTGCACCAGGGGGGTGCCCTCCTGGATGGCCTCGATATGGCGCGCGGACTCGAACGCCACGGCCCGGGCGATGGAGCGCAGGGAGTTGATGTTCTTCATCTCGGTGCGCACGCCCAGCTTGGTCTCGCCCACCGGCCGCACGGAGATGTTGATGTCCGCGCGGATGGAGCCCTCCTGCATCTTGCAGTCGGAGACCCCGGTGTACTCGAGGATGGCCTTCAGGCGCTCGAGATAGTCGATGGCCTCCTCGGCGCTGCGCATGTCCGGCTGGCTGACGATCTCCAGCAGGGGCATGGAGCAGCGGTTTTGGTCGGCCAGGGAGGCGTTCTCCCAGTCGTCATGCACCAGCTTGCCCGCGTCCTCCTCCATGTGGATCTGCTTGATGGCCACGCGCTTGCCGTTTGCGAGCTCCACCCAGCCGTTGACGCACACGGGCTTGAAGAACTGCGTCACCTGGTAGGCGGCGGGCAGGTCGGGATAGAAGTAGTGCTTGCGCTCAAAGCCGTTGACACGGTTGATCTCGCAGTTGAGGGCGAGCCCCGCGCGCATGGCGTATTCCACCACGCTCTTGTTCAGCACGGGCAGCGTGCCGGGGAAGCCGGCGCAGCCCGGACACACGTGGGTGTTGGGCGCGCCGCCGAACTTCGTGGTGCAGCCGCAGAAAATTTTCGATTTGGTGGAGAGCTCGCAGTGGACCTCCAGGCCGATGACGGTTTCGTAGGGCATGATTATGTTCCTCCGTTGGGGAGATTATTTTTGAGGGCGGGCGGCAAGAATGTCACCCCTGCAGGTTGCGCGTATTCAGCCTTGCGTCCAGTCCTCCAGCGCAAGCCCCTCCACGCGGGAGAACTCGCCGGTGTTGTTGGTGACGAGCGTCAAGCCTTCGGCCTTGGCGTGGGCGGCGATGAGCATGTCCATGGGGCCGATGGGCTTGCCGCATCTGTACAGGTCCGCTACGATTTCACCATAGGCATAGGCCGCCCCTTGGTCAAAGGGCAGCACATCCACGGTCGGGAGAAAATTCATCAAAGCGGCCCGATTTTTGGCAGACAGCTGGCTTTTGTGGATTCCATGCTCCAACTCCGCAAGGATAATCGCGGAAATGCAGGCGCCCTCTTTGCGCTTATACCGAAACGTAAGCGACGCCTTCGGATCACGCCGGAGCAGCGCGATGCAAATATTCGTATCCAACATATACTTCATAGGCTTTCCCTCGGCGCGTCTGGCACGGTGTTCCTTCTCGCCTCATAGATCGCTTCCACGAAGTCGTCCGTCACAGGGGGACTGTTCATGAAATTCAGCCATGCGGTGTCCTCATTCGCCGGGAACAGCAGCACCATGCCGCCCACCTTCTTGATGCCGACCTCCGTGCCCTCGAAGCGGTATTCCTTGGGCAGGCGCACGGCCTGGCTGTTGCCGTTTGTAAACAGCTTTGCGGTTTCCATTGTCATCACCTCCATCCATAGTATATACCAAAATCTATACTTTGTCAAGCAACCAAGTTTTTTGGCAAACCCCGAACCTTTCCCCGCCCCGCCGCGACTATATCATTGAAACATGTTTCAGAAAGGACCCCGCCATGGCCCCCGCCGAGCTCTACGCCGCTCACCTGCGCGTGCTGCAGCGCTTCGTCTACTACCGCCTGCCCACCCGGGCCGACGGCGATGACGTGCTGCAGGAGATCGCCCTTGCCGTGCTATCGGCCAAACAGGTCCCGACGGACGCAGAGCGGGGCAAGGCGTGGCTGCTGGGCCTCGCCAGGCACAAGTGCGCGGACTGGTTCCGGCGGGCGCGCAATGACCTGCCGCTAGAGGCGCTGCTCAGCACGCCGGGCGAGCCCGCCTACACCCACACGCGCATCGGCCTGGACGTGCGCGACTGCCTGGACAATCTCCATGAGGCCGACAGGGAGGTGCTGGCGCTGACCTACCTGGAGGACTGGCCTCAAACAGAGGTCGCCGCGCGGCTGGGCATCCCGACCGGCACGGTGAAGAGCCGCCTGCACACCGCGAAAGCACATTTCAGAGAACAATACGACTATGAAGGAGGAAGACCCATGAAAGAACTGCCATTGATTCTGCCCGAATACACGATCGAGCCCATCCACCTGCCCCCCTTCGAGGTGCGCTGCGAGGAGATCTACGGCTGGTTCGCAGTGCCGCGGCTGGGCGAGAAGCTCAGGTGGGGCCTGTATGACCTGCCGGAGCGCACGCGCACGGAGTATATCGAGATGGAGGCTGTGGGCAGGGCGAGTGTGCACGGCATCGAGGGCGTGGAGCTCACCGCCAGAGTGCTAGACGGGCCGGACGAGGACGCCGAGCGCAGGCTCATCGCCCAGCTGACGGACACCTACGTGCGGTATCTCGCCGAGAGCCATGTGCAAGACGGCGTACGCCGCTGCTACACCTTCCTGGATGGCGACGCTTTTCTGAAAAACTGGGGCTTCGGCGAGGACAACTGCGGCAGGGAGACCCTCCTCGCCCCGAAGGGTCTCATCACCCGCGAGGGGGATACCCTGACCATGGCTGCGCAATCTGTCCCCTTTATGGACGTCGTAGGCCGCTATGCCGCGACGATCAACGGCAAGCGCTACGACACCATCTGCCTGATCATGCCGAACACCTGCAACAACGTCTACAACAAGGGCTGCTGCAGCGTGCAGTTCATCGACCAGAACGGCCGCACGGTGCTCTGGCGGCGCTTCAACCCCGACAACTGGCGCATCGAACGCTACGGCATGCCCTGGACCGAGAAGCTGCCGGAGAACGAACGGCTGACCGTCAACGGCGAGACCTATGTGCACTGGTATGACTGCATCACGGAATATATTTTATAAGTTTATCGCATAACCATAAAAGCAGAACTTCACGAAAGGAGCTCTGCTTTTCTTATGACCATCATGCCCTACAACCGCCCTGCCGCCGTCACCTACGCCCACGAGTGGGCCTTCTCCCGCAACCCGAAGTACGGGGATTTCTCGGACATGGGGGGCGACTGCTCAAACTTCATCAGCCAGGCGCTCATCGCCGGGGGCGCGGTGATGAACGAGACAAAGGACACCGGCTGGTTCTACCACTCCATGAACAGCCGCGCCGCCGGGTGGACCGCCGTGCCCTACCTGTACAAATTCCTGGTAAATAACCGGGGGCGCGGGCCCTTCGGCCACGAGGTCCCCCTGGAGGAGATCGAGCCCGGGGACATAGTCCAGCTGAAATTCGCGGGGATGCCGGACTACTCGCACTCGCTGCTGGTGGTTGACGTCGGGAACCCGCCCGCGCCGTGGAATATTTTGATCGCCGCGCACAGCTTCGACAGCGACGACAGGCCGCTGAGCACATACAGCTATGTCAGCGCAAGGGGGATACATATCGACGGGGTGAGGAAACTTTCTTGACGGGGTGTCGGTTATCCGAAAACCAATATAAATAGAATCGGCCAAAGCGGTGGAATGAGCACCATTGCTATCATGGTCAAAAGATTAACAAAACGATTAAAGAAATTTTTCGGCAACACTTGTAAAGCCCACAACAAAGTAGAAAAAACGTCAGATGGCCACCCAAACAACAGCCACTCCTGAAATGCCGAGATTTCCCGCATACCCTCAATCGAAAGAAGACTTCGATCAGCACTATTGCGAAATTCATTAATGAATAGCGGCCAGTTGCCATCGTTAATGGAGTCCAACATATTATCAAAAAACGAATACAGGTAGCCATATGCAGTTATACTAAGCCATTTTCCGCGATCTAGCTTAACTGAGATTGGCGTATCCGCAGTGATTTCCTTCGGCTCCAATAGGCTTACTTCCCTTGAATGATTTGGCGAGTCAAGCTTCATGTACATATTTCGGATGATGAGATATGCCTCGCCCCCTATATGTATTTCGCGCGAACCTTCACTAATAAATGCGTAATTGCCACCGCTATGCACAATCCTATCATTAATCGTATAATCCCCCCGCAAGTCCTCCATGGTTTGCATGAGCAGGGCACGGCCATAGGCTTCGAGTTCTTCGGGGGTCATATCTTCCGGCGCCGCGGCGTTTGCTCCCACGCCGAAGGAGCACAGCAGGATGGCGGCCAGCAGCAGCGCGAGGAATTTTTTCGTGAATGTCATGGCGATTGCCTCCTATATTATTTTGGTCAATACAATAGTACACCATCGCCCGGCGGGTGTCAATGGGTTTAGGCGAATTTCCAGGGCACACGAGGCCCAAACTTTTTTCAAAAAAGGTCTAGCATTTTCCCTCGCAATCTGCTATACTTGTCTTTAGTCTTGATTATTAAGAGGAGAAACGCGCATGAGTTTTGTTTCCAAGGAGAAAACCGCCCCGGCCACATGGAAGGTGGCGGCCCATATCGAGGCCGCGGATTTCCGCAGCCAACTGGACGCCACGTTCGCCAGGGAGCTGCAGAAGATCACCCTGCCGGGCTTCCGCAAGGGGAAGGCGCCCCGGGCCATGGTGGAAAAGCGCTTCGGAGAGAATGTCTTCTTTGACGACGCCCTGGAGGCCCTGCTGCCCGCCGCGGTGAACAGCGCCCTGGAGGAGGCGGAGATCGAGCCGCAGTTCAGGGCCGAGGACCTGGATGTGCCCGAGGGCCAGGACTGGAAGGCGAACGGGGTCGATTTCACCTTCTCGGTGGCGGCAAAGCCGGAGGTCGAGATTGAGAACTACAAGGGCATAGCGGTTGAAGTGCCCGCGGCGGCCGTGACGGACGCGGACATCGAAGGGCGCATACACGAGCTGCAGCACCGCAACGCCCGCAAGGTGGAGGTGGAGAGCCGCCCCGCGCAGGACGGCGATATCGCCCTGATCGACTTCCTCGGGAAGCTCGACGGCGAGCCCTTTGACGGCGGCGCGGGCCAGAACTACGAGCTCACGCTGGGTTCGGGGCAGTTCATCCCCGGCTTCGAGGAGCAGGTCGTCGGGCGTGCGCCGGGCGAGAGCTTCGAGGTGAACGTGAACTTCCCCGAGGAGTACCACGCCGAGCACCTGGCGGGCAAGCCCGTGGTGTTCGAGGTCACCCTGCACGAGCTGAAGGCCGAGGAGCTGCCGGAGGTGGACGACGACTTCGCCCAGGAGGTGGGCGAGGACTACAACACTGTCGAGGACCTGAAGGCGGGCATCGCGCAGGAGCTGGTGGAGAGCAAGGCCAAACAGGCCGGGGAAGCCTTCGACCGCGCGGTGCAGGATAAGCTGGCCGAACTGCTGGAGGGGGAGATCGCCCCGGCGATGTTCGGCCGCCGCACGCAGCAGAACATCGAGATGTTCCTCGAGCGCATCCAGATGCCTCTGGAGCAATACTTGCAGATCATAGGAGAGGACCCCGCGGCCTTCGAGGAGCGCATGCGCGAACAGAGCACGGCCCAGGTGCGCATCGAGCTGGCGCTGCAGGAGGTGGCCGCGCTGGAGGGCTTCGAGCCTTCTGACGAGGAGGTTGAGGCCGAATACGCGCGCCTTGCCGAGCAGTATAAAGTCCCCCTGGCCCGGGTGAAATACGCCGTGCCGGAGGACGATATCGTGAACGACCTGAACCGCAACAAGGCCCTGGAATTCGTGAAGGGCGAGGCGGTCAAAACCGAGGTATAGAGATGTGGACCCAGGCGCAGATCGACTATGCCGCCGCGCTTATCGGGCGCATCGACAGCGGCGAGCGCGGCATTTTCCTGGAGTCGGTCAACACCGAGGCCCAGGCGGAGGCGAAGGTTTTCCCGGGGGGCGTCTTCTACAGCTGCACTGCCTACAAAGGCCTGCGAATTCACGTCGCCTTTGAAACAGACACAGATGCGTTCAATGAGGAGCTTGCGGCGCTGGTACAAAGTTCGCTGAAAAAGACAAACAGCACCAACTGCGTGATCTGGCTCTGGAACGGCAACCGGAAGATCATCAAATACCTGAAAGAGGCGTTTCATGTCACGAAGCGGGGTTCGCATTACTACGCGTCGATTGAGTTCATCATGCGCCGCGAAAATTTTCGCCCGGCAGTAAATGAAACGCTCGAAATCAGGCCCTACGAAAAAAAGCGCCTGTTCACTTATCTGGATATGCTCGACCGCTCCATGACCTTTGTTGAGCCGAACGGCCCCCAGTACCGGCGCGATTTTTTCCGTCACAGGAAACGCTTTGCAGAGCTGGCGGATAACCCTGCGTTTTACTTTGAGGCCTTCTGGAAAGACGGCGAACTGATCGGGCTGTACTGGCTCAAAAACGCGGAGGTTGATACCCTCGCCGTGGCGGACAAACAGCAGCGCAAGGGCTATGGCGCGATTATTCTCACGCGGGCAATAGAGATGGCCTTCCAACGCACAGACAAGGATTACGCCTATCTCTATGCCGTGGACTGGAATGAAAAAGGGCAGTCCTTCTACAAAAAGTACGGCATGGAGCAGCGCGGGCATTCGTATTGCCTGCACATTGAGAACTACAGGGAATAACCACGCCTACGGCAGTCAATAATTAAGCATTAAGCATTCAGAATTAAGCATTGTTTGGAGGTAACATTCATGTCTTTAGTCCCCATGGTTATCGAGCAGACCGGGCGCGGCGAGCGCTCATTCGACATCTTTTCGCGCCTGCTCAACGAGCGCATCGTCATGCTCAGCGACGAGGTCAACGACGTCACGGCGAGCCTGGTGATCGCGCAGCTGCTGCATCTGGAATCGGAAGACCCTGAAAAAGATATTAGCTTCTATATCAACAGCCCCGGCGGCTCGGTCACCGCGGGCATGGCGATCTTCGACACCATGAATTACGTCAAGTGCGACGTCTCCACCATCTGTATGGGCATGGCGGCCAGCATGGGCGCGTTTTTGCTCGCGGCGGGCGCCAAGGGCAAGCGCATGGCCCTGCCCAACAGCGAGATTTTGATCCACCAGCCCATGGGCGGCGCGAAGGGCCAGGCCACCGAGATCAAGATCGTGGCCGATCACATCCTGCGCACCCGCGCGCGGCTCAACGACATCCTCGCCGAGCGCACGGGCCAGCCCCTGGAGGTCATCGAGCGCGACACCGAGCGCGATTTCTATATGACCGCGGAAGAGGCGTTCAAGTACGGCATTGTGGACAAGGTGCTGGATAAGAGGTAATTTTATATGGCCCGTGACAACTACTTCCACGACGACCCCAACCGCCCGGCGCTGTGCTCCTTCTGCGGCAAATCCCAGTCGCAGATCGACAAGCTCATCGCGGGGCCGGGGGTCTACATCTGCAACGAGTGCGTGGACCTGTGTATCGACATCCTCGAGGAGGAGCGCGGCAGCGAGCGCTCCCTGGAGCCGCTGCGGCCGTCGTTCTACAGCCGCCTGCTCACCCCCGTGGAGCTCAAGCGCAAGCTGGACGACTACGTCATCGGGCAGGACGCCGCCAAGACGGCCCTGAGCGTGGCGGTGTACAACCACTACAAGCGCATCAACCACGCGGGGGAGCGCACCAGCCGGGTGGAGATCCAGAAGAGCAACGTGCTGCTGCTGGGCCCCACGGGCGTGGGCAAGACCATGCTGGCGCAGACCCTTGCGAAAATCCTGGACGTGCCCTTCGCCATCGCCGATGCGACGACTCTCACCGAGGCTGGCTATGTGGGCGAGGACGTGGAGAACATCCTGCTGCGCTTAATTCAAGCAGCCGATCATGATTTGGAGCGCGCGGAGCAGGGCATCATCTACATCGACGAGATCGACAAGATCGCCCGCAAGAGCGAGAACCCCTCCATCACCCGGGATGTCTCTGGCGAAGGGGTGCAGCAGGCTTTATTGAAGATTCTCGAAGGAACTCTTGCGAGCGTCCCCCCGCGCGGCGGGCGCAAGCATCCGGGCGACGAGTTCGTGCAGATCGACACCACGAATATCCTGTTCATCCTGGGCGGGGCGTTCTCGGGCATTGAGCAGGTGATCGAGCGCCGCGTGGGCGGCAGCTCCATGGGCTTCAACGCGCCCATCAAAGACAAAACAAAGCACAAGTACGACCAGCTCATCGGGCAGGCCGTGCACCAGGATCTGGTGCGCTACGGGATCATCCCGGAGCTGGTGGGCCGTATGCCCATCATCGCCACCCTGGAGGAGTTGGACGAGCAGGCCCTGGTGCGCATCCTCAGCGAGCCGCGCAACGCCCTGTTGCGGCAGTTCAAGCAGTTGTTCGCCTACGACGACGTGGAGCTGGAGTTCGAGCGCGACGCCCTTGTCGCCCTGGCCCAAAAGACCATGGAGAAGGGCACCGGCGCGCGGGGCCTGCGCTCGGCCATGGAGGAGCTGCTGCAGCCGCTGATGTACCAGGTGCCCTCCGACCCCACGGTGGAGCGCGTGGTGGTCACGGCGGCGTGTATCACGGAGAAGGCCGCGCCCCAGGTGGAGAGGAACCCGGCGCGGATGCGCAAGAGGGCAGTGTAGGGAGGCAACAATGAACAATCTTGAAAAAAAGAGCCGCGGGCTCATCTGGCTGGCACTGGGCCTGCTGCTGTGCGTCTTTTCGGCCGGGCGCTACAACATCATGCTCACCGCATGGATCTGGCCGTTTTTTATCCTGCGCTTTGTGCGGGTGAACAAGCCGTTGTTCGGGCTAGGACTCGCGGCGCTGGCATTGACAGCGGCCGGCATGATCAAATGGTACGGCGTCATCCCGGACCTGCATATCACCGTCAACCTGGTCGCGAATTTCGTCCTGAGCGCCGTGGCCGGCGTGTTTACGATTATACCCTTCATCGCGGATAAGCTGCTGTATCGCCCCCTGCAAAACAAGAGGGGGCATTTCGGCATATTCGTTTTCCCGCTGGCGTGGGCCGCGTCGGAATTCCTGATCTCCCTTACCCCGCTCAGCTCGATCACCTCCTTCGCGTATACGCAATACGGCAACCTCCCATTTATACAGATGGTATCCGTCACCGGGACGTTCGCAATCGTGCTTTTGCTGGGGCTGTGGGCGACGATCATCAACTACGCCTGGGAGAGGAATTTCAGCTGGGCGGACAGCCGGAAGATGGTCTGCGCGTTGATCGGCGCCATCCTTGCCATCAACCTCCTTGGCGGCGCGAGAATCGCGATGCATTCCCTCGACACCGGCACAGTGCGGGTGGCCTCCGTGCTGGGCAGCCGCAACGAGGACGCGTTCTTCGAGTTGGGCTTCGACAACCGCTCGCTGGACGCCGCGTTCATGGAGCAGAGCATAGCCGCCATGGAGCGGCAAGCACAGTTGGCTGCGGCCATGGGAGCAAAGATCGTCAACTGGCACGAGGAGTGCTTCCCCATGCTCGATACGGACGAGGAGGCGTTTACGCGGGCCGCCTGCGCAATCGCCAAAGAAAACAACGTGTATCTTCTGGTCCCGATGGACGTCAGGACCCTGAGTGAAAGCCTGTTCCTGAACAAGCAGGTGTTCATCGCGCCCTCCGGCGGCGTGGAATGGACCTACGTCAAACGGAACCTGGTCCCGCTGGTGGAGACCTTCGATTACGCGCCAGGGGAGGGCATCGTGCCGTATTCCGACACCGAGTTCGCGAGGATCGCCAGCGCCATTTGCTTTGATACGAATTTCCCTTCGTTCATTCGCCAGGCGGGCAAAAACAGGGCGGACATCCTGCTCAACCCCTCTTGGGATTGGGATGGGATTGAGAACTACCACTCGATAGGGACGACCTTCCGGGCCATCGAGAACGGGGTTTCCCTGGTGCGCAACACGCATGACGGCGTCGTCTGGGCCACGGACCCCTACGGAAGGGCGCTCACCGCGTACAATTCCCTGGGCGATAATCCGGAGTTGATCATCTCCGACGTGCCCGCGAACGGCGTGACGACGGTGTATTCCGTGCTGGGGGACTGGTTCAACTGGGCGTGCATCGTTGGTTTGATTGCATTGGCGGGGTACGCAGTTGTGCCGGAGAGGAAGAAGAAGGGCTGAGCAGCCCCTATACGCAGTGTAGGCTGGCCTGGCCGGCGAAATATAACCTGTTGCCCGTCAATTCTCCTTGTGAGAATAACGGGCAAGCTTGATTCAGATGTGGTATACTCTTTTCAAGAGGTGAGGCAATGCAGTGGGTAAAGCGCATGAACGCCGCGGTGGATTACATCGAGCAGCGCATTGCGCAGGAGGAGCCGATTGACGAGGCGGCCATCGGCAAAATCGCGGCGTGCTCCTTCGGCCTGTTCCAGGGCTCGTTTACGCAGATATCCGGCGTAACCGTGTCCGAATACGTGCGCCGCCGCAAGCTGACCCTGGCGGCCTACGATCTGCAGAATACCGATATGAAGGTGATCGACACAGCGCTGAAATACGGCTACCAGTCAGCCGACGCGTTCACCGTCGCCTTCAAGCGGATGCACGGCATAGCGCCTATAGAAGCAAAGAATCCGGGCGTCAAGCTGACGTTTTACTGCCGCCTTCGCTTCGCCCTAACAATCGAAGGAGTTGATCGCATGGACTACACCATCATCGAACGGGGGCCGTTCAGCGTCGTTGGCATACGGCGCACAACGAAGTACGGCGGGGGAACATGGGCCATCGTGAAAAGCGACGGCAGCGGCGACAGGGCAAAGGAGCTGTTTGGGCGGTTCTTTGATCTCGGCCTGTGCTTCGGCTTCAGCAAAACCGGCAAGAACGACTACATGTGCGCCGTGGAATACGACGGCGAAGCGCCGCAGGGGTTCGACAGCTATTCCTATCCCGCCGGGGCATGGCTGAAGTTCGAGGCGAAAGGGCCCATATCGGGCAACACGCTGGGCGGCGTCTGGCAGCGCATCAACAACGAATTCCTGCCGCAGAGCAAATACAAAAAAGCGGGGCCCGCCATTGAAAAATATATCGCGTGGGATGATGCCGCCGATATGTGCGATGTGGAAATCTGGATTCCCGCGGCGAACAAATGAAGCGGAAAAGCCAAACAGCGGGGCAGGGGGAGACCTCCGCCCCGCCTGGAGGCCGCCCGCGCGAATTAGCTGCGCCTATAGGGCTTTGGCTCGTCGGTCAGGCCCACGAGATAGTCAATGCTTGCGTTATAAAACATTGCCAGCTTGATTAAAGCCTCAACCGGATACCTCGAAACACCTATTTCGTATTGCGAATAGGTGTTTTGCTTGATATTCAGCACCTGGGCAATCTCTTCCTGCGTTAGATCCGCGTCAATCCGCAAGTTGCGGATGCGCTCATAAGGCAGAGCTTCGTATCGCATCATATTACCTCTTATTTTTCAGCCCATCCAGCTGTCCAGCACATTCTCAATCTCTTCCTGGGCGCGCTCCAGTTTCTCCCCCGCCGGCATAAATTCTTCTAAAAATCCGAGGGGCGGCGGGTCCGTTCCTAAGCAGTGGTCCCGATAAAACTGTTTGCCGCTTTCCCCCAGCAGGGCAGCCAGGGCCTCGCTGGCCGGAAGCCCGCCCGGCGGCGATTCTGCGGACAAAATGAAGCGCAGGAGAGAGTTCGGCGCGTTGCCCTCGTTTTGGCTCAGCTGTTCAAGCGCGGCCACCAGCAATGGTGCGGCGGTATAGTGCAGGAATTCCGTCTGCGCGGGTAAATCCAGGAATTCCGCTTCCTGCATAGGCGCAAGCCTGAACGCTTCGGGGTATTTCTCCCGCATGTACAAGTACTGCGCATACAGCACGGCCAGCTGCCGCTCCGGCTCGTCCAGGGATATCGTTTCGTAGTAGGACGCCAGGCCCTCCAGCAGCCACAGATTGGGCGGCGCGCGGTAGGAGGGTTCACTGATAGCGGCATCAAAAAAGGCATGGAACATCCGATGGGAAAGCAGCTGCCAGTCCCGCGGCGCATCCCTGTCGAAGCTGGCGGCGATGCAGTCGCGTCCCGCCCCGCCGATCACATCGTCACCCGGCGGCAGCAGAATGACAACAAGGCCGGGGCGGCAGGCAAACAGCTGCGCGTAGTAGTCATACAGCGCCCGTATCCCCGGCTCGGCGGCCCCGGAAAGCGCATAAACCGCAAGGGCGCCGTATTGGTCGACCCGCGAGAAATTGCCGAAGGCATAGGCGTTTTGCCGGAGCGCATAGATGTCGATCCAGTCCGGCTTGTTAATTTCCCCGGAAGGCCCGATGGCAGCCGGGCCGGGCAGGTCGAAGACCAGGCGGATGCGGCTGACATCCGTGGCGGGCTGCAGAAAGGCCTGTGCCCCGTCGAAAACCAGGTACTCCTGCGTCACCAGGCCCTGGTGGCCATGCTTGCCCAGGGCAGCCAGGGGGACAGTATAAGTGTATTGCGCAGTTTTGCAGCGGGCGAGGGGGAATTCGAGCGCCCCGCCCTGCGGCGTGTAAAATACGGCAGGCCCCGCCTGATAGAAAAGCGGGGCTTTGACTTGCAGCGTGACGCGCAGGTTCTGCCCTTGCCCCTGCGTGACCGTATACACGGCCTGCGGGGGCAGATCGATCAGAGCGAAGGCCAGTGCAAGGCCCAACAACGCCGCTGCGGCCGTGGCAATCATCCAAAGACGTTTCTTCAAGCGTTTCATACCGGGCTGTTTGCCGCCGTCATCGCCGCGATTTTGATCCCCGGCACGTCGGGCAGCGTGACACTGCCGGCAGTCTTGCCGGGCGCGAGGTCAATGGCGTAGACGAACAGGTAGTTGTCCTGCGCCGCCTTGTCAAGCTTGTTGGCCCTCGTGCCGTGGTAGCTGCCGGTGAGGAAGTCCTCCGCGCAGTAGTAAGCCTTCACAAAGCAGTCCATGAGTTTGTCCAGGAAGCTCAGGTTGCCGTCCTCGCCGTGGTAGTGGCCGAATACCTGCCCCACGGCGTCGCCGAGGGCGGGCCGCAGGTCTTCGTTTGCGGTGGGGTCCCAGCCGGAAAGGTCGGAGAGCCAGCCCGCGAAGGCGATGGTTTGCGCGGCGGCGCTGCCGTCCGTGTAGCGGACCGTGAAATCGCCCGCGGCCGCGTTTTTGTCGATGGTATACCTGCCGGCGGCGGTTTTGCCCGCCTGCCCGTCGGCCGCCGCGCCCAGGATATACAGCTTATTATAACTGCCCTGGGGGAGATTTACGCTTTGCCCCCTGGCCTCAACAAAATTTTTGTCCCCCGCCAGGCCGAGGCCGAACTGCACGCCGTTGTACTCGACAGACTGCGGCCACAGCTCCTGCGGGATAAAATTGCCCTTGCCGTCCAGGCCGCCAAAGCGCTTGAGCGGATTGCGGTTGGCGCTGGTGCCCCGCAGGTTGAATGGCAGCGCGGCCTGCGCCTGCGCGATGGCCTGCGGTGCGGCCGCACCCGCCAGCTGCACCCGCAGCGTGACGATCTCGAACTTGCCGACGGTTCCAAGCTGCACAGTGTCGCCTGTGGCCGCGAGGGTCCCCCTGCCCTCGGGGTATTCGTGCTCCAGCAGATTGACCTCCTCGGCGGAAATCACATTTGCTGGCAAACGCAGCACCACCCCCGGGGTGTCCCGGCCCGTGCTTTCATATACGCGAACGATCAGGGTATCGTTGCCGCCCGGGTCGTCCCCCGGCCCGGCATAGGGGTTTTTCACTGCGCTGATGATGATGTTGTCCCTGTTCGTACCCAGGAAGGAGGCCGCATTGCCCTGCACGCCGCTGCCTTTTGTCACCTGCGCGGCGGGCATGGGGGAACACAGCTCATAGGCCCCGCGCACGGTTCCGGCGTCCTCCCAGCCGCCTGCGTGGGGGTAGATGGCGTAATTGAAGTCCTGCCTGTTCCGGTCCATATAGACGCTCTCCGGGCCGTTGTAGGCCGGCTCGTCACTCTTCAGGGTGTGGGAGCTTGTGCAGTGCACGGCCGTAATGCGCGCGCACACGAAGGGCGCGCCGGTGTAGGGCTGCCCGTTGATATTCTGGCTGGGGCCGTTCGTCCCCTCGAAATCACCCTTCCGCCACACGTCGTAGCCGTACTTCGCATCATTGAAAATGCTCACACCGTGGGTGCCGCCCTCGTCGGTGACGTCCATCCATTTGTGGCCGAGCTGCTCGAAGCGCTTGTCCTCCCCTGTTGGGTAAAGGGACAGGTCGCCCACGCGCCTGGTCGTGTAGCGCGCCGCGCCGCCCGCTGTCTCATAGCTGGCCTCGGCGGCGTCCGCCGCGATGGGGAAGGAGACCTTCAGCATGCTGTCGGGCACGGTCCAGTCGATCTCCATGCGCACGTCCACGCGGTCCGCGCCGGGGGTCAATTTATAGTACTGCGAGACCTCCGTCCCCGTATCCCCCAGGCCCTTTGTGACCTTCACCGTCACATTTCCCCCGGAGTTTTCGGCCAGCTCCATGGCCAGGGGCGCCGTATCGAAGAAGGCGTCCGGCTCCCTGTTGATATCGGAGCCCGCCAGGGACCAGGCGCTGGCGCCCCGGTCACGCCCGGGGTTTGTGTAGTGATAGACGTGCAGCTCGCCCGCCTGCGTGCCCGCGCCCTGCATGAAGGCCTCGCGGCCGCCGTCGTTTTTATTGACCAGGCTTTTGATATAGCCTGTGGCGTGGTCGATGGTGAGCACAAGATTTTCATTTTCGAGCACCCAGTCGGCCCCCGGTGCAGCGGTGGCGCTTAAGGGGGACGCAAACGCGGGCGCGCCCGCCGTCACGTCGAAGACTTTGTAGCCCACGCCGGGCACGTCCTTCGCCAAAAAGCGCAGCGTGGCCATATCGCCGTCCCGCGCGAGCACCTGCGACGGCATCTCCTGCGCGCCGTGCAGCACCTTGATTTCGCCGGGCGCGGGTCCGCCGAAGTCGACCTCCACCGTCACTTCGCCGTCCCTTGCCCAGGAGAGGTGGTTGAACACGAGCACGGGCACGCCGCCGACATCCGTGTCGGCATGGGCAGCCATAGCAGCCAATGCCCCGCTCTGCGTATTCAGGAGCAGGTTTTTCGCCAGTTCGCTGCCGTTGAATGCCTCCTGGTACACAACAGGCGCAGCGGTGCCGGGGAGCACGTCGTGGAACTGGTTGGTGAGTATGCGGTCCCATGCGGTTTCTATGCGCTGCGCGCTGTTCGACGGGGCGCCCAGCAGATAGGCCAGGGTGGCCGCCTTTTCGGCGGATTCGGCCAGAAGCTCATTCTGCCGGTTGTATTTTTTGATGCGCGCCCACGAGCTGTAGCAGCCCAGGGACCAGAACCCCAGATAGAGCTCGTCGTCCTGTCGCGCCCCCAGGCCGTTCAGGCGCGCCAGGAGGTCGGGGTTGCCGCCGTAAAGCGCCGCGTCCCCGGTCATGTCCCCAAAATATCCCGTCAGGGTGCCGAAGCCAATGTCATAGCCGGGATTTTTAGCCTTCGCGTCCTCCAAAGCGCCGGAATAGGTGTTCGAGCCGTTATCGAACAGGCCGGCCAGCGCAGTGCCCCGGTTCGGGCCGCCGCCGTGGTCGCCGCTGCCGTACATCATGGGGGAGTAGCGGATTTTCTTGTCGCCGCTCAGGCCCACGGCATCCCCATAGATCTTCTGCCCCTGGTCGGCAATGTTCAGGTCCAGGCCCCGGTTGGCATACCAGGAGCCGAAATTGATGTCGTAGGCCAGCACGCTACTGCCGTCGATCCCCGTCCAGTTGTACAGCGGGGACTTCCCTGTCCCGCCCCTGGCATGGGCGAAGGTATCCATGCCCGATTTTTTCAAGATCTGCGGCATGGAGCCGCTGTGGCCAAAGTCGTCCGGCAGATAGCCCACCGCGGCCATCTTCCCGAACTCCTTCTGAAAATAGTGCTGCCCATAGAGGCTTTGCCGTGCAAGGGCCTCGCCGCTTGGATACAGCACGTCGTTTTCGACCACCTGCCCGCCCAGAATGTCCCAGCGGCCCGACGCAACCAGTTCTTTCAGCTGCTCCCACTGGGCAGCGCTGCCGTATTCCTTGAACCATTCGTAGTGCTTGGAGGCGGACATGGTGAAGGTGTAATCCGCATTGGATTTCAATGCCTTCAGCGCCCGGCCGAAGGTCTCCGGTACAATTTCGCCCGCGGTGGTCCGGTAAGGCCACTCCCAGGCGGTGTCGATGTGCGCCTGGGCGATCAGGTAGGCGCGCCGATAGTCGTCGCCGCCCTGCCCGACCGGGTTGCTCCAGGCCTGCGCGGAAAAAGATACGCAGGTCAGCAGCACCGCCACCGTAAGACAGGCCGAAGCCAATCGTTTGCATCGCAACATAATACTATCCCCTTTCCTGCAGAGTATACCATACTTCCAGCATTGGCGCAATTCTTTTTTTGCGTACTGCTACGCTGTAGGCTTCAATTCTCCGGGGCGATCCAAATAAAGCTTTACCGGCTTGCCAAACCCGAAAAAATATGATATCATAAACACAGAGCAAAAGAACAAACATAGCGGGGAGGGAGTTCTGTGGCGTTGGGTGCCGGCAAACGTTCATCGCACTAAATCAGCCGATGTGAGATAAACAAATCATCAGGAGGAGAGCAGCCATGGCAAAGAAATCGTTCAAGGAGACGCTATTCGGCGCGGAGGAGAATTCAGCCGCGAGATTGGATACTGAAAAACGCAGCCGGTTCCAGCGCATTGCCGCGCGGATGTACCACACCCCGGTGCTTTCGGCGAAGGAGATCTCCATGCCGGCCCTTGCCAGCGCGGGACGGCAGGTCAGCGACTTTATCGCCGGGAGCTACCGCACCTACTTCTTCGTAAGCGTCCTGCGCATCGACATGCTCTACGTGGTGCTCATTACCACGCTGCTGGGCATTTTCAACTCGCTGATCCGCCCCGTGATGGGTATCGCATACGACCACACGCGTACCCGCTGGGGCAAGGCCCGGCCCTACGCCGTGTTTGCCCCTGTTTTTTATTTCGGCGCCACGGCGGTTCTGTTCTGCGGGCGGCTGTTCTTCGACAACGACATCACCGACGACCCGCGAAAAATCCTGTTCGTATTCGTGATGCTGCTGCTGCGGGATACGTTTTCCCTGATCTATAAGATCCCTGTGGATAACTACCTGACGCTGATGACCCCCAACCCGAAGGACCGCATGACTGCCGGGCTCTGGCAGACCTACGCCAGGAAGTGGGTCGGCAACTTCTTCGCCTTTATGTTCGTGCCCTTGCTGGATATCGCCCGCTCCGGCGCCCTCAACATTTCGCTTGGCATGGTTTTCGCCGGCTTCGGCTTTTTCACCGCTTTCATAGGGATCTTCAGCAGCATGCTCATGGCGGTCTACTGCCCCGAGCGCATCGTGCTGCAGCCCAAGCCTGCGGCAACCTCCAGAGCCCTGTTCTACATCTTGAAAAACAAATATATGCTGCGCAATTTCATCGCCAATCTGGCGGGCGGCTGGTGGAGCAGGGGCGGCTACGACTGGTGGGTGGTGACGCAGCTGGAAATCTTCGGCGGTGCGGTGCGCACCTGGCCCTGGGTGACCCCCAGGGAAATCACGGGGGTGATCTCCCTTTCCCTGGTGGAGCCCTTCAAAAAATTGTTCAAGGGCAGCTACCGCAAAACCGTGATTTT
>Ga0082212_10002832_pt1 | contig 24883 bp, 21 predicted proteins | sample TergutNt197P3_FD_71548 | JGI IMG/M metagenome (GOLD analysis project Ga0082212, IMG submission 71548) | Neocapritermes taracua P3 segment gut microbial communities from Petit-Saut dam, French Guiana - Nt197 P3 | ecosystem: Host-associated > Arthropoda: Insects > Digestive system > Gut ... | reverse complement strand
GCGCTGGTTAACGTGATGGACGGATACCTTAAGGATATTGACGGCCATTTTGATGATCATTTTGGCAGCGGCACGAGAGCAAAGGTCGTTAAATTGACGCGTGGGGTGTATGAATACGCCGCCATTTCGCCGATTACCCATTCGGACTGGTCGGTTGTTATATTCTATAACAACAAACTGCTGAACGGAGCTACCGATATTGTTAATCTGCTGCCGCTGCTGTTTTTTATGCTGCTGGCCATGCTGCTATATGTCGTGGGAGGAAATATCTTAATGCGGCGGCTAATTTTCACGCCGCTGTCCATGCTGACGAAAAGTGTTTCGGAATCCAGAATAGGTGAATTTGACATTTTTGGAAGTGATCGTGACGATGAAATCGGCGATTTGGCCCGAACGATACAGAATGCAAGGAATACGCTTAACGAATATATTGAATCATTAAATCAGGCTACAGAAGAACAGCGCAGGCTCGACAATCTTCTCAATACGGTTAATCGTACTGCCGTTATTCTGCTCAGGTCGGAAACCCAGGATTTTGACGGCAACCTGCACCGCAGTATGGGCATGATCGCCGAGATCGCTGCTGCTGATAGTGTATATATTTTCAGAAACAGTTCTATTGAAGGAAAACTGTATTGCAATAAAGTTAAAGAATGGTCATCGAATGCAGGTCACCAGCGGGGCAGGGGTATATCATCCATATCATATACCGAAAACATTTCCCGGTGGAGAGATATTCTTTCGCACGGAGACTGCATAAACAGCCTGGTACGCGATATGCCTCCAAAGGAGCAGGAACATCTGACCCCCCTGGGAATACTGTCAATTTTTGTTATGCCGGTTTTTGTACGTGATCAATTCTGGGGTTTTGTCGGGTATGACAATCGTCACAGCGAGCGGATATTTACTGAAAGCGAACAGGCTATTCTGCGTTCCGGCGGCATAATAATCGCAAATGCCATGCTGCGCCATGAAATGATGATGCATCTTCAGTCGACAGCCATTGAACTGGAATCAGCTCTTGCAAGGGCACGGGATGCAAGCCACGCCAAAAGCAATTTCCTTGCCAACACAAGCCACGAAATGCGTACTCCCCTTAACGCGATTATCGGCCTGTCCGAACTGACCCTGGAATCCAGCGGGATTAGCGATGATGCCCACATAAACCTTGAAAAAATATACAATGCCGGCACGACTCTCCTGTCCACTGTTAATGACATTTTGGATATTTCCAAAATTGAAGCTGACAAACTTGAGCTTATGCCGGTTGAATATGATACCTCCAGCCTGATTAACGATACTATTACCCAAAGCCTTGTGCGTATTGGGGGAAAGCCCATTGAATTCATCCTGAATATTGATGAAAACCTTCCGGCACGCCTCTATGGTGATGATTTAAGGGTCAGGCAGATAATGAGCAATATTCTGTCGAACGCATTCAAATATACACGAAAAGGGGAAGTAGAACTGGCAATACGCTGCACCCTGGAAGGTGAATATGCCTGGATTGATGTAGATGTCCGGGATACCGGAATAGGGATTAGGCATGAGGACATAGAGAAACTGTTTGTTGAATATACAAAAATGGATACAGGGGCAAACCGTGCCATAGAAGGAACAGGTCTTGGCCTGCCTATTACCAGAAAGCTTGCCGAAATAATGGGCGGTTCAATCTCGGTACAAAGCGAATACGGAAAGGGCAGCGTTTTTTCGGTCAGGTTCAGGCAGAAACTTGTCAACGATACTGTGATTGGAATAAATACGGCAAATAACCTGAAAAATTTCCGACATATCGAATCCAGGCGTGAACAAAGCCTTCGGCCTGTACGTACCAAAATGCCCTATGCCAGGGTACTTGTAGTAGATGATGTTGTCACTAATCTTGATGTAGCGAAGGGGCTGCTGCAGCTTTACGGGATTCAGGTTGACTGCCTTTCAAGCGGGCAGGAGGCTGTTGAAGCAATCCAGGCAGAAGATGTCCTGTACAATGCGATCTTCATGGATCACATGATGCCCAAAATGGACGGCATTGAGACGACAGATAATATTCGTAAAATTGGTACCGATTACGCAAAAAAAATTCCTATAATTGCCCTAACAGCCAATGCCATTGTAGGAACCGAGGAAATGTATCTGCGCAAGGGTTTTCAGGCCTTTATTTCAAAGCCCATAGAAATGGGACGGCTTGATGCCATTGTCATGGAATGGGTGCGGGACATTGAACAGGAAAAACTGTTTGAAGAAAAAAACAACTCCATGAAAATGCGAAGCGGACAGGATCGGCGTTTAACCTCGGACAGGCGGGAAGGAGTAGACAGGCGAAGCGGCATCGTGGATATTGTCGGACTTGACACATCCAAGGGGATAAACCGTTTTGAAAGCGAAGAAACATACCTGAAAATACTGGAGACCTACGCATCAAACACCCAATCGCTCCTTGAAACCATACGCGAAATCAACTCCGATAACCTTGCCGATTATGCGGTAACCATTCACGGTATAAAAGGTTCCAGCCGGGGTGTCTACGCAACTCTTGTCGGCAACAGGGCGGAAGAACTGGAAAAAGCGGCCAAGGCCGGAGATTTGGACTTTGTAAAAGCCAATAACCCCGGTTTTCTGGAAACAGCCGGGAAGCTTGTTGAGAACATTGAAAACGCGCTTGCCGGGGAAAATAAAAAGAAAAGCAGGCAGAAAAAGGACAGGATAGACAGGGGAGTGCTGTCAAGGCTGGCTGCCGGCTGTGAAAATTATGACATTGATGAGATTGATTATTCAATTGAGGAAATAGAGAGCTGGGAATATACGGACGAAAGCGCATTGGCCAAATGGCTGAGGGACAGCGTGGATCGAATGAATTATTCACAGATAGTGGAAAAGATTTCGGAGATACATCATGAATAGCAAACGCCGCACCATTATCATGGTAGATGACAATTTGTCCAACCTAAATCAGGGGAAGGAAATTCTCAAGCCATTTTACAGGGTTTTTCCCGCGCCCTCGGCCGCCAAGCTTTTTGAAACGCTTGAAAATATTACCCCCGATCTGATCCTTCTTGATATTGAAATGCCGGAAATGTCAGGCTATGAAACCATAAAAAAACTCAAATCCAATCTTCGCTTTGAAAGTATTCCTGTTATTTTCCTTACGTCGAAAAACGATGATGACAGCGAAACGGAGGGTCTGGAACTTGGGGCAATGGATTATGTAACCAAGCCCTTTTCAGGACCACGGCTGCTGAAACGGATTGAAAACCAGCTTCTGATAGTAGAGCATCAGGCAGCCCTCAAGGATTATGCCAATAACCTTGAGGAAAAAGTACACGAAAAGACAGCAGAAGTTGTCAACCTGCAAAATGCCGTGCTTGAGACTGTTGCAAACCTGGTTGAATTCCGTGACAAGCTTACCGGCGGTCATATTACGCGTACCCAGCTGTATATGAAAACCCTGATTGATGAACTTGTCAGCTCAGGATTGTACAGGGAAGTGGTTTCCAGATGGAATCTTGAATTATTGCTGCATTCGGCGCAGCTGCACGATGTCGGAAAAATCGCCATAACCGATCTTATTCTCAGCAAGCCGGCAAGGCTTACCCAGGAAGAATTTGAAATCATGAAAACCCATGTGCAGGCCGGAGTTATTGCCATCGAAAGAATAATGAACAACGCGACAGAGCATGAATTTTTGAACTATGCGCTTCGTATTGCCGGAAGCCATCATGAAAGATGGGATGGTTCAGGGTATCCTGAAGGACTGGTAGGAGAGGATATCCCCCTTGAGGGACGCCTGATGGCAATCGCAGATGTATATGATGCGCTGATTTCCGAACGTCCCTATAAAAAGGCGTTCAGCCATAGTGAAGCAATAAAAATAATAGAAGAAGGATCAGGCTCTCATTTCGATCCTGCTTTGATAAATATTTTTAAAAAAGTTCAGGGAGAATTTGAAAAGGTGTCACTAGAGATAGGAAATTAGGGGGTGTGTCATGAGTGTAAAGAAGGGTTTTGTTCAAAAAGGCCTTGGGCTGCTTGTAAAAATTGCCGGTATGTCTTCAATTTTAATGCTCTTGTCAATTTTGATACTTTTGGTTCTTAATATCCGCTCAATGCAGGACTTAAGTTTTGAAACTGCTGTCCTTATGGGAGAAAATAAATTAAAAGGGGATATGAAATCGTTTGAATACCTTTTGAGTCAGGAATATGGCCATTTCATACTGAAAGACGGCTATCTGATGGATCAAAGCGGCAGTTTCATCAATTATCAGTACGGGACAGTAGACCGGATTTCAGCGGATTTGGGCATAGTAGCAACTGTTTTTGTCAGAGACGGTGACGATTACCGGCGGATAACTACCAGTATTACCAATGCAGAAGGAAACCGGGCGGTAGATACCTTTTTGGGCTCAGGCAGCGCAGCGTATCCGCATATTCAGGCGGGCAGGGAATATATCGGAAATGCGGTAATTCTTGGCAGCGATTATCTTACCGCGTATCATCCTCTTTTTTCACCGAATGGCAGGGAAATTATCGGCATCACATTCATCGGCATTGAGATGAAAGCCATTCAGGATGCCATCCTCCAGAACAGGAACAATCAAATAATAAAAATGGCTATTATTGCCAGTGGAATCCTGCTTGCATCAATTTTGATGAATTCGCTGAGCTGCAATGTAATGCTGCTCAGGCCAATCAGACAGGCAGTCAGTATGCTAAAGGAAATTTCCGAAGGAGAGGGGGATTTAACCAGGAAGCTGAACGTTACCAGCAAAGATGAAATCGGAAGCCTTGCCCATTTTTTTAACGAAACTCTGGAAAAGATAAAAAATCTGGTAATAAACATAAAAATGCAGTCAAAGGCACTCTCCGACATTGGCAACGAACTTGCCGGCAACATGACCGAAACCGCCGCCGCTATCAATGAAATCGCAGCCAATGTTCAGAGCATTAAAACCCGAATCATCAATCAGAGCGCCAGTGTAACCGAAACAAATGCTACAATGGAGCAGATCACCGTTAATATCGACAAGCTGAACGGACATGTGGAGCGGCAGACTGCCAGCGTATCCCAGTCTTCTTCCGCTATTGAGGAAATGCTGGCAAATATCCAGTCGGTTACCCAGACGCTGGTCAATAACAGCGCAAATGTCAGTGAACTTAACGAGGCATCCGATGTCGGCCGTGCCGGTTTGCAGGATGTGGCATCGGATATACAGGAGATTGCCCGCGAATCCGAGGGCCTTCTGGAAATCAACGCGGTTATGGAAAATATTGCCAGCCAGACCAATTTATTGAGCATGAACGCTGCAATTGAAGCCGCCCATGCGGGTGAAGCGGGAAAGGGCTTTGCCGTAGTTTCTGACGAGATTCGCAAGCTGGCGGAAAGTTCGGGAGAACAATCCAAGACGATCAGTACGGTACTCAAAAAGATTAAAACGTCAATAGACAAGATTATGACTTCCACGGATAATGTGCTTAAGAAGTTCGAGGCAATAGATTCGAGCATTAAGACTGTAGCACAACAGGAAGAAAACATCCGTAACGCAATGGAGGAACAGGGACAGGGGAGCAAGAAGGTACTTGAGTCCATAAGCGAAGTAAATGAAATAACGCGGATGGTCAAGGATGGTTCACATGAAATGCTCGAGGGTTCCAATGAGGTAATCAAGGAAAGCAAGAACCTTGAAGCGGTAACGCATGAAATTTCAGGCGGTATTAACGAGATGGCCCTTGGTACAGACCAGATCAATGTTTCGGTAGGCCAGGTCAATGAACTGTGCGGCAGGAATCGCGAGAGTATTGATCTTCTGGTTCAGGAAGTATCGAGGTTTAAGGTGGATTAGAAGCTGAATATATGAAACTGGATCCAATTCTTGGCAAGGCAAGCAGACTCGCCCGCTCCGGCAAATATGAGGCGGCAATACATACGCTTGAGCCTGAAGTAAACCGCTACCACGGCTCATTCAGCTATTACTATCTATTGGGATCATCCTGTCTTCGCGCCGGAGATTTTGGAGGCGCGCTTACCTATTTTCGCCTTGCGCACGAGGCAAAACGAAAAGATCCCCTGGCAATTTTGGGCCTTGCCGCCCTTTACCTGCGCCGGAGCGAAACCGACCGGGCGGTTGATTTTTATCTGGAGGTTCTTGAACTGGATCCCAAAAACCGTGTCGCCAAAAAAGCCATGGGTGTTATTCGCAAGCAGGCCGGAACGGAAAAATTTTCGGCATGGCTTGAGGCCGGTAAACTTCCAACGCTGTTCCCGCCGGTCCCGTTTCCGGGTTTCACCGCAAAACAGATATTTACCGCAATAGCTCTTATGATTGTAACCTGTGTCCTCGCCTTTGGTCTTTTGATACAGTTCAAAATCATCGTCAATCCCTTTAACCCGCGAGGCTCCAGACATGGCCTGGGCGACTTTTCCCTGACAAAGGAAGAGAGGATGGCTCCAATGGAAACCGGCGGAGCGTACCGCTACATACTCAGCCGCACCCAGGCAGTTGATGCCTATGATAAGGCGCTGTCCCTGTTCACCACTTACCGCGATGAAGCCGCCAGAGTAAACATAAACCGGATTCTTGAATCCAATGCTCCGGAAGGGCTTAAAAACAGGGCGCGGAATATCACCATGTATATGGAAATTCCCGGCTTTGATTCGTTCAGACGAAGCGATAATATCGCATACGCCGAAGCGATCAAAGACCCCTTGCTGTACCGGGATGTCCATATTATCTGGCAGGGCATGGCGACCAATATTGAAACTTCAGGGACGACAACAACCTTTGATTTTCTCGTTGGTTACGATACCCGCAAAACCCTGGAAGGCATTGTTCCTGTTACCTTTGGACAGGCCGTTTCAATCAACCCCGAACGGCCGCTGGAGGTGCTTGGCCGCATAGTACCAGGCAGTTCGGATTCTCCAATCATCCTTGCCGGTGTCGCCATACACCAGTCCGCCCGTCTCGAAAACTGATCTTCATGAAGGCCGTTGTCCAGCGGGTGATCGAGGCGTCGGTAAGCGTTGACGGTTTTACAAAAGGAAAGATCGATTTCGGACTGTTGGTATACCTTGGTGTAGCGCATGATGATACTGAATCCGATGCCGATTGGCTTGCCGAAAAAATAATTAACCTGAGAATTTTTGATGATTCTGAAGGAAAAATGAACCTCTCACTGTGTGATGTAGTTAATCAGAATAATGAGAAAGTTAACAATATTCAGATTAGCACCAAATCAATTGGTATACTTGCCATTTCACAATTTACCCTGTTGGGCGATGCCCGCAAGGGACGCCGTCCCTCCTGGGGAAGGGCGGCTCCCGGGGAAAAGGCCAGGGAACTGTACAAATATTTTATCGAAAAAATCCGGAAAAGCGGCGTATCGTGCGAACAGGGAGAATTTCAGGCCCATATGCAGGTACATTGCATAAATGACGGCCCGGTAACAATCCTCCTTGACACAGGAGAATCATCGAATAGTATTACTGCTGCGGCGAATTGAAATATTTGCCTGCATCAAACGGCCGAAAAAGTTTGCTCATTGAGGAATTAGTTGCGATGGTACTGATGATTCTGGCGGAAAGGCCGGCAGAGGAGACAATCTCCAGCCCGGGCAGCCGGGCCGACAGAGCGTCCGGACAGCATACGGTGTCAGTCACTATTATCCGTTTGAGATGACCGTCACGCATCAAGGCGGAAATCCGATCCACTGCAGGATGAGATAACAGGGCATGGACGGCAATTATATTTATCTCGGCAGGGCCAAAGGGGAGAAGAGCATTGATAAGGCTTTCCACCGAACCTGCGGTATCGATCATATCGTCGACAATCCACAGTACCTTATTTTTTATCGGTTCGGCGGTAAGTATGTGAATGGATTCGATTGCATTGTGGCGCGAATAATCCCGCTGTTTATGGGCAATTACCAGTGAAGTGCCAAAGGCATTGGCAAAAGTGCGGGCAAGTTTTTCGCTGCCCGCGTCCACCGAGCAGAAAGCCCAGCCGGAACGAACCTCGTTTTCAAGTTTGTCCAGGCTTTGAATATAGGTATCACAGAGATGCCGCTGCAGCAGCGTCATGGCGGGAATGTCGTCAAGAGCGCAGATCGTCGGGTCTACCATTGACTTTGATTTATCCGAGTGAAGCTGGTATGTAACAATGTGCCGTGTCCCAAGAGCGGCAAGGGTTTTTACATGTACCCAAAGACCCACCGAACTGCGCCGCGCCGTGCGATCCGATCGGGAGCAGGATACAAAAGGTTCAAATACGATTATTTTTTCTGCCTGGGAACGTTTTAGCGCATCAACCGTGTGGTACAGTTCTATCTTTGCCTCTTCTACGCCGATCCCTGCTTCGTTGTGGGCGCAGGATGCAAAAATAACAACGTCTTTTCCGCGAATTGATGAATTGACAACAACTTCCATCTCACCGTCGGCAAAGCGGTCAGTTTTAAGGAGTTCAGCGCCGTTAAATGATTCGGCCAAACCGGCAAAGACGGGAAAACCTGCCAGTTGTTCCACAACCCGCCCTGCATAGCTTTTCATGGAACGCGTAGCGCATACAACAAATCCGTTCATTGGTTCATTGTAACCAATAAACGGCACAGACTTCCAGTGTCAACAGCCTGTTTTTGTGATATTATACTGGTATTGAAACATCTTGACATAGTCTACGAAGATGATTCCTGCATGGTAATTAACAAACCGGCAGGGCTTGCGGTACAGGGCGGAAAAGGGATCGGCGTTTCCCTTGACAGCATACTCACCGAAAGCCGTCCGCAGCGTCCCCTTTTGGTTCACAGGCTGGACAGGGATACATCCGGCCTTGTCCTTGTCGCCAAAAACAAGGCGGCGGCGGCATGGTTTTCAAAGCTGCTGGGAGGGGAGGGGGGGAATGCGGCCTTCCCCGGAACCGGTGTTGCCAAACGCTACCTCGCTGTCTGCAATGGCCGGCCTCAACAGGCGGACGGAACTATATCCCTTGATCTGGAAATACGTGGCGTTATAAAAAAATCAACAACCCGCTACAAACTGATCTCACAGCACTGCTGCGGGGAAGATAATATATCCATGCTTGAACTGGAGCTTGGGACAGGCAGGATGCATCAGATTCGCCGTCACCTTGCACTGACGGGAAACCCAGTCCTGGGCGACGACAAGTACGGCGATTTCAGCCTGAACCGCCGCCTCCGCAAGACAATGCAGCTCCGGCGGCTCCTGCTCCATGCTTCGCGCCTGATAATCGAAGAAATGCCTGACGCCCCTCCCCTGGATATTACCGCCCCGCTGCCCGATTATTTCAGGAAATTTATTGACATTTCTGTTATGATATAATTGTGGAGGAACTATGCCGGATAAATCACAGCCAGTTGCGATTAAATACCCAAGAGGTTCTTATATCATCCTTGAGGGTAAACCAAGCGCCGACCGATTCTATATCATAAAAAAGGGATGGGTGCAGATAACCCGCGAAACCGATTCCATAATGCCGGAAGAGAAGGTAGCAGGTCCAGGGGAAATGTTCGGGGTTGTCTCCGCGATGGCATCGCGCAGCTATATAGAAACGGCTGTAACAATGAGCAATGTCCTTCTGTTGATGTTTGATCGCAGCTATATCAGCAAAAGCCCGCCGGTTGCCGTTAATATCATCAGGCAATTCTCCCAGCGCCTGCGGAAGCTGGATGAAGCGTTTTCACTGAGGGCACTGAAAAGTTCCGCCGAAAATGATCCTTCCCATCTTATTCATGTCGGCTCCTATTACGAAAAAACCGGAAAAGCCAGTCAGGCGCTGTATGCCTACGAACGGTATCTTGCCTGCTTCCCCAATACAGATAATACAGAGAATGTAAAAAGAAAAATCCTGAAAATGAAAGCCCGCGTAAAAGTTAGCCGGCCTGAATATTCATCGGATACTATGGTGCAAACATATCCCAAGGGCTGCCTGCTCTTTGCCGAAGGTGAAAAAGGGAATAGCCTGTACATTATTCAGGAAGGATCGGTCAAGATAACCAGAATAGCGGATAATCAGGAAATAGTTCTTGCTGTTCTTAAAAAGGGCGATATTTTCGGTGAAATGGCCATGCTTGAAAACAAGGGCCGCGCCGCCACAGCCGAGATATACGAAGATGCAACACTGCTGTCGGTTAACCGGGCGAATTTTTCGATACTGCTCAATGAACAGCCCGACCTGGTCGTTCGTTTGACTACCTTAATGGCTGAACGTATCTGGCTTCTTTACCGCCAGCTTACCAATACGCTGATAGACAATTCCCTGGGACGGCTTTACGATACCCTGCTTACCCAGCTTGAAAAAAACCGCCTCGATTTGAATTCGGTCAGTTCCTATGAATGTAATTTTGGTTTCAGGGAACTCATGGGGATGGCGGGTATTCCAGAAGAAAAAACCAATGAAATGTACAAAAGGGTTTTCACGGCAAGAAGGATTATTGAAAAAAACGACAAGGTAGTGGTGCAGAATATCGCAAGTATATCAAAAGAGGCTGATTATTTCCGCAGATCGCAGAAAATACTGAGCCACAAACAGTAACTTGACCTATTTGCGTATTTCTGTTAACCTGGTATTCGTAATGGTTAACATTTCTACAAAGGCAAAAGTACTCATGACGCTGCGTGAAAAAAACGGAGAACCGGTAAGCGGCGTCATTTTGGCTTCGGCAATGGGCGTTTCACGGGTTGCCGTCTGGAAAGCTGTACAATCCCTTATTGAAGCGGGATACCCGATTGAAACCCTTGATTCCGGTTATGCCCTGGATCCCCTTAGGGAAAGCGACTTTCTGTATCCCTGGGAATTTGGCGAAAAGGAACCGCTTTTTCGTCATTTTGCCGATACGACCAGTACCATGGACAATGCGCGGGAATATGCCGCGCAGGGAGGAGCCGCGGGGACGGTGATAACTGCCGAAAAACAGAACGAGGGAAGGGGACGCAACGGCAGACACTGGGCATCGCAGCAGGGGGGATTGTTTTGTACGATACTTGAACGTCCGGCATTTGCCCTTGCCGATTATTGCCTGTCCACCATGATGTACCAGATAGCTGTTGGCCGCGCCCTGAGTTCCCTGTGCGGAAAGAGTGCACGTCTGCGCTGGCCCAACGACATCTATTTTGACAATCGAAAAATCGCCGGTGTCATGACCGAACTTGAAGGCGAGGGGGATTTAATTAAATGGATGGCGGTGGGGATAGGTATTAACGTAAACAACCAGATTCCTTCGGAAAATGCTGTCAGCTGTTCAGGTATTGCAGGCCATTTGCTTTCACGGCGCGAAGTCCTGCTCAAGGTCATTGACGAAGCTGAACAGGTCAATAAGCGATGCCGTTCAGAAATGGCCTACACGCAGGGAAACCGCCTTTTGGCGGCTGAATGGAACGCAATGACGGACTGTATCGGTGCCGGGGCGGCAGTTGTCCGGGCAGGTTCCGGTAACATACCGGGGGACGGCACGGCGGAAGGCAATAACGGACGGGTTCTTGTCAGGGGAATTTTTGGCGGAATCGATCCTGCGGGAAGATGTATCATAAATACCGGCAGCACGACCCTGTATTTTAATCCGGGCCCGGTATCAATTGTATTTCAATAATGCAGTACGGGGCACCTTGAAACAATGGAAAAATCACAACAAAGGGTAATTACCTCACTGACTTTTACCGCATTGTTTGCGGCGCTGATTTCCGCCGGCGCGTTTGTGGTGATACCAATTGGTCCCGTCCCCATTGCCATACAGAACCTCTTTACCCTGCTTGCCGGCCTGGTGCTTGGACCTTTTCTGGGCGCTTCGGCGGTGGCGTTGTTTATTATCGCGGGGGCAATCGGCGTGCCGGTTTTTGCCAATAACGGTACTCCTATGGGCATTGCAAGAATTATTGGTCCTACGGGGGGGTACCTTTTTGGCTATCTTCTGGGAGCTGCCGCTGCGGGATTTATTGCCGGCTTTCCCCGGCCTGACAAAACAACACCGCTGTGGCGGCTTGTTCCGGCGGCATTTGCCGGAATGCTTGTTGTGTATGTGCCGGGACTGATTCGGCTGAAATTTTTTTTGCACACAGGCTGGAAACAGACACTTGCCGCCGGATTTGTTCCGTTCATTGCCGGAGATGTGATTAAGGGAATTGCCGCAGTTCTTGCCGCCCCACGCCTGCGCCGGATTGCTTTACGGCATATCGCATAACAATGTCAGCGCCGCTTTTTTCCGCAAGGAACATTTCCATGATTTTTCCGCCTGCCGCCGGCGGGCAGCCCATTACCGCGCTTGATAACGTCAGCATTGACATTTATGAAGGTCAGTGCCTCATGATCGCCGGATCAAACGGATCGGGAAAGACACTGCTTATGAAAATTATCGCCGGCCTTTTACCGCCAAGCGGCGGGGAATTGCTGTTTCGCGGTATACCCCTGTTTGAAGCCGCCAGACCCGGCGCTGCCAGACGTGAGACGGAACGCCGCATTCGCCGGGAACTGGGGCTGGTGTTTCAGGATGCCGAGGCGCAGATAGTGGGAGAGACTGTTGAGGAAGATGCTGTTTTCGGTCCGGAGAACCTCGGCCTGTCCTCCGCCGGGGAAGCTGCGGCTGCGGCGATCACGGCGATGGGTCTGATTGAAAAACGGTATTATTCACCGCGGCAGCTAAGCGGCGGAGAAAAACGCCGTCTTGCCATTGCCGGGGTGCTGGCAATGGGCTGTAACACATTGATCATGGACGAGCCCTTTGCCAACCTCGATTGGCCGGGGGTAGTGCAGACCCTTAAAACAATCCGCGATTTGAAAAATTCCGGCAAAACACTGATTATCCTTACCCATGAACTGGAAAAAGCCCTTGCCCTTGCCGACAGATTGATCATTTTGCACAAAGGCAGTATTTGCACAGACGGCCCCCCTGTGGAAGTTCTGGACCGGCTCGATTCCGCCTGGGGGGTGCGCGATCCCCGCAGGAATTATGCCGCAGTAGAGGACTGTTCATGGCTGGAAAATTGATATTATCGCCGCGAACCCCCTTTGCCTATCACCCTGGCGCAACCGTACTGCACCGCGCCCCCGCCGGAGTAAAATTCCTCTGCGTCATTGTTGTGTCCGCCGTCTGCTTTGTCTCGGTTTACGCTCTTGCCGCTTCAATCGTGCTGATAGCTGCCGCCTCAATTGCCGCCCGCATCCCCCCCCGGCAGCTGCTGAAAGGCTCAAAACCGCTTGTAATACTGTCGCTGTTTATCGTGCTGTTAAAAACCTTTATGCCATTGGAAGGGGACATTTTTCACATCGAAGGTCTTGTCGAGGGGTTGATTATCGCTATGCGTATCTTTGTCCCCTACGCCGCCGCAGCCCTGCTTTTTGCCGTTACCACCATGCGGCAACTGCGCTATTCCATGAAAAAGGTGTTTGAGACTGTTCCAAAATGTCAGATTATGGAACAGCAGCCTCAAAAAAATGCAGTTTTGCAGGCCATAGGCCGAAAAATTGCAAAAGCCTGTGACAAAATAACCAATTTCGGAACAAGCGTAAGCCTTGGCATCTGCCTGATGCTGGGTTTTATCCCCCGGTTTTTTGAACTGTGGGAAGCGTCGAATATGGCATGTGAGGCACGTTCCTGCAAACGCGGTCTGCGCCGCCTGTTACTACTGATCCCCCTGGTAACCGAGCGTATGATGGAAACCGCTTCAGATACTGCTATGGCTTTGCAGGCACGGGCGCTGGGGTCTTCCAGAGAGTATGGCGTGTAGGTAAACGACCCAGGAAAGTAATACCGTGTTGATATTCGCCCTTTTTCTGCCGATAATAAGTCAAATGAACCGATCTTTGTGCCGCCTAATAGCGGTTTTATCGTATCTGATTGCCGGTTTTTTGCTGATGTTACCGGGAATCGCCGCACAGGAAGTTCCGGGTGTGGATGGTGCCGCAGTATCGGCCAACCAGGCTGCCGATGACGAAAATGCTCTTCCCCGCCAGTTTCGGGGTTTTGTGCTGGGCATGAGCCTTGACGAACTTAAAGAAGCCCTGTTAAATGACGACCTGTTTAATTTCCGCGGTGACCGCGATGTTTCGTTTCTTCCCATTCGGCAGGAAAGCCTGGTAGAGACCACCGGTTCATCGTTTATCCGCCGGGCGTTTTTCCAGCTTCGTGACGGCGAGCTTTTTATTATGTCGTTTACCCTGAACACGGGCATGATGGATCATTACACAATGTTTACCGATCTTTCAACAAAATACGGTCCGCCTTCGTACCTTGACCCAAAAGAAGCGGTTTGGGAAACAGAAGAAACCCGCGTTGCCATTGAACGTCCCCTAACCGTCAAGTACATAGACAAGAGGGTTTTTGACGATATCATCAACGAGTCCATGCTTATCGAGTCCCGCCGGGTCCAGCAGCGTCAGGAATTCCTTGATGAATTCTAGGGCGATTTTTCACCCAGGCGTATTACGCGCATTTATTTGTTTTGCTCTCATTGCCTCCAATACTTCCCTTTCTGCATGTACTCCCCGGAAACTCAGAACCGCAGCGCTAACCATAGAAGGAGCAGAGACGGTTGTGGAAATTACCGTCGAGATTGCCGAAACAGAAAACGAACGCGCCCAGGGGCTGATGCACCGGAAGAAACTCCCCGATGGCGAAGGGATGCTCTTTGTCTTTGACCGCGACCAGCAGCTTTCTTTCTGGATGAAAAACACATTTATTCCCCTTTCCATAGCATTTATCACTTCCGACGGGCGGATAACTGAAATAAGGAATATGCAGCCGCGTGACCTGACTTCCATTCAATCCAGCCGGTCTGTCCGCTATGCCCTTGAAGTTCCCCAGGGCTGGTTCAGCCGTGCCGGGGTAAACGTAGGTGACGTGGTCAGAATAGACCTGTAAAATACGGTAAAGCGGCCTTGCAAACCACAGTACAATAAACTAAATTTAAGATATATGTTTAAGGGCGATCTAACTCAGCGGGTACAGCGAATCCTATCTTCGGAAGCCCAGGAAGAGGCGAGGCGTTTCAATTCCGACCAACTGCTGCCGGAGCATATCATCATAGCGATGCTCAGGGACGGGTCGGGAACTGCCTGCAAGGCGTTAACATTTCTCAGGATTGATTTAATCGAATTCAGGCGCGCTCTGGAAGGGGCGATCCCCCGGATTCCGGGGATTTTGATTCACGGCGATGTGCCTCCGTCCAGGCGGACCAAGACTCTGGTTGATATTGCCGCCACGGAAGCCCGGGCTATGGGCAGTGACTTCCTCGGAACTGAACACCTGCTCTTTGCGGCGATGAGGGAGCAGAATTCCAGCATTCATGCATATTTAAGCCAAAAAGCGGTTGATGTTGATATGATGCGGGTAGTCGTGCAGACGACCTTTACAAAGCCCTTTGGCTCGTCCTCCGGTTCAAAGGCGGAGGGGGAATACGTCTCTGCAAACGGCTGCCCTTCGTACTTCATTCACCGTGACCGCCAGCCAAAGTACCAGGTACCACGGGGGGACCCCGAAAGGCCAAGGGTCAGACCGGCGACATATCCGGTGCTCACCCCCACGCTTGACAGTTTTTCCCGCGATCTGACTGCCCTGGCAAAGGCGGGCAAACTTGACCCGGTAATCGGCAGACAGAACGAAATGAGCCGCATCATACGTATCCTCGCCAGACGGGCAAAGAACAACCCCGTGCTGGTAGGCGAGCCGGGTGTCGGCAAAACCGCCATAGTTGAAGGCCTTGCCCAAATGCTCGCCTCGGAAAAGGGGCCGGATGCCCTTTCGGGAAAGCGGATACTTTCCCTGGATATGGGCGCCATTGTCGCAGGCACCAAGTACCGGGGCGAATTTGAGGAACGGCTGAAAAAAATCACCAGGGAAATTACCCAGTCGGGGAACGTTATTTTGTTCATCGACGAGATACATTCGATTATCGGTGCGGGCGGCGCGGAGGGAACGATTGACGCTTCCAATATGCTCAAGCCCGGCCTTGCCCGCGGCGATATTCAGTGCATCGGTACTACTACACTTAACGAATACCGCAAACATTTTGAAAAAGACGCGGCTCTTGAGCGGCGTTTTCAGTCCGTCCTGATCGAAGAGCCCGCCATGGACGAAACTCTGCAAATTCTCAGGGGTATTCAGAAAAAGTATGAGGATCACCATAAAGTCATTTACACAGAGGAGGCTGTTACCCTGGCGGCAAAACTTGCCAAGCGTTATATCTCGGGGCGTTTTATGCCGGACAAGGCAATAGATGTCCTTGACGAGGCTGGGGCGATGCGGAAACTGGAAAACAACAAGGAACCGCCGGAAATTGCCGACATTGAGGCTGAAATTCACAACCTTGTTGAGGAAAAGACCGTCCTTGTTCATGCCCAGGACTACGAACATGCAGCCGTTGTCAGAGACAAGGTTCGCTCCCTCCGACTGCACCTGGAATCCGCCAGAATCGCCTGGGAACGCGCCTATTCAAGGGAGCAGGTAAAAGTTGAAGAGGACGATATCCGCTGCGTGGTGTCACAGGCGACGGGCATCCCGCTGACACAGCTTGCAGAACAGGAATCAAAGCGGATGCTCCTCATGGAAGAAGAGATACACAAGCGGGTTGTAGGACAGGAAGACGCCGTGAATCGCATTGCTTCGGCGATACGCCGCTCACGAGCCGGTGTTTCTTCTCCGCGGCGCCCCATGGGTTCGTTCATTTTTCTCGGTCCTACCGGAGTCGGAAAAACCCTCCTTGCAAAAAAACTTTCCGAGTACCTGTTCGGCAGCGAGGAAGCGCTGGTACGCATAGATATGTCGGACTTTATGGAAAAACATAACGCCTCGCGCCTGGTGGGAGCGCCGCCGGGCTACATCGGCTACGAAGAGGGCGGAGTGCTGACCGAAAAAATCCGCCGTAACCCCTACCGGGTGATCCTTTTTGACGAAATTGAAAAGGCGCACCGCGATGTATTCAACCTGCTTTTGCAGATCATGGAAGAGGGCGAATTACGGGATAACCTTGGCCATACCGTCAGTTTCCGCAACACCGTTATCATTATGACCAGCAATGTCGGTGCCAGGGAAATTTCCCGCGATTCTAGGCTGGGCTTTGCCTCCGGTTCCGGCCTGTTAAGCATGGAAGAAATTGAAACCCAGGCGATGTCTGAACTCAAACGGCTTTTTAACCCGGAATTCCTTAACCGTGTGGATGATGTGGTGGTTTTCCACCCGCTGAGCATGGAGCAGATAGATTCGATTTTTGACATTGAACTGTCCGAACTTTCCAGCCGCCTTGCCGAGCAGAGTTACCGTATCCGCGTTTTGCCAAAAGCGCGGCGCTTTCTTATTGAGAAGGGCTGGGATCCCAAATTCGGCGGCCGCCCCCTTCGCCGTACCATCCAGAAAGAGCTTGAGGAAAAATTGGCGCAGATGCTCCTTGAACATGACTGGCCGAAGGGCACGGTTTTTACCGCCGCCAGCCGCGAGGGAACCATAAAACTGTCGGGAAAATCGCCGCGTAGAGGCGGTGAACATCAACATTCACCTGCAGATATCGAAACCAATGAAGAAAACATTGCCGCCGTCCGTGAGGCCACAATAGAAGCAATGGTTGAGGCGTAGAATCTTTTTGAGTATTAAGGCTATCTGGCCTTTTTCCGGGCGGTTTTCGCTTTTGGCTTTGCTTTTACCTTTGCCCTGGCTTTGGCTTTAACCGCCGCCTGTTTTTGCCTGGCATATTTCCTGTTAAGATCAAGCATATAGTCGCAGCAGTTTGTACAGAGGGTCCGGCCTTTCTTTGTCCTGCCTCCGCAGCGCGGGCATTTGCCAAGGCTTATGCGTTCATGGTATCTTTCCCGCCTCTTGTCGTTTACTTCATCCTTGTGTTTTGCAAGGAATTTTCTCTGTCTGAGCCTGTTGTTTTCACGTGCCTTTGCATCCATAATTTGTACCCCCTTTATTTAGATAATACATCGAATGATAAAAAACCGCAAGTCCTGATGTATTTTATCCGTTAATATAGGTATATATCCAGAGGTGACCAATGAAACATGTAAGTATCGTTATATTCTGTGCGGTTTTTCTCCTGATGCCTTCCGTTTTCGGTATAGCGCAGGAACAGGAAGGTGAAGCGACCTGGCATGAAACCGATTCCCTCAGTCTGAATGCTTCCCATGCCGATCTCCCCATTGGAACACGGGTGAGGGTAATGAACCTTGAAAAAGATGCAGACAATGAAAAGATCGTTTATGTCAATATAACCAACCGCATCCATAATGATCCCGTCCATATTCTGGATCTTTCGGCGGAAGCTGCCCGTCTTTTGGAAATGAATGAAACGGGCAGAACGCGTATCCGCCTGGAGGTAATTGGCGGTTTTGAAGAGCACCTGCTGCCGGAAGCGGAAGAAGAGATTTTGGTTTTTGATGATGAACCTGATCCCTACAAAGCCCCCGAACCAGTTCCCGCCGTGGAAATTGTCCAGGCTGCCGTACCGGAAATTACCGCCGTCGTCGTTGGAAATAATGAAAAACCGGCGGAACAGCCTCCTCCTCCGCAGCCACCCACACGAACAACGGTTCCTCAGGCGGATTCTTCTTCCGATCAACCTGAATGGCCTTCCGTTCAGAACAAGGATTCCCAGGCCGCAGCTCCTCCCGCTCCCCTGCCTGTGCAAAATGTATCGGATGCCAGGACAGCCGCAGTAAGGGTAATAGTTAATATAAACGGACAAGATCATGTGGTTGATGTGATTCCCGATCAGCCGGCGGCAAATGTTGTCAGGCCTCCGGCTCCGCCCCCACAGCCTCCGGTACCTATAGCTCAGTCATCGCCAGTACCCCCAACGATCAATCCGTCAGTCATTCCTCCACGGGGCGGACCTGCGGCGAAAGTTGTTCCCAGAATGCCGGATCCCGGCGGAAATGGGGTCTACCGGGTGCAGGTCGGCGCTTTTTCCAGAACGGCATTGGCACAGGACGCATACGACCGGCTGAGAAACGCCGGTTTTCGGCCTGCGTTTGAACGTCATGAAAACCTGTACCGTGTGGTCATTACAGGGGTCAGAGCCGCTGAGATGTCCCAGGTTGCACAGCGCCTTGGTGCCGCCGGTTTTGCCGAAGTATGGATTCGCGAGGAACATTAGGAGCATCTGACAATTTTGACAGGCGACGGCTCCTTTCTCCACAGGCTGGATTCCAGGACAAAGCTGCTGCTTGTGATGCTGTTTACGATTGTTGTCTTTGTCATTGATTCACTGATTGTTGCCGCAGCACAGATGATACTCTTTTTTGTACTATGCCTTTTCGCAAAAATTTCCGTAAAAAAAATATTTCCCCATTGGAAATCTCTCCTGTTTCTTATGTTGTTGGTTGCAGTATTGCAGATACTCTTTGGCAGCGGGCTTTTTACGGCCATGACGATATGCTGCCGCATAATCACCCTTGTCGTTCTTTTGCCGCTATTGACCATGACGACTGAAGCCCGCCGTTTGTCCTATGGTCTTGTCAGACTGGGACTGAACTATAGGGCGGCGTTCATTATTACTGCAACGCTCAATATGATACCGTCATTTGAAAATGAAGCCCGGCTGATAATGGATGCACGTAAATTGCGGGGTGTAAGGTCTTTTGAGGGCGGCGGCTTTTTTTCCCGGCTTAACGAATACCGGGCAATCGCCCTTCCCCTTATGATCAAGGCAATGCGAAAGGCGCAGATAGCAAGCCTTGCAATGGATTCAAGGGCATTCGGTGCATACAAAACCAGAACATGGCTTTTGGAAGACCGGATGGCCGCAGTTGATTATCTGGCGTTCATGTTCGGAATAATCTTTTCCGCGGCAGCCATAACAGCTAACTATCTTATCAAAGGATAATGCCGTGACGGAACCCATCATCAGGCTTGACAATGTTTCCTGGGCATATGCGCGATCCGCAGAATGGGCGCTCAAAAACATCAGCCTGGATATTGAGGAAGGGAATTTTATCGCGGTAATGGGTGGAAATGGCTCGGGAAAAACCACATTTTGCCGTCTATTGAACGGTCTTATTCCCCATGCGCTTGCAGGAAAACTTCTGGGCTCCGTGACGGTAGACGGAATTGCAACTTCTCTCTCCACTGTTCCGCAGTTGGCGGCAAAGGTGGGAATGACGTTTGACGATCCTGAAACACAGCTTTTTGCTTCGACAGTATATGATGAAACGGCATTTGCCCTTGAAAACCTGCTTATGTCTCCCGCTGAAATAAGGGAGAAGGTAGAGTGGGCGCTGAACGCTGCCGGCATGCGGGATTATGCCGGTTACCCGCCTTCTTCGCTTTCCGGCGGACAAAAGCAGCGCCTTGTGATTGCCGCAGCCCTTGCAATGGCAGGCAGGGTTTTGGTTCTCGATGAACCGTGTTCCCAGCTTGATCCCGCCGGTGCAGGAGAAGTTCTCTGCCTTATCAATGACCTGCGTGCAAAGAAAGGCCTTACGGTCATTATGGCAACGGCATCCGGCGACGAAGCTGCGGATTTTGCCGATAAAATCTGTGTTCTTGAAAAGGGAATGCTTGCCGCCTTCGATACCCCCCGCCGGATATTTGCCGATGATAGGCTCATGTCAGGCGATGCAATACAAAGTCCACAGACGGCGGAATTTGCCCGAATTATGTCGTTTCTTGGCGAGCCGCTGCCTGAATTTCCTGTCAACCAGGACGAAGCGGAGAAAACTGTTATAAAATGGTTTAACGGCAATGATTGATAATTCTGTTGCAATCAAAATTGAGCACTTGGATTTTTATTATGATTCCGGCAGGATCATACTCAATGATATCAACCTTGAAATAGCTGAAAATGAATTTGCCGCCGTTATCGGAGAAAACGGCTCCGGAAAAACTACGCTGCTAAAAAACATAAGCGGATTACTGCGTCCCTTTCGGGGAAGCATTTTCCTCAGGGGAAAGGATACCGGGAAAATGAGCCCTGTTGAAATTGCCGGAGAAATCGGCTTTGTCATGCAGGACAGCGGGCGGCAGCTTTTTGAGCAGACGGTGTACGACGAGGCTGCATTTGCACTTAAACGCATAAAGTTATCAAAAAACGAAATACAGCAAAAAGTCGAAGAATCACTTGAAGCCGTTGGCCTTGCGGACAGGCGTGATGATTTCCCCCTGGCGCTTAACCGCGCCGGCAGGGTAAAAACCGTTTTTGCGGCTGTTCTGGCAATGGGTCCAAAAATTATTATGCTGGATGAACCTCTGGCCGGACAGGACAGGGCCGGCTGCCGAATGATCATGGAACTCATTGCATCCCTGCACCGGCAGAATCATACAATAATCATGGTAACACATAACATCAGCGCAGCCGCAGAATATGCACAACGGATCATTGTAATGAAGGACGCCGGTGTACAGATGGACGGAAGCCCAGCAGAAATTTTTGGACGCACCGAAGAACTGGCAGCTGCAGGAATACTGCCTCCGCGCATTACCCGGCTTTCGCAGTCGCTGAAAAAACATATTCCCCTGTATAAAGACGCTCTTACACCAACAGAACTTGCTGAAATGCTCGTTTCGCTGAAACGCTGAATTATGGTACACTACCTGGGTGAGGAAGTATCCTTGAAAAAAACATGGCCGGCTTTGCCCGAAAAAATCCATCCGGCGGTTATTGCGGTCTGGGCGGCCGTGGTAGCGTCGGCGCACATAATTCCGGTAATACCCATACTTGGCGCCGGGAGTAATTTTTCATTTGCTGCGGTAATTACGCCCCTTTCTGGAATATTCTTTGGCCCCATAGCCGGAGCGCTCTGTTCCGCCGCCGGAGGGTTTATTGGCACTCTTGTTGCTTCGAATACTGCATGGCTGGGCATGGGAACTTTTATTATCGGCACAACAACAGCCTTTACCACAGGCTGTGCCGCGTGGGGTTCATGGCCGCCCATTACGCTTAACAACAGGGGAAGTTTTGTCATTTCCGGCGGAATAATCGTTTATTTAATCGGTACTTTACTCTGGTTCAGCCAGGAAATGGGACGCAGCGTTGTTATTTTTCCCCTGGTTTATTACAGCGCCGGTTTTGCCGCTTATTTCACAGGGACAATTCTTTCCGGTAAAATTCAGGCGGGTACAAAAACAGCAGTAAGACTCATCGTTCATTGGCTGTGCGCCTTTGGCGGCATGGTTGGCGGAGCATCAATAGGGAACTTTTTTTATCTCATACTGTACCGCATGCCAAGGGAAACCTGGCTGGGCCTGACTGTTGCGGCTCCGCTTGAAAGGGTACTCTTTTCGCTGGGTACTGCTATTGTAGGCGTACCACTGCTTGCCGGCCTCCACAAGATCAGCATTTTTATCGGTCCCTGGATAGAAAAAGACGAAACCGATCTTGAGCTGCCTCCGCTAATCAATGAAGTCAGAGGCGATCTTGAATAAAATTGACTTTCATGTGCATATCACCCCGCCGGAAATAGTCAAGAACCGGGAAAAAATTGCCCTAAAAGAACCGTATTTTGACCTGCTGACAAAAAGCCCGAATAATAAATTTGCCTCTGCCGAGGACGCGGCTGTTATGCTTGATGAATCCGGCTTCGATCGGGCGGTGATATTCGGTTTTGCTTTCAATGATTTGGGTCTTTGCCGTATGGTGAACGATTATGTTATTGACAGTGTAAGGAATTTTCCCGGTAAATTCATTGGTTTCATATCGATTTCCCCGCAGGCGGCAGGGATGGAAAAGGAAATTGAACGCTGCCACAATGCCGGGCTAAGGGGCATAGGCGAAATTTTCCCCGAAGGGCAGAATTTCAGAATCGACGAAGAACATGAAACCCGCGCACTGATCGACGTATGCACCGAACTGAATTTACCCCTGATCGTTCATGCCAACGAACCGGTTGGTCATGAATATGCCGGAAAAACCTCTGTTGGTTTACGGCAAATGGAACGATTTATTGAAAACAGCAGAGGACTGCGTATTGTGCTTGCCCACTGGGGCGGGGGACTCTTGTTTTACGAATCAATGCCCGAGCTGCGGGAAAAATTCAGCAATGTCTGGTATGATACCGCAGCTGCACCGTTTCTGTATGACGATGGCATCTACAGGGCTGTTCATGCGATGGGTCTCTGCGAAAAAATGATATTTGGCAGCGATTTTCCTCTGTTGCCGCCGTTCCGTTACCTGAAATCGCTGGAAATTTTTTCCCCGGCTGAAAAAGACATCATCCTGGGTGGTAATGCGGAAAAAATACTTGATTTCTGATTTTTTCATACTTGACACCTCCACTTGAAGCTGAAATAATATCTAAATATAAGCCGAAATTCCGAAATCCTGGCAAAATGGAGAAACAGGAATGAAATTAAGTTTGCGGATACCATTGCTTATCGGAGCGGTTGTGGTAATAACGGCTGCCAGTATTATTTTCACGGCTGTGTTTATTGCCTCCGGGAATCTGGAAGAAGCCGGTTATAATGAACTTTCCGCCGAAGCCAGTGCTAACGCCGAGCTTATCAATGCCAAGCTGGAAAACCAGAAGATTCAACTCTGGGAAATAGCCAACCGCGCCCGGACCCGTTCCATGGACTGGGAGGGAGTTGTCAAACGGAACCTCACGCCGGATGTGGATCGTATCGGCAGTCTTGAGTTGGGTTTGGTATTCCCCGGCGGTGAGACCCGCTATGTACGTGATCCGCAAATCACCAACTTAAGCGATCAGGATTTTATCAATCAGGCATTTACCGGGGAGAATTCCGTTTCCGACGTGCTTATCAGCCCGGCTACCGGTAAGCCCGTGGTAATGTTTGCATCTCCGGTATTTGAAAATGATAACCCGGGCGCGCGTGTCATCGGTGTAGTTATTTCCCGCAGGGATGGCGGCTTCCTCTCCGAATTGGCCGCGCATATCAAGCCCAGTAAAAAAAGCGGCTATGCGTTTATGGCGAACAAAGAGGGTGTTATAATCGCCCATCCTGATAATAACCTGGTACTCAATCAATGGAATCCGGTACAAGAGGCCAAAAACGATCCGTCCCTGAAGTCCCTGGCGGATATGCTCAGTCTGGCCGCCGGGGAAAAATCCGGCATTGCTTCCTATAATTACAGAGGAGAGACCAGAATATGCAGTTTTGCGGAAGTTCCCGGCCAGGCCTGGACATTGTTTGTTGCAATAGAAAAAAAAGATTTTGAAGAAGCGGTCTCCAGTATGCGCAATATTATACTTGCAATAGGGGCAATCTGTACTCTCGCGGGTATTGGCGTTGCGATGCCCATTGGAAGGTCGATTGCCAAGCCGGTGATCCGTATCGCCGAAACATTGAAGGATATATCCGAAGGCGAAGGCGATCTTACCCGAAGCATTATAATCAATTCAAAAGATGAATTCGGAAACCTAGCCCGTTACTTCAACCAGACATTGGTAAAAATCAAAAACCTTGTCTTAAATATCAGGAAAGAAGCGGGTGTATTATCCGACATCGGCAATGACCTTTCAAGCAACATGAACGAGTCCGCCGCCACTGTAAACCAGATTACCGCCAACATTCAAAGTATCAAAGGACGCATATTGAACCAAAGCGCCAGCGTAACCGAAACCCATGCGACAATGGAACAGGTGGTGGCGAACATCAACAAACTGGACGGCCTTGTTGAAAAACAAAGTACCAATATATCAAGAGCCTCTACCGCAATTGAGGAGATGGCCGCCAATATCCAGTCGGTTACTTCAACCCTTGCCAACAATTCGGCAAATGTCCACACCTTGCGGGAAGCGTCCGAAGTAGGACGGTCCGGATTACAGGAAGTGGCGGGAGACATTCAGGAAATCTCCCGCGAATCCGAAGGGCTTATGGAAATTAACTCGGTCATGGAGAACATCGCCAGCCAGACCAATCTGCTTTCAATGAACGCCGCAATAGAGGCTGCCCATGCCGGGGAATCGGGGAAAGGTTTTGCCGTAGTAGCCGATGAAAT
>Ga0082212_10002831_pt1 | contig 24883 bp, 29 predicted proteins | sample TergutNt197P3_FD_71548 | JGI IMG/M metagenome (GOLD analysis project Ga0082212, IMG submission 71548) | Neocapritermes taracua P3 segment gut microbial communities from Petit-Saut dam, French Guiana - Nt197 P3 | ecosystem: Host-associated > Arthropoda: Insects > Digestive system > Gut ... | reverse complement strand
AGTGTGCAGGAGTATCAATAGTATCGTATGAAGTGAACGTGGGTTGGGGGAATGTTGTGCTTTCACAATGTACCATTATTGATGGGAAAATAGTAATTGTCGCTGCAAGCGGCCTGGGAACTGTTGATATCCACACAACAGCCGGAACAATTAGAGTGGATAACTTTGGTGCTTGAAAAGCTGCTGGTGGAATGGAACTCTATTAACAATCCCGAACCATTCTTCCACCACTCGTGGGTGAACGCAGCATCACCATACGAGCCACTGCCCATGTGGATGGTGCGGATCGCAGCGTGGATCAGGCAGTGCATTTCGGCAACGGTCCGCTGGTCACGTTCAGAGCGCCTCCTGATGCGACGGATAGAACCTGGCAGGCGGCGTACCAGCTCTGCAACGGATTTGCGCCCACAGGCGCGGATGATCCCGCGAGCTGGACCTCTGCAGACAACGGTGTGTATCGCGGTGGAGGCAAGATGCCCACGATTTCCGAGTTGGAGGCGGTGTCTCCCGTGGATGTGAGGTGGCATAGTTACACCAATCTCAGTCCTGCGGCTCACGGAGCGGCGAATGCCGCCGGTTGGCAGGGCGGCGGCTACTCCTGGACGGGCGTGGCTGGCGGCACTGACATGGCTTGGGATGTAGCTACTATAATCGACGGCAAGGTCGGCGCAAGCACCGTCGGTAGCCTCGGCTGCCACCCGGCTTGCCGGCGTTAGCCGAGGGTGTTTTTGTTGATACGGGGGAGGTCTTTCCTCCCCCGCTTGAGAATTGAGCCTTTGGCCTTTGCATTTTTGTCGAACGCCGCGTAAGCGGCGTCGGCGCGGGAAATTGTGTTTTCTGAGGGGAAAATGGCCGAATATCCGGCGGCAATCATAATTCGTGGAGGAATAAAAGTATTATGCAAACTTTCATTAAACTTGTTTGTTTATTATTTGTAGTATGCATACCTGGTGTTTGGGCTGTTGCGACTTGGAATGCAGATAAGACTATAGAACAGAAAGAAGAGAGAATTCGCCTGTTATCAGATAAATTAAAAAATTATGAAGAAATATATAATATAAAACAAGATGCTACACAATTAGAAAAATATAATAATATTCATAGAATATATAATTTACAATTAGGTAAAACTATATATACAAAAGATAACATGCTCGAAATTATGCTTGTATCTGCTTATGACAGAGGCGTAGATCTGAATATCAATGGCTTCAAATCACTTTTAGGCAGAGGAGAGGCTACAATAGCATTGACAAATGGAAAAATATTTTTTGTCAAGTTGACGAAATATACGCTACATGGCGACAAAATAGGTGATGTAGAGGTGACCGTTTACTCGCAAAAGGAAATCTGAGATTTTTTCTGCTGCCTGCATATTATCCAAATGCCGCGCCTCCGCCTGACGACAAACTGAGCCACTGCCGCTCCTCGCGGCGCGTTGACAGCTTTCCCCCGATATGCCAAGAAGGGCAGTTGATGTCGTGATGCAGGAGGCTACATGGCTAAAGAAGATGCCATTGAGGTGGACGGAATTGTGCAGGAGGCGCTTCCCAACGCCATGTTCCGGGTGGAACTGGACAACGGGCACGAAGTGCTGGCCCATATTTCCGGAAAGATGCGCAAGTTTTACATACGCATTTTGCCGGGCGATCGGGTGAAGGTGGAGCTTTCGCCTTACGACCTCAGCCGGGGCCGTATCACGTATCGCATGAAATAAGTAAAGACGCGTTGTCGCGTAATGCGCAAGACGCCGGCGGACTGCTCCGCCGGCGCCTTTGTTTGGCGGCGGCATCAGGCTACGGAGTAGACGATGGCGCCCAGGCCTTTTTCCGTATAATACGAACTGAGTACATCTTTCTGGAAATCATATGAGGCGGATTGTGCGGATTTGCCGCCGTGCGGGCGATAATATGCGCCCGAATTGAGCGTATCCAGCGTGTTGGTGACGATGTCGCGGTCGATCGCGGTTTTGAACAGGGAACCGCTTGCAGCAAGTGTGTCGTAGTTCATGACGCACCCTCCATGTTCTTGGTGATGCCAGTATAAAGCGGCGGCAAGCGGATGGCAATGCCTGCGCCGCTCAGTTTTTAGCAGGCGCGCCGGGGCGAGCCTTTTTGGGCGTTGGAGCCGGCGCCGGAGCCGGCCTGGCCGGCGCTGGAGGCGGGGTAAAATCGACAATGTTCACCGGGGCGAAAGAAATGGCCGATTTGTTCATTTCGGCGATGACGGCGTCGGTCACGTCCACGGCGGGGTCCATGCTGATCACCGCGTCGTTTTGCATGATGACGGTCGCATGATTGCGTTCGCGGTACTGGGTGATGGAACGGTTGATGAGATCCTGCACGGAATTTACGGCTTCCTGCTGGGCGTTGTTCATGGTTTCCTGGCAGGTGATGAAGAATTGCTGTAAACTTGCGGGCATGGCTTCGTTGTCCGGCATGCTCTCGGCCACGCGCTGGGCCGCTTCAGCCTTGCCCTTCACGTCTTTTTCCACCTGCTCCAGGTAGGCGAGTCCGGCTTTGCCCGCTTCGCTTTCCTGATAGATGCGGGAGGCATTGATCACCATGATTTTGGAGGAGCCGCAGCCTGTCAGCATGAGGCTGGCCGTAAAGATACAAAGCAGAGCGAGTGCAGTGCGCATGGAGTCTCCGGAAAAGGTTTGACGTTATGGTGTGCGCAGCATAAATCTTTCGCCCGGAAAAGGCAATGCGGCCAGAATGAATGTCCGGAGGCGGCCCATCACTTTCGCGCGGTCTTGCCCTGCCACATGCCGCGCCGGGTCAGTTCGGCCAGGATGCGGTTGTTCGTGTCGCGGCTGCGCAGAACCCAGTCCGGCGCGATCATTTCACCGGAAAAAGGATCGCCGGTTGTGCGGTGCACGATGATGTCCGGGCGCAGCAGCGGCAGGGCTTCGGCCATAAGGCGCACATATGCCGTCTGCGTGAGAGGCGTGTACGCGCCCTGCGCGTGCAGCGCGGCCAGGGCCGTGCCGGCGCAGACATAGGTGCAGTGGAATTTGACGCCGGCGACAGGCTGTGCCGCAACCCAGCGCACGCTGGCCAGGAATGTTTCGTCGTTTTCGCCCGGCAGGCCGGCCATGAGATGCACGCAGACCTTGAGTCCGGCCTGTGCGGCCAGAGCCACGGCCCGTTCGGCGCAAGCCCGGTCGTGGCCGCGCCGGATGCGGACGAGGGTGGCGTTGCAGGCGCTTTGCACCCCGAATTCGATCCAGCGTTCGGCTTGCGGCTGATCGGCAAGCAGGCGCAGCTTGTCGCCGTCCACGCAGTCGGGCCGGGTTCCCACAGATACGCCGATCATGTCCGGCAGCCGGGCCAGTTCGGCCAGTACGGCGCGCAGGCGTTCGATAGGGCCGTACGTGTTGGAAAAAGATTGCAGGTAGGCCAGAAACAGGCGCAGTCCCTTGGCCCGGAAGTGTTGCCGCCAGGCCGTCCATTGTTCGGCCAGGTTGAGGCCGGCCCGGCCGAAGCCCGTTCCCGAACCCTGGGCGTTGCAAAATATGCAGCCTGCGCGCGCGTGCGTTCCGTCCCGGTTGGGGCAGGCAAAACCCGCGTCCAAGGGGATTTTTTGTACCCTTTGGCCGTAGCGGGAGAGAAAATAATCGGACAACTTGTTCCAGCGTGGCGGTGGATTGGGCATAAGGGCCGTAAGGTCTCCGGTGGATGGGCATCCGTTTTTCTGGTTGACAGCGGGTGTTTTTTAGCCAAAACTAAAGTGATCCAATCGCCGCATCTTCAACTCCCGAGAGTGAGCAATACCCCATGGCGAAATTTTTTGATTTTGTTCTGGGCATGTTTTCCAACGACCTGGCCATTGATTTGGGCACGGCCAATACCTGTGTGTATGTTAAGGGACAGGGTATCGTGCTGCGCGAACCTTCAGTGGTGGCCGTGAAAAAGGATGCCCGCGGCAATACGGTCATGTTGGCCGTCGGCTATGACGCCAAACGCATGCTCGGCAAAACGCCGGGCAACATCCAGGCCATCCGGCCCATGAAGGATGGCGTCATCGCCGACTTTGAGGTCACAGAGGCCATGTTGCGCCACTTCATTTCCAAAGTGCACAATTCCCGTCGCCTGGTGCGGCCGCGCATCATGATTTGCGTGCCCACGGGCATCACTCAGGTGGAAAAACGCGCGGTCAAGGAATCGGCCCAGAGCGCCGGCGCACGGGAAGTCTACCTGATCGAGGAACCCATGGCCGCGGCCATCGGCGCCAATCTGCCCATTCAGGAACCCACCTCGAACATGGTGGTGGACATCGGCGGCGGCACGACGGAAGTGGCGGTCATCTCCCTGTCCGGAGTCGTGTATTCGCGCTCCGTGCGTGTGGGCGGCGACAAGATGGACGAAGCCATCATACTGCACGTCAAGCGCAAGTACAATATGCTCATCGGCGAATCGTCGGCCGAGGAAATCAAGATCAAGATCGCTTCGGCCTATCCCATGGACCCGGAGCAGCAGATCGAGGTCAAGGGCCGCGATCTCGTGACCGGCATTCCCCAGAACATCATCATCACTTCGGAAGAAGTGCGCAAGGCTATTTCCGAGCAGGTGGACAGCATCGTCCAGGCCGTGCGCGTGGCCTTGGAACAGACTCCGCCGGAACTGGCCGCCGACATCGTGGACCGGGGCATTGTCCTGACCGGCGGCGGAGCGTTGCTCAAGGGGCTTGATCAACTGTTGCGCGAAGAAACTTCGCTGCCCATCACCGTGGCTGACGATCCTTTGTCCACCGTGGTCATGGGCACGGGCAAGGCGCTCGACAACCTGCACGTCCTGCGCGAAGTGTGCAGCGACTAAGCAAAACCCTTCGGGTTTTGTTGAGGCAACGTGTGGCCGAAACGTCTGATTTTGCTGCCGGCTCTGGCTCTCTTGCTTTTTCTCGGCATGTACAGTTGGAACCAGAATACCGGCATTCTTGACAGCCTTGCCGACAGCACCGGGCTGGAGGCGATCGGCGTTGTGCTGCGCAGTACGGATCTTGTCCGCACCACCATTGCCGACACCTGGTACCGTTATCTGGATCTCGTCAACGTGCGCGAGGAAAACGATCAACTGCGCCAGCGCCTGACGGACATGCAGAACCGCCTGATTCTGGCAGCGGAGGAACGGGCCGAACTCAAACGCCTGCGGGCGATGCTGACGCTGGAGCCGCCGGAGAAATGGCCGGTCACCGCGGCCCGGGTGATCGGCGGTCGCATGGGATCCAATTCGGTCATGAATACCATCACGGTCGCGCGCGGCTATATGACCGGCGCCATTCCGGACACGCCCGTGGCGACCGAGATCGGAGCGGTCGGCCGGGTGTTGCGGGCCGGTCCCACCGTGTCCACCGTGCTCCTGATCAACGATCCCGGATCCAAAATTGCGGTGATCGGTCAGGATTCGCGCACCCAAGGCCTGCTGGTCGGCAGCGGTGCGGGCAATCCGCTGGAGTTGCTGTTCACGCCGCACAACAACGAATTGCGGCTGCGGGAAATCCTGGTGACATCCGGCCTGGACGGCATATACCCCAAGGGAATCCCGGTGGCGGTCATTACCTCTATGGCCCCGGCCGACGTGACGCCCTTTCCCCGCATCCGGGCCATGCCCTTGGTGGACATGGCGCGCCTTGAAGAAGTGCTGTTGCTGGAACGGCCGGCCGGCCTGGAGAGTGAAGTCCCGGCCACGGGCACGTTCATGGGGCCGTTGCCGGACGCCTTGATCCGCAAAGGGCGCGGCGAGCTTCCTCCATGAGAGCGCGCAACATTCTCTGGTGGATGGGTTTTTTTTACGCGGGCATCTGTGTGCAGAGCGCCTTGCCGGGGCTGGATGCGCTTGTCATCGGCCTGTTGCTGGCCCTGCGGGAACGGAAGGCGCTGCAGATCGCCTGGCTTTTGCCGGCGCTCGTGCTGGTGCAGGAAGGCGGCGGCACGCTTGATTTTGGCGCTTCCATACTGTGGTATCTGGCGGTGGTGGCTCTGTTTTTTATAGGACACAAGTTGTTTGAAGTAGAAAATTTGTTGTTCATGTTTTTGTTGAGCGCATGCCTTGGCCTGGCGCACATGGGGATTATCCGCCTGATGGCCGCCCTGCAGAATGCGCCGGTGGATGAGGCGGCGCTGCTTGATGAAGGCATTTTACAGGCGTTGTTCATACCGTTCGGTTGGCATCTTGCCGGCATAACCCGGCGCATCTTGGTGCTGTCGTATGAAAATTCAGATTGATCCCGAAGGATATCAGCCGCGCAAGGGAGGCCTGCTGCTCCTGCAATGTTTTGTGGGCTTCTTTTTCTGCCTGTTTGTGATCCGCTTTTGGTACCTGCAGATACATAAAGGCGACGAATACATGCGCCAGTCGGAGGGGAACCGGCTGCGGAGCGAACTGGAATACGCCGCGCGGGGCAGCGTGCTTGATGTGGGCGGCAGGCTGCTGGCTGAAAATCGCACGGCCTTCGGCCTGGAGTTGATCCGCGAGGATTGCCGCGACATCCCGGCCACCCTGGCCCAGGTCAGCGAGTGGACCGACATGCCGCTTGAGCGCATGGCGGCCAAATTCCAGCAGGACAGCCAGAAAGCCAAACCTTTCGAGCCTATTTTGCTGCTGTCGGATCTGCCTTTCGACACGGTGGCGCGCATGGAGGCCCGGATGCTGTTTTGGCCGGGCCTGCGGATCGTGACGCATTCCAAGCGGACTTATCCCTATGGGGACATTTTCGCCCACATCCTCGGCTATGTGGCTGAAGCCAACGCCAAGGAACTGGAGGCCGATCCCAACCTGTCCCTGCGCGACGTGGTCGGCAAGCAGGGCATCGAGTTCGTGCTGGATCGCAAACTACGGGGCCGCAAGGGCCGCTATTCCGTGGAAGTGGATGTGCTCGGCCGCTCGCTCGGCCGCGATCGGATCGAATCGCCGCAGATTGGTGAAACCGTGAGGCTGAACATCGACGCCCGCCTGCAGCAGGCCATTGTGGACATTCTGGGCGAGCAGACCGGCAGCGTGGTGGTTATGGAGCCGGGCACGGGCGACATTCAGGCCCTGGTGACCACGCCCTCTTACAACAACAATATGTTCATCGGCGGCCTGGCGCAGAGGGACTGGGACGCCCTGCGCGACAATCCCCGCCATCCGCTGCAAAACCGCGCCATCCAGAGCGTGTATCCGCCCGGCTCCGTGTGGAAGCTGATGATGGCCGGCATGTTGCTGGATAAGGGCGTCTCGACCAAGCAGCGCGTGCTCTGTACCGGCGAAGTCAGGCTCGGCAATCAGGTTTTCCGTTGCTGGCGCAAGGGCGGGCACGGCCATGTGGATCTTGAGACTTCTCTCGTCAATTCCTGCGACGTGTACTATTATACCATGGGCGAAAAATACGGCATCGACAACATTGAAGCCTTTGCCAAGGCTTGTGGCTTCGGCGCGCCCACAGGCATTGAACTGCCTTACGAAAAATCCGGCCTGGTGCCCTCCCGTGTTTGGAAGCGGCGCCGTTTCGGCGAGCGTTGGCAGCGCGGCGAAACGCTCAATGTATCCATCGGACAGGGCTATACGCTGGCCACGCCGCTGCAGGTGGCCTGCTTTGTTTCGGCGCTCCTGAACGGCGGCAAACTCATGGAGCCGCATCTGATCGCGGGCACGCCGCCCAAGGAGCGGAGCCACATCCCCGTGCCCGCCGCGCAGCGCAAGTTTCTGGTCGATTCCATGCGGGCTACGGTCGAAACGCCGGGAGCCACGGCCACCGTATTGCGCCGTGAAGGCGCAATCATCGGCGGCAAGACCGGCACGGCCCAGGTGGTCAAGCTGCGCATGGTCGGCGAGCGCCGCCTGCGTGCGCATGAAATGGAGTACCATGAGCGCGATCATGCCTGGATGGCCTCCTGGGGACAACGCAACGACAAAACCGTGGTCATCGTGGCCATGATCGAGCACGGCGGCGGCGGAGCCGCTGTGGCCGGCCCGGTGGTCAGAAAGGTGTACGATGTCTACTATGCTCTGGAGGATACCCGGCCGGAGCTTCCGCCCAGTGAAGGAATAGCCGGATTATGATTGATCGACGCCTGTTTCTCCATATGAACTGGGGGCTGTTGGCCCTGACCCTGGCCCTGTTCGGCGTGGGCATTCTCAATCTTTATGCCGCCAGCGTGATCCGGCTGGAGGACGGCTTCAGCTTCGCCCCCTACTACCAGCGGCAGTTGGTCTGGGGCGGCGCGGGCACCGCGGTCCTGCTCATGTGCCTGGTTGTCGACTACCGGCATTTGCAAACCCTGGCTCTGCCCGTGTATCTGGGCGCCTTGGCCCTGCTGCTCGGCGTTGTGCTGTTCGGGGTGGTGATTATGGGCGCGCGGCGCTGGATTCCTTTGGGTTTTTTCAACCTGCAGCCGAGCGAGATCGCCAAGCTGGCCGTACTTCTCATGGGGGCGAAATTTCTCGCCTGGAACGGTGATCTGCTGGGCTGGAAGCGCCTGATCCAGGTGATCGGCATCGGCCTGGCGCCGGCCATTCTGATCATCCGGCAGCCGGATCTCGGCACCGGACTGACCATCCTGGTCCTGATCGGCGGCATGATCCTGTACCACGGGCTACGGCCCAAGGTGTTCAAAATTTGTCTTGTGATCATTCCGTGCCTCCTGCCCTTGGCCTGGTTCGGCCTGCACGACTACCAAAAACTGCGCATTGCGACTTTTCTCAACCCGGCGCTCGACTCCAAAGGAGCGGGCTACCACATCATCCAATCGCAGATTGCCATCGGTTCCGGTTCCATCTGGGGCAAGGGTTTTCTGGAAGGCACGCAGCACCAGTTGCGATTTTTGCCCGAGAAGCATACAGATTTCGCTATCGCCGTGTTCGGCGAAGAATGGGGTTTTATGGGCTGTGTTGTTTTGTTGACCTTGTTCTGCCTGTTCATGCTGCGTATCATCGACACAGTGCGTGACGCCAAGGACCGTTTCGGCAGCACGCTGGTTGCCGGGATTTTTTTCTATTTTTTCTGGCAAATGCTGGTCAATATTGGTATGGTGGCGGGGTTGCTGCCGGTGGTGGGCATTCCCCTGCCGTTTATCAGCTATGGAGGGAGCGCGGCTTTGGTCAATTTCGCGCTTGTCGGCCTGGTGCTGAATGTCTCGATGCGCCGGTTCATATTCAAAAACTGACGCGCCCGATGCCTGGAGGCTCTATGGGTAAGGAAGAGATCAACGCCTTTCTCGGCGCCGCTACCGTTTACACCGGCAAATTGAATTTTCAGGGCGTGGTGCGGATCGACGGCGTGTTCAACGGAGAAATCGAATCCGAAGGCATGCTCATCGTGGGCAAGGATGCGCGCATTGAGGGCCGGCTGCATGTGAACGAACTTGTGTTGAGCGGTAATTTCATCGGTGAGGCCGCCGTTGCCCACCGGGCCACGATTCACAAAACCGGCGTCTTTACGGGCACCATGCATGCCAAGGCGCTGGTTTTGGAGGAAGGGGCGATGCTTGAAGGCGAAATTCACATGCGAAATGCGGGTGAACTGCGTCTGGAGGCTTGATTTTTTTTATTGCCCTGTTTAAGCATACGGTGTGAACGGCGTTCAGGCCGCACTGGAGGCGATGTGCTCGATCTCAATGTGACATTCGTGTTCCAGTTGATCAATTTGGTGATCGCCCTGATTCTTGTCAACTATCTGCTGGTGCAGCCCGTACGCGCGATCATTGCCAAGCGCAAGGCCGGTCGTGACGAGCTGACCCGACAGATCGATTCTTTTGCCAGCCGCGCTACGCACGACGCCGAACAGTACGAAAAAACCCTGCGCGCCGCGCGCGAAGAGGGTGGCACCGTACGCCGTCAGGCCCGGGAAGAAGCGTTGGCCCGGCAGCAGGACATGCTGGCCGCCGCCGGCGTTGAAGCCGCCGATCTGGTGCGCCGGGAACGCGAACGAGCGCGTGACGACAGTGAGCGGGCGGATGCCGCCCTCACCGCCCGGGTGGATCAACTGGCGGCCGATGTGGTCCGCAAGCTCTTGGCCTGACAGGGGGATGTATGCGGCTGAAGATGATCATACCGGCGGCTGTCGTGGTCCTGCTTGGCGGGCTGCTGGTCTTTGGGCCGGGCGGCGCCCACGCCAATTGGAACGATCTGCTCTGGCGTATGATCACGTTTGTCTTTTTCGCCGGGATCATCTGGTGGGCCGCCGGCAAAAAAATCATGACCCTGTTGCAGGATCGGCGCGACGGCATCGCCGGGGATTTCGACAGTCTGGAGCAGGCGCGCCGCGATGCCGAGTTCACGCTGCACCAGCTTTCGGCCCGCATCGCCAACCTGGATCTTGAGCGTGAGGCTCTCTTGGCCGAAAGCAAAACCCAGGCCGAAGCCGCCCGGGATCAGATTCTGGCCCAGGCCAGGCGCCAGGCGGATGAAATTTTGGCTCAGGCTGAGCGCACGGCGGAAAACGAAGCCAGGATCATGGTCCGGGCTTTGCGCGCCCGGCTGGCCGACGATGTGGCGGCCGCGGTGCGGGGTCAGTTGGCCGGTCGCCTTGATGCGGCCGAGCACGACCGCCTGATCGACAACGCGCTGAAGAAGGTGGTGATCCAGTGAAAGGACATGCCGTTGCCGGGCGTTACGCCAAGGCTCTGTTCGCGCTCGGCGCGGAGTCGGGCGATGCCGCTCTGGATGCCCTGAACAAGGCTCTTGCCGCCTTGGCCGGAGCTGCGGGCCTGAATCCGGAACTGGACGCCCTGTTGCGCAGCCCGGTCATCGCCGCCTCGGAAAAGCAGGGCGTGCTGGACAAGGTGTTGGCCGCGGCCTTGCCTGCCAAGGCGCTGCCCAAGGCCATGCGCCGGCTTGTCAGCAATTTTTGCGGTCTGCTGGCCGACAGGGGACGCCTGCCGCTGCTCGGGCTGATCGCGCGCGCCTTTGCCGCCATGCTGGACGCGCGGCGGCGTATCGTGCGGGGGAGTCTGTGCACTGCCGTTGCGCTGGACGATGACCGCCGCGAGACCATCAAGTCCCGGCTCGAACAAACCGTCGGCGGGGCGCTCGAACTTGAATATCAGGTCGATCCGGCCATTTTGGGCGGAGTGACCATCCGGCTGGGGGATCGCATTCTGGACGCCAGCCTGCGTACGCAACTTGACATGCTGCGAGACACTATCAAGAAGGGTGAGTAGGACATGCACATCAATGCCGACGAGATCAGCAGGATCATCAGGGAACAGGTCCAGCACTACGAGCAGCGCGTGGAGGTCACCGAAACGGGAACCGTGCTTTCCGTGGGCGACGGCATCGCGCGCGTGTACGGCGTGGAAAATGCCATGTCCATGGAGTTGCTGGAATTTCCCGGCGGCGTCATGGGCATGGTGCTGAATCTTGAAGAGGACAATGTCGGCGTGGCGTTGCTCGGCTCCGACACGGGCATCAAGGAAGGCGATCCGGTCAAGCGCACCGGACGCATTTTTTCCGTGCCTGTGGGCGATGCCGTCATGGGCCGCGTGCTCAACCCCTTGGGCCAGCCCATCGACGGTTTGGGCGATCTGAAGGTGAGCGAATACCGGTCGGTGGAAATCAAGGCGCCCGGCATTATCGCCCGCAAGAGCGTGCATGAGCCTATGGTGACCGGCCAGAAGGCCATCGACGCCATGACGCCCATCGGCCGCGGTCAGCGCGAACTCATCATCGGTGACCGCCAGACCGGCAAAACCGCTATCTGCGTAGACGCCATCCTGGCTCAGCGCGGCGGCGACATGCACTGCTTCTATGTGGCCATCGGCCAGAAAAAAGCTACTGTGGCCCGGGTGGCCGATACCTTGCGCACCTATGGGGCCATGGAATACACGACCATCATTTCGGCCACGGCTTCCGAGCCGGCGCCGCTCCAGTACATCGCGGCCTATGTCGGCTGCACCATGGCCGAATACTACCGCGACAGCGGTCGCCACGCGCTGATCATTTACGACGATTTATCCAAGCAGGCCGTGGCCTACAGGCAAATGTCCCTGCTGCTCCGCCGCCCGCCGGGGCGCGAAGCCTTCCCCGGCGACGTGTTCTACCTGCACTCGCGTCTGCTTGAGCGGGCCGCCAAGCTGGACGATTCCCTGGGCGCCGGTTCGCTGACGGCGTTGCCGATCATCGAAACGCAGGCGGGTGACGTGTCGGCCTACATCCCGACCAACGTCATTTCCATTACCGACGGCCAAGTGTATCTCGAACCCAACCTGTTCAACGCGGGCGTGCGCCCGGCCATCAATGTGGGTTTGTCGGTTTCGCGCGTGGGCGGGGCGGCTCAGGTGAAGGGCATGAAGCAGGTAGCCGGCAGCATGCGGCTCGATTTGGCCCAGTACCGCGAGCTGGCGGCTTTTGCCCAGTTCGGATCGGATCTCGACAAAGCCACCAAGGCCAAGCTCGAACGCGGCGCCCGCCTGGTGGAACTGCTCAAGCAACCGCAGTACCAGCCCATGCCGACCACGGAGCAGGTCGTGTCCATGTATACAGCCACGCGCGGTTATATGGACGACGTGCCGGTGGGGAGTGTTCGCGCGTTCGAACAGGCTTTTCTGGAATATATCCGGACGAGCCGCGCGGACATTCTGACGGATTTGGCTACGAAGCAGGCTATCGGCGACGAGATGGAAGAACGCCTGAAAGACGCCATCGCTGCTTTCAAAGCCACATTCGAGGCCTGATTCCGCCGATCTGCAATGTGCGTTCCGGAATCGGGACGCGGAGGACGACATGCCTTCACTCAAGGATGTTAAAAGCAAGATCAACGGGGTCATCAAGACCAAGCAGATCACCAAGGCCATGTATATGGTGGCCTCTGCCAAGCTGCGCGGTTCCCAAACCCGGATTGAGCGTTTTCGTCCCTATGCGGCAAAGTTTTACGAAGTGCTCGGGCATTTGGCCGCGCATTCCGGCGAGATCAGCCATCCCCTTCTTGAAGTGCACAAGACTCAGGAAAAAGCGAGTATCCTTCTGATCACTTCGGATCGCGGCCTGTGCGGCAGCCTGAATGTGTCGCTGATCGCGAGAGCTTTGGATGAGGCTCGCTCCCGTCAGGCTGAAGGCAAGCAGGTGGCATTCGTCTGCGTGGGCAAGAAGGGCCGGTCGGCCATCGCCAAGCTGGGCTATACAATCGTCAATTCGCCTCAAGATGAAATGGCGGGATTTGACTATTCTCTGGCCCGGCGCATCGGGCGGAGCCTCACTGCGGCTTACCAGGCCGTGCAGACCGACGAAGTGGTGATTGTTTACCCCGAGTTCAGGAGCATTTCTTCCCAGAAACCGCTGACTCTCAGCCTTCTGCCCATTGCGCCGGGCGATTCGGCGCAGGACGGCGCAACGCGGGCGGACATTGATGGCCGTTCCGGACCGGCTCCTGATTTTCTGTACGAGCCGGCCGTGGGGCATCTCTTGGCGCAGCTTCTGCCCACCTACATTGACGCCCAGATTTACCGCGCTCTGCTCGACACCGCGGCCAGTGAAAACGCGGCCCGCATGCTGGCCATGGACAATGCCACGCGCAACTGCAACGAATTGATTTCCACGTTGACGCTGCTATACAACAAGACCCGCCAGGCTTCGATTACCTCCGAGTTGATCGATATCGTCGGCGGGGCGGAAGCCCTGTAAGCGGGCGGACTTTTACCAGGCGTGATTGCAACAGGAGTTGAAACATTTATGAGCGAAACTACCGGCAAAATTGTGCAGATCATCGGCGCTGTCGTTGACGTGGCGTTTCCGGACGGGCATCTGCCCGATATTCTGACCGCTCTTGAAATCGACAATCCCAACAATGCCGATGCGCCCAATCTGGTGTGCGAAGTCGCCCAGCACCTCGGCGACGATGTTGTGCGTACCATCGCCATGGATTCCACAGACGGCCTCGTCCGGGGCATGCCGGTCAAAAACACAGGCAGGCCGATCACCATTCCTGTGGGCAAAGCCACGCTGGGCCGCATCATGAACGTGGTGGGGCGGCCGGTGGACGAAATGGGACCCATCACCAGCGAGATCAATCTGCCCATTCACCGCCTGGCGCCGGAATTTACAGATCTGAGCACCAAGGTGGAGCTTTTGGAAACCGGCATCAAGGTCGTGGATCTGCTCATCCCCTTCCCCAAGGGCGGCAAGATGGGTCTGTTCGGCGGCGCCGGCGTGGGCAAGACCGTTATCCTCATGGAAATGATCAACAACATCGCCAAGCAGCACGGCGGCTTGTCCGTATTCGCCGGCGTGGGCGAGCGAACCCGTGAGGGCAACGATTTGTACCACGAGTTCAAGGAAGCCGGGATTCTGAGCAAAGCCGCCCTGGTTTACGGGCAGATGAACGAACCCCCGGGAGCGCGCTCGCGCGTGGCCCTCACCGGCCTGACCTGCGCCGAATACTTCCGCGATGAGGAGCGCCAGGACGTGCTTCTGTTCATCGACAACATCTTTCGTTTCACCCAGGCGGGTTCCGAAGTGTCGGCCCTGCTCGGGCGCATGCCTTCGGCCGTGGGCTACCAGCCCACCTTGGGCACGGATCTCGGCGGTTTGCAGGAGCGCATCACCTCCACCGTCAACGGCTCGATCACCTCGGTACAGGCCGTGTATGTGCCCGCCGACGACCTGACCGACCCGGCCCCGGCCACGACCTTCTCGCATTTGGACGGAACGCTGGTGCTTTCACGCCAGATCGCCGAACTCGGCATTTATCCGGCCGTGGACCCGCTGGACTCCACCTCGCGTATTCTCGATCCCCTGGTGGTCGGGGAAGAACACTACGCCGTAGCCCGTCAGTTGCAGCAGACTCTGCAAAAATACAAAGAATTGCAAGATATTATCGCCATCTTGGGCATGGACGAACTGTCGGATGAAGACAAACTGGTGGTGGGCCGCGCCCGCCGGATGCAGCGCTTCCTGTCCCAGCCCTTCAGCGTGGCCGAAACCTTTACCGGAACACCCGGCGTTTACGTCAAACTGGAAGATACAATCAAGGGCTTCAAGGGCATCTTGAACGGCGACTACGATCACTTGTCGGAAAGCGACTTCTATATGGTTGGCGACATCGACATGGCGCTGGAAAAATACAAGAAGCGCCAGGAAGAAGCGTAAGCAACCCGGAGATCGCCATGGCCCAGTTGCAGCTCGACATCATCACGCCCGACCTGACTCTGATCCGCCAAGAGGTGGATTATGTGAGCGCTACCGGCGTGGAAGGCGAATTCGGCGTCCTGCCGGGGCACGCCCCTTTGCTTGCGGCCCTGTGCATCGGCCCGCTGCATTTTCAGGTCGGCGATGCGGCGCGCTATGCCTTTATCGGCGGCGGTTTTCTCGAAGTGCTGGATAACCGGGTGACCGTCTTGACCGAAGTGGCCGAGATGGCCAAGGATATTGATGTGGAGCGGGCCGGAAAAGCCAAGGATCGGGCTGAACGTCGTCTGCGCGACGCCGGGAGTGAGCGCGTGGACGAAGCCCGGGCACAGGCCGCCTTGTCCCGCGCCACCGTGCGCATGTATGTCGCATCCATGAAATAATGCCACGTTGCAGTCAAACGGCTGTCTTTTATGTGCGTCGCAGTTCCCGTTCAAATTGTGGAAGTTCTGCAGGGCGATATGCTGCGCGGTCGCGTCGGCGGCAGCGGCACGGAACTGCATCTCTCCTCCCTGCTGTTGCCGGAAGCGGTGACGGCGGGCGATTATGTGATCATGCACGCGGGTTTTGCCCTGCACAAAATCAACCCGACTGAGGCCGAAGAAAGTCTGGCCTTGTTTCGTCTGTTGGCGGGAGCGCCTTCCCCCCGCTGATCCATCGCCTGTTCCCGCTTGCGTTTTTTCGCGCTTCGTGGCAGTAGCCTCCCTTCACCGTGATAAGGAGCGAGGTATGCTGGATCCCAAAGAGTGCGTGCTGTTCAGCGGCGGCGCTGCGGGTACGGAACAATGTTTCGGCGCTCAAGCTGAAGCCTGGGGCATTGAAGAAGTCAATTTCAGCTTTGACGGTCACCAGATCGAACGTTCGCGCGGCCTGCGTGTTTTGACCAATGAGGAACTGGCTCTCAAGGATGTCAGCCTGAGCTATGTTTCCAGGCTCATGGGGCGCGAATTCGCCCGCGCTCCCCTGTTCCGCAAGGTCTTGCAGTCCATTTGCTGGCAGGTCAACAGCGGTCGCCAGACCATTGTGGTCGGCATCATCCAGCCTGACGGCACCGTCAAGGGTGGTACCGGCTGGGGCGCGGAATTCGCCAAAATTTGCAACAAGCCTCTGCTGGTTTTTGACCAGGAACGCGACGCCTGGTACCGTTGGCATGACGATGCCTGGATCGCGGAAGACAATCCCCTCATCAGCGCCACCCGCTTCACCGCCACCGGCACCCGTTTTCTTGAAGCCAACGGCCGTAAGGCCATTCTGGATCTTTTTGTCAGATCGTTTGCACGTTGATTGAGCAATGCGCGTACAACAGCGTTGTTGTGAAGATTGTTGCGCAATTTTTTTTAAATGCTGTGAGAGTTGTTGATAGTTCCGGCAAAATGGGGTAGACATACACAAGCCGTGAGGCAAAATCTCTACATGGACGGAGCAAATATGACCAAAGCCGAATTTGTAAAGACGTTGAAGGAAAAAACCGGGCTTTCCACTCTGGCTCAAGCCGAAGCCGCTTATGAAAACCTCTTCGCCATCATCAAAGCAGGCCTGAAGAAAGGTGATGCCGTGAGCATTACCGGCTTCGGCAGCTTTAAGGTGGTGAAGCGCAAGGCGCGTAAAGGCCGCAACCCCCGCACCGGCCAGGAAATCAAAATTCCGGCCAGCAAGGCCGTGAAGTTCATGCCGGGCAAGGCATTGAAAGAAAGCGTCTAGACTGGCTGACAAATAGCCTTTTTGCTCTCCGGCTGCGTCGGATTTCATCTGTCCTTGCGGGTAGTGTCGTGCATACTCCCTCAGAGCAGGCGTATCTTCCTTGCCGGCTACCAAAACTGTTTATTTGTTCGTACAGCTTGGAGCGTTCACAGGAACACTGCGGCTCAGCTTGAGCAATGCAGAGGTGGCCCGGTTTGTCGCCGCGCCATCCGTGAGTGGGTTTACCCGCTTGCGGATGGCGCCAGCAGCAATGCGGCGTGCGGCAAACTGAACCACTTTTTATTTCAATGCCGGACACCATATAGGCCAAGACTCCTACAGGCTGTGGATCGCCTTGCCGTACAGGGCCATGAAGGCTTCGGGCAGGGCTTCGCTGATCGTGGGATGGGGGTGAACGGCGTGGATCACTGCATCCGGGGCCGCTTCCAGGCTCATGACCACAGACATCTCTGCGATCATGTCCGTCACATGCTTGCCGTACAGGTGCACGCCGAGGATTTCGCCGCGATCGCCGTCCACGATCACCTTCACCATGCCGTCCGTATCGCCTTCCACCAATGACTTGCCGTTGGCCGTCATGGGGAATTTGCCCACCTTGACGTTGGTTCGCTGCTCTCTGGATTGCCGTTCCGTCAGGCCTATGCAGGCGACTTCCGGGTCCAGGTAAATGCAGGACGGGATGGCGTCGTACCGCATGCTCATCTTGCGGCCGAGCATATTTTCCACGGCCACGATGCCCTCGTGCGAGGCGGTATGGGCCAGCATGGACTTGCCGTTCACATCGCCGATGGCGTAGATGTTGGGGATGTTGGTGCGCAGGCCGGCATCGGTCTTGATTGCGGCCCGGTCAAATTCCAGGCCGATGCCCTCGGCGTTCAGTCCTGCGGTGTTGGGCACGCGGCCGGCGGCCATGAGCACGACTTCCGCTTCCAGCGAGGCCTGGGCGCCGTCCAGTTCGTACAGCACCTTGTTGTCCTGCACCGTATGCACCGCTGCGCCAAGGCGGATGCTTACCCCGTCCTTGATCAGGCGTTTGCGGACGAGATCGGAGACTTCCTCGTCCACCATGGGCAGGATATGATCCATAAGCTCAAGCACCGTGACCTTGCTGCCCAGCCGATTGAACAGATAGGCGAACTCGATTCCGATCACGCCGCCGCCGATGACGGCGATGGAGGCGGGAACGCGATCCAGTTCCAGAGCTTCTTTGCTGGTGATGACAGAGCTGGCGTCTTTCCGGTCGATGAAGGAAGGCAAGAGGGCGGAAGAGCCTGTGGCGATGACGCACCATGCCGCGCGGATGCTTTGTCCGTTCACCGTGATTGTGTGGGGATCGACAAAAGCGGCCGAGCCTTCCATCAGCGTAATCTTGTTGTTTCGCAACAAGGCCCTGATGCCGCCCACCAGCCTGCCGACCACGGATTGTTTGCGTTTTTGCAGCGCCGGCATGGATACCGCCAGTTGTGCGGGATCGACGCCGGTGATGGCGTAGCGCTCTGCTTGCCGGATTTCGTGCAGCAGGTTGGCGGTTTTGATCAGCGTCTTGGTCGGGATGCAGCCTTCGTTCAGGCACACACCGCCGAGTTTGGCGTTTTCCACCAGGCAGACTCGTTGGCCTTCTTTGGCCGCCTTGATGGCCGCCACATAACCGCCCGGTCCGCCGCCGATCACGGCAAGGTCATACTCGTATGCCACGTCTGTCTCCTGGCGGCCTGGTTTATTCGTCGTCGTTTGCAAGCGCCTTGAGTTTGCGATGCAGGTAGCTGCGCTCGAGGCCCACGAGTTCGGCCAGACGGGTGATGTTGCCGCCGCACGCGTGCAGCTTGGCCCGGAGATAGCGGGCTTCGAAAGCGGCGCGGGCGGTCTTGAAGTCCATGCCTTGGGTGATGAAGTCCGTAAGGCGCGGATTGTCGGGATCATCGAGCGGCGCGGACCGGGGCGCGCCTTGCGCTTCGGGCGCGGCCTGGGCAGGTCGCATTTCCGGCGGCAGGTCGCCGAGCCGCACGGCGCGCCCGGCGTGGAGAATGATCATGCGCTCGACAAAGTTGCGCAGTTCGCGCACATTGCCTGGCCAAGCATACTGTTCCATGGCCTGCAGGGTTTCCGCGGAAAAATGGGGTGGATCGGTCGGCGAGATTTGGGCGATGAAGGCGGCGGCGAGCAGGGGAATGTCGCCGGTGCGCTCGCGCAGAGGCGGCAGGTGCAGGGGCACGACAGCCAGGCGATAGTACAGATCGGCACGGAAAGATCCGGCTGCGATGGCGTCCTCAAGTTTTTTGTTCGTAGCCGCGATGACCCGCACATCCACATGAATGGTGCGCGTGCCGCCCACCCGTTCGAAGGTTTGTTCCTGCAGGATGCGCAGGATGCGAGCCTGGGTTTTCAGGCTCATGTCCGCGATTTCGTCCAGAAAAAGTGTGCCTTTGTGGGCGATTTCAAAACGTCCGGCACGGGTTTCGACGGCGCCGGTGAACGCGCCTTTTTCGTGGCCGAAGAGTTCGCTTTCGATGAGTTCTTCGGGGATGGCCGCGCAATTGACCGCCACCAGAGGCCTGGCCGCTCTCGGGCTGCCCGCGTGCAGGGCGCGGGCGGCCAGTTCCTTGCCCGTGCCGTTTTCTCCGGTCAGAAGCACCCAGGCGTCCGCCGGCGCGACCTTGCCCAGGTTTTCCTTGAGCAGCAGCATGGGGCGGGAGTTTCCGATCAGATCGGTCTGTCCGGACAGGGCTGCGGCCAGGGCTTGATTGCTGGCGCGCAGACCATACAGTTCCAGGCCCCGGACCACGACCAGCAGCACTTTTTCCAAGGACAGGGGTTTTTCGATGAAGTCGTAAGCGCCGCACTGGATGGCCGCAACCGCGGTTTCAATGGTGCCGTGGCCGGTAATCATGACCACGGGCAGATCGGGCCGGGTTTCATGCAGCAGCTTGAGCGCGGCCATACCGTCCAGGCCCGGCATCCAGATATCCATGAACACCAGATCCGGATTCAGACGGCTGGCGAGATCCAGACCGTCCTCGGCGCTGCCGGCGTCAAAAATTTCGTGTCCCTCGTCTTCCAGAATGCCGCGCAAGGAAGTGCGGATCGGTTCCTCGTCGTCAATGATCAGGATGCGCGCGCGCATCAGAGCACCGCGTCCGCATGCCGCGCGGCATGGCAGTTGATGTTGACGGCCACCGGCAAGCTGGCGATGTGCGTGGGACTCCATTCGATGTGCGCGGCCAGAGCCGTGGTCCGGCCGCCCAGGCCCAGAGGTCCGATGCCGAGATCGTTGATCAGGGCGAGCAGTTCTTCTTCCACGGCTGCGTAGCGCGGATCGGGGTTGCAGCTGCCGACGGGGCGGGCGGCTGCCCGTTTGGCGAGCAGGGCCGCCACTTCCATGGTGCCGCCGAGGCCTACGCCTACGATCGTGGGCGGGCAAGGGCTGGAGCCGGCCTTATCCACAGTGGCGAGGACAAAACGCTTGACGCCTTCCACCCCGTCCGCCGGCGTGAGCATGGCGAGCGCGCTCTTGTTTTCGCTGCCGGCGCCTTTGGCCGCCAGGGTAAGGTGCAGCCGGTTTCCCGGCACAAGACGCACATGCAGCATGGCGGGCGTGTTGTCGCCGGTGTTGCGCCGCTCCATAAGCGGCTCGTCCACCATGGACTTGCGCAGCAAACCTTCGGTGTAGCCCTTGGCCACGCCCCGGTCGACGGCTTCGGCCAGGCTGCCGCCCACGATGTGCACATCCTGTCCCACATCGGCAAACACAACGGCAAAACCCGTGTCCTGGCAGATGGGCATGTTTGCCGCGGCCGCGATATCCGCATTTTCCACAAGCTGGGCCAGTGCGTCCCGTCCGGCGGGCGAAGGTTCGGTTGCGCGGCGGGCGCACAGGGCCGCGTACAGATCGCCTGGCAGGCGGCAGTTGGCTGTAACCGCCAGACGGGCTACGGTCTCAACGATCACGTCCACATGAAGTTCGCGCATGGGCGTTCCTCGCGCACAGTGCTGTCAGGCATGTTTGCAGTTCATGAACCTGATGTCGATGATTTCGTAGTTCAGGCGGCCGCGCGGCGCTTCGACGATGATTTCTTCGCCCGTTTCCTTGCCGAGCACGGCTGAACCCAGAGGCGAGTGCACGGAAATGGAACCCGAGGCGTAGTCGGCTTCGTCCGGCCCGAGCAGGGTAAAGGTTTTCTGCTCGCCGGTTTCCACGTTCGCAACCGTGACGGTGGCGCCGAAAATGGCCTTGTCGCCGCTCAGGGTGTCAAGTTCGATCACATTGAGCTTTGCCATGCGCGATTCGAGATAACCGATGCGCGCCTCAAGCATGCCCTGGCGCTCACGCGCGGCTTCGTAGCCGGCGTTTTCTTTCAGATCGCCCTCTTCACGGGCGCCCTTGATGGCTTCAATGATTTCCGGACGTTCTTTCTTCAGGCGGGTCAATTCTTTGTCCAGGCGAAGGAAGCCTTCGCGGGAAATGGGAATGCTGCTCATGCGGACCTCGTAAAAAAAATCACCAGCACGGGAGACCCGCGCCGGAGAGGATGTGCCGGACAATTGCTCTGGATCCACCATACATCGCCTTGAGGCGGGCGTCAAGCTCCGCCTCTTGCTTGGCCGGCTAAAAATGCGTATAAGCCGATACACACAATGGGGGAGATTGAGGCCGCGCCGTGGCGGGGAGGTTGGGGCCGGCCGTGTGAGGAACCTTTGATGGGCCGTCTGGACAATCTTCTTTTCAAACTCAGGCCCGCCAATCTGCAAGAAGGTCTGAGGCGTTTCGCAAGGTTCTGGTATTTGCGCCTGGTGCGCATTGAGGCCAGTCCGCACACCATTGCTCTGGGCTTGGCGATGGGTGTATTCGCCGGGCTGTTGCCCATTTTGCCGTTCCAGACTGTCGCTGCCGTGGCGCTTGCGTTCATCGTGCGCGGCAGCAAAATCGCGGCCGCGCTCGGCACCTGGATCACGAATCCGCTGAACTGGGTTCCGTTTTACATGCTGTGCTATTACATCGGCAGAGTGGTCGTGCCGTTTACAATTCCGCCCTTTGACTCCACCCAGTTGGAAATGACCCAGATGCTTGACCTGGGCTGGAAGTTTTTTGCGGTCATGATGGCGGGTGGACTGATCATGGCCGTGCCGGGCACAATCGTCACCTATATGCTGACGCACAAGGGCATGGAACTGTACCGCAAACGCAAGCAGGAACGGGCGGCGCTGAAGCGGCAAAACGGATGAGCGCCGGGTGAAGGCCGCACAGCGGGCGCTGGGTAAGGGATCGTGCAATGGCTCTCAAACAGGTCACCCAGCCTCGGTTTGAGCAATGCCGCGAGTGCCCCGTGAAGCTGAAACCCTCGCGGCGCCGGTTCTTTACGGCTCGGGCAAACAGGCGTACACTGTAGTGATGAAAAAGTTTTTTGTCATTTTTTGCGGCTTCGTGGCGATCACGATCGTGCTCGGACTCGGGGCGGCGGCCGGTTTGTACTATTTTTTCGGGCGCCAGCTTCCCGACTACACCGGCATCGGCGATTATCGCCCGGCCGGGGTTACGCGGGTCTTGGCCAGAGACGGCACGCTCATCGGTCAGTTGTACCGGGAAAAACGCTTTCCGATCACTTTTGAGCAGATTCCGGAAAAATTGCGTCTGGCTTTTCTGGCGGTTGAAGACGCGGATTTTTATAAGCACGAAGGCGTCAATCCGACCGCTATTCTGCGGGCCTTTCTGATGAATTTGCAGTCCGGCAGGACCAGGGAAGGCGGCAGCACTATCACGCAACAACTCATAAAAAGTCTGTTGCTCACGCCGGAACGCAGTTACACGCGCAAGCTTCAGGAGGCCATCCTGGCGTATCGCCTGGAGAAGCACCTGACCAAGAACGAAATTCTGACCATCTATTTGAACCACATTTTTCTCGGCGCCAACGCCTACGGCGTGGAGGCGGCGGCCCGCACATATTTCGGCAAGCACGTGCACGAGTTGACCTGGGCGGAGTGCGCGCTGATCGCCGGTTTGCCGGCGGCTCCTTCCGCCTATAATCCTTACCGCTTTCCGGATGCCGCCAGGGATCGACAGAAGCATGTCTTGTTCCGTTTGCGCGAGTGCAACTGGATCACCGAGGCTGAGCATGCGGAAGCCCTGGCGCAATCCTTGGTCTATACGGGACTCAGCGAAGGCCTGGGGTCCGAGACCGCCTGGTATTTTGAAGAGGTGCGGCGCCGGCTGATCGATCTGTTCAGCGAGGAAAACGCGAAGAAAATGGGCCTGACGCTGCCCAAGTACGGTGCTGATGCCGTGTACGAACTGGGCCTGACCGTGCATACGGTCATGAACCCGCCGCAGCAGATCGCGGCGGACCAATCCCTGCGCAAGGGCTTGGAAGACCTGAGCAAGCGGCAGGGCTGGCTCGGGCCGGTGAACAAAATCGCTCCGGAATACCTTACCGCGCATATTGAGACCGCGAAATTCGCGCCCACGGATCTGGCGGGCGGCAACTGGGCCAAGGCCATCGTGGTCAAGGTGGAAGACAAGGGCGCGCAGGTGCGTCTTGGGCAGTACAAAGGCGCTATCGACGTCAAGGATATGAGTTGGGCGCGCATCCCCAATCCGGAAGTGGCGGGCGTCAATGCCCCGGCAGTCAAGGACGCGCGCCGGGTGCTGGAACCGGGTGACGAAATCTGGGTCAGCGCCAAGCCCAAAAGCGGCGCGAAGCCTTATGATCCGGCTGCCGTCACGCCGGCTGTGGTCATTGATTTGGCCCTGGAGCAGCGTCCCGACGTGCAGGGCGCGCTGGTGTCCATTGAGCCGCAGACCGGTGATGTGGTTGCTCTGTGCGGCGGCTACAGCTTTGCCGAAAGCCAGTTCAACCGGGTTACCCAGGCCGTGCGCCAGCCCGGTTCGGCTTTTAAGCCCATAGTCTATTCGGCGGCCATGGATAACGGTTTTACCGCCGGTTCCATCGTGCTTGATGCGCCTGTCGTTCAGTTGAGCGAAAACATTGACCAGATTTGGCGTCCGACGAACTACAACAGCGGCTTTTCCGGGCCGGTGCTCTTGCGTACCGCCCTGGCCAAATCGCTCAATTTATGCACCATCCGCGTGGCCCAGCAGATCGGCATGCCCAAAATTGTGGAGCGGGCTAAAGCCCTGGGTCTGGAGGGCGACTTTCCTCCGGTTCTGGCCGTCAGTTTGGGCGCGGGGGCGATCACGCCGCTCAACCTGACCCAGGCTTACACCGCCTTCGCCGCTCACGGTTTGGTCAGCACGCCCCGGTTGATCACCGAAGTGCGCGACCGGGACGGCAAGGTGATCTATGCGCAGGAAGCGCGTCTGTGGGAGGCGATCAGCCCCCAGAATGCCTATATCATGGCCAGCCTGCTCAAAGAAGTGGTCAACGCGGGCACGGCCACCAGGGCCAAGGTTCTGGGCCGCCCGCTGGCCGGAAAAACCGGCACAACCAATGAGGAAATGGACGCCTGGTTCGTGGGCTTGACGCCGCACCTGGTGACCGGCGTGTTTGTGGGTTTTGACAAGTTGAAGACGCTTGGCCGCCTGGAAACCGGCGGTTCTGCCGCGCTGCCCATTTTTGTGGAATACGGCAAAAAAGTGCTGGACGCGTATCCTCCCGATGATTTCGCCGCGCCGGGCGGCATTGTCATGGCCAGGATCGACGCCAGGACCGGGCTGCTGGCAGGAGAGAACGATTCCGGACTTGTTCTGCCCTTCATGGCAGGCACGGAGCCTGTGCACGCATCCGCCAATTCTTCCAACGGCATGAAGTCCGGAGAGGATTTGCTCAAGCAGTTGTACTGAGGCGTTCCTGACATTCTGAGCGTATTTTCATTTTGACGCTACCCGGTTTCGGGAGATCGCACATGGCTTACCGCCCGCCCGTCCTTGCCGGCGGTTTTTATCCCGCCGATCCCAAAGCGTTGACGGCTTCTGTCGGCGCCTGGCTGCAATCCGGCGCGCGGCTTGCGGCGGAGGCCGGGCGCGAGCCCGTTGCCGCGCCCCTGGTGTTGTTGCCGCATGCCGGGCATGTATACTGCGGCCGGGGTATCGGGGAGACCCTGTCTTGGGGGGGGCCCGTGGGATCGGAAGG
>Ga0082212_10002830_pt1 | contig 24887 bp, 25 predicted proteins | sample TergutNt197P3_FD_71548 | JGI IMG/M metagenome (GOLD analysis project Ga0082212, IMG submission 71548) | Neocapritermes taracua P3 segment gut microbial communities from Petit-Saut dam, French Guiana - Nt197 P3 | ecosystem: Host-associated > Arthropoda: Insects > Digestive system > Gut ... | reverse complement strand
AAGAACAGACGACCCTGAGTTCAACGGGAGTTATAATCCGGATTACCTTAGCTTTCAACGAAAAGCCCAGGCCCACCTTAACGCTGTTATCAAAACTGCTGAGGCGTGCCTCGAAGTTATCAAAGGCGGTTAACACTCATTCTATTACTATTAAACTAGGCCAACGCCTTCAGGATCTACGAACAGATAAAGAGAAAGTTTATACCTGGCAAAACTCCTTCACCTGCAAGGATTCTGGCATGCGGCACGCTTATGCCAAGCACAATTGCCGCTTGCTCAGTCGTAAGCGACGAGGCATGTTATTCCAGTCCGTGATTGCTTACGGAGACGATAGCCTTGGTGAAGATGCCCTTGCTGGCTCAATCTGGTCTTTCGCCTTGGTTTGGCACAGGTTTTTTGCCTTTGCCATAGGTATTTTATATTCTCCTGTGCCTTTCATGCAGTTGCTTCCTCAAAACTGAATTGGTGTTACTTGAGTGTCTTTGCTGAGGCAATTGTTTCATCGATTGGCAAGTGCCAGTCAACTTTCATTAAAATTACCCATTCTAATCGCCATTCCGACTGTAATCCTTCGTCTCCCGCTTTCGATGTTGCGGAGCTTCTGAAATGCCCATAACTGCTGCATTTTATACGCTCATCAAGCGACTCCACGTTAGTTCTTATACCATCTGCCCTCTTCCCATATGTCTCCACCTTTTTGAATTCTGAGTTAATAAAACGATTCATTTTGAATTGGTTTGTGGCGATTCGCATAGAAGCCTTGTATAATTAAACTAGAAGTTAATGTACTCTTCATGATTAGCAGGTGCTGGTGAACAGTAAGCAAAGAGTTATTTATGGTTCATGCCAAAAAGTGTTTCAAGCTTGCAGAGAGTGTCATAGGCTGGTTTCGATTTCCCAATTTCAATAGCGCTGAGTACTTGGTTCGTGACACCGATTTGCTCAGCGATATACTGGAGAGACCAGCCTCTTTTATGTCGTTCGCATCGTACACTCAAGCATAAGCAGGCGGCACCCCCCCTGCTTTATGCGTCAGCAACGCTAGGCCTATTTCATTATGCCAGTTTACGCTTTTTAAGGCTGAGGCAATAAAATAAGCAAATATTGCTGTTTTATGGCGCATGGCATGCAATTAGCTAGTTGACTGTTAGGCAATATAGTATAATTTTGTTGTCAGCTGCTTTTTATAGCTGTAAATAATGAAAAAGTAAAGAGGATAAAGGGATGCTAACAAAAAGAGAAAACTTTCTTGAGACGATTCGCGGTGGCAACCCCGACAGGTTTGTTAACCAATTTGAAGCTTTAGGAATGATTGGCGCGCCGAATCCACAAGGCTTAAAGTACCCTAGGCCAACTCCGGGCGGAGAGCCGACAAAGACAGGCTGGGGCGTCACCTATGTATGGCCGGAAGGAATGCCAGGAGGCATGCCTGATCACGTCAATGAAGAAAATATCGTGCTCAAAGACATAACAAAGTGGCGTGATTATGTGAAAATGCCGGAAATCAACTTCCCTGACGAAGCTTGGGCAGACTTTGCAGCTGCTGCAGCTGCTATTGACAGAAATGAAGTGTTTTGCACGCTAATGGTTGCGCCGGGGCTATTTGAAATGTGCCACCACCTTCAAAGCATGGGCGTTGCGCTTGAGAATTTCTACCTGGAGCCGGACAGCGTAAAAGAGCTTATTGCATACTTTACAGAATATGAGCTTTTATGGGCTGAGCAGCTGCTTAAATACAGCAAAGCAGACCTGATGCTGCACCACGACGACTGGGGCGCACAGAAGTCAACATTCTTCTCCCCTGCAATGTTTAAAGAGTTCTTTGTAGAGCCGTATAAAGAGATTTATGGCTTTTATAAGGACAATGGCGTGGAGATAATAGTGCACCATGCCGACTCATACGCAGCAAACCTCGTGCCAGACATGATCGATATTGGCATTGACGTATTCCAAGGCTGCCTGTCATCAAACAATGTTCCTGAGCTGATTAAGGAGTTTGGCGGGCAAATATCGTTTATGGGCGACCTGAACAACGGCGTTCTCGATGTGCCTAACTGGTCTCCGGAGGTTATTCGGCAAGAAGTGGAAAGAGCCTGCCGCACAAACGGAAAGCTTTACTACATACCATGCCTGACCGCTGGCGGGCCTGGAAGCTCATATCCGGGAGTTTTCGATGCTGTTACCGCTGAAATCAACAGAATGAGCGAAATAATGTTCTAATAAGCAATGAATGCATCAGAAAGCCTTATTGCATATATTTTGAGGCTTTCTTTTTTTTCCCTTGTTCAGTTTATAAATACTGGGAAATATCAAAATACCTAAATGAATCAAAGCGCTTTTGTATTGACTGAATAGGCAAAATCGTTGTAATATTAATTATCTTCGGGGCAGGGTGCAATTCCCTATCGGCGGTATAGCCCGCGAGCGCAAGCTGAACTGGTGCAATTCCAGTGCCGACGGTTAGAGTCCGGATGGAAGAAGATTCAATAATCTTTTTTTGCATGCCGCGAAGCGCGGATTTTTTATTTTATGCCATAAAAGGAGATTAATAAATGAAGCTTTCAGTACAAAAGCTCACAGTCCTGGCTATGTTTAGCGCACTAGCATACATGTTCATGCTGATAACACTCTTTCACATAGCATTTGTGCCAAGCATACCATTCCTTAAATACGATCCTAAAGATATCGTAATAACGATAGCAGGCTTCGCGTATGGCCCAATGTCGGCACTGATCGTAATCCTGATAGTAGCAACGCTTGAGCTTATAACCACGAGCACTACAGGAATTATCGGATGGCTTATGAATGTTATAGCAACTGCTTCCTTTTGCTGTACAGCTTCCTGGTTTTATAAAAAAACAAGATCCAAGCAGTCAGCGATCATTGGCCTTGTCTGCGGAACTGTTGCTTTGGTAGCGGTAATGTCTGCATGGAATTTGATCATAACTCCGATGTATATGGGCGTGCCAAGAAGCGTTGTAGCAGCTATGATAATTCCCGGCTTTATTCCGTTTAACGCCCTAAAAGGCGCGCTGAATGCGGGATTCACGCTTGTGCTTTATAAACCGGTAATTGCTATGCTTTCAAGGGCCAGGGCCGGCATTGACAGCAGCATATCCCAAGAGAGCGCTTTGGACGCTTCAACAATAGCTGTTGGGGTGCTGTTTATTTTGTCGGTTATAATTGCAGCTGTACTGCTTGCCAGAGCATAGCGGCAAACATCGCGCCATGTTCCAAGGCGGGCGCATTGCCCGGCAATGCTTTATAGCTCAAACCAAAAGACAGAGCCAACGCCTTCTTCAGACTCAACCCCAAACGGGGCGCTGTGAAGCTCCAGCATGGACTTGACAATTGACAGGCCCAGGCCTGTTCCGACTTCGGCTTTTAAATGGCCTTTTTCTACCTTGTAATACCGCTCCCATATAAAAGGGAGCATTTTTTCCGGGATGCCTTGGCCATTGTCAATTACTTCAACTCTTGTATGGGTTAGATCTATGCGCTTTGCTGTAACGAGAATGTCTTTGTCTTTGGCTGTATAGGCAATTGCATTGGCCAGGAGGTTATATATAACCTGGGCTATCTTTGAGCGATCTGCAATAACATCGATATTTTCATCAGGGGCAAAGGCTATCTTGAAATTCTCCCTTTCCCCGATCGCATTAAAGCGCTGCAGGATTTCCTCTATAAGCGATGTCAGGGAGAACTCAGTTAGCTGAAGCTTTGTTGAGCCTGCCTGAAGCTTGCTAAGATCCAGCATGTCATTGACAAGGTTGCTTAAGTGCCCGGCCTCGTCTATTATAGTCTGCATGTTCTCAATCGAGCCCTCACCGGGAAGGTCTCTTGCCATCTCTGCATAGCCTGTGATCATGGTTAGCGGCGTTCTGAGATCATGCGAAATATTTGCTATTAATTCTTGCCTAAGCTTGTCGACTTTTGCAAGCTCGCTTGCAGCATAATTAAGCGACTGGGCAAGCTCGGATATCTCCTTTATGCTGCTTTCTTCAAATTCAGCTGAATAATCGCCCTTGGCAAGCGATTTTGCAGCATTGTTCATCTTTGCAATCGGCTTGCTCATGGCCCTCGAAGGGAACGCTGCCAGGCATAGTGCCAGGGGCAGCATTGCTAGATATACCCAAAGAAGCTGGCTTCGAATTGCCTGCTCTGTTGAAATCATAGGTATCAGCGTCGTATTGATTATCAGGCAGAACTCGTTTGTCCCAACCGAAATTATCTTGCAGTAAAGGTAGCTGTCCGCTTTCTTCTTTTCGTCATACCATCTCATGTCCATGAATTCTTCGAAAATGCCGCCGGATCTGTGCGCATTCTCAAAGTATTCAGCATATGCAAAGCTGTCCTTGTGAATCATATGGATAAAACAGTTGCCAAGGACCTCTTCACCATTGACTATAAGCATGCCATACCGGTTTGTTATAACATAGCAAACCTCATTTGACACAGATATTTTGTCCAGGCTGAACTGAAGCTCCTCCGCGCTTGCACTGCCGGTCTGCAAGTATTCAGCAAACCTTGCTTCCATTTCTCTGGCAATGCTAGCGGCTTGCCTTCTTCGGGAAATGCTGTAAAAGCTTTCAAAGAATACCAGCTGTATGAGCCAAATGATTGCGATAATAACGATGAGAAAGACTGTGAGGTAAAAAAACAGCCTCCAGTACAAGCTTAGCTTACGGGTTTTCAAAGCGGTATCCCATCCCCCTTAAGGTCACAATATACTTTGAATACTGCCCAAGCGTTTTTCTAAGCCCCTTTATATGGGTGTCAAGAGTCCGCTCATCGCCATAAAAGTCGTAGCCCCAAACATCAGACAGAAGTTTTGCCCTTGAGAGGGCTATATTTCGGTTCTTAACAAGGTAAAAGAAGAGATCGTACTCTTTTGGCGACATTTCTGCCTTCACTCCGTCAATCATCACCATCCTGGCTGTGAAATCAACTAAAAGCCCTTCGCACTCAAAGATATCGTTGTATGGCGTGCCCGCCTGCTTTGAATAGCGCCTTAGCACCGCTTCAATCCTGAGCATAAGCTCCCTCGGAGAGAATGGCTTGACGACATAATCATCGATCCCAAGCTCAAAACCGTGGATCTTGTCGTATTCCTCGCCCCTGGCCGATAGCATTATGATAGGCACATCAGAAAACTTTCTTATTTCTTTGCATGAAGAGAACCCATCAAGCTCAGGCATCATGGCATCCATGATGATAATATCCACTTGGCTGTCTTTTGCTTTGGCTATTGCATCCATGCCGTCAGAAGCCTCAATTACAGAATATCCCGCAAAGAGGGCATATTTCTTTATTATTTCCCTGATTTTGTCTTCATCGTCTACAACAAGTATTTGCATAATTAAGCTCCTCGCTTGTTTCAAAAATATAATACACGAAAAAAGGGAAAATACTGTGCCCTTTGTGTGAACAGATGGTGAATGTATCGTTAGTTGAGCATTCTTCATATAAATCTGGCCAAAAATTTTAACTATCTACACTGCTTGCTCATCATATAGTCACATTTGGCGTATAAAATAGGCATAAAGCATTGGAGGAGATTTTATAATGCAAGAAGATAATCTGGCAAGAGACAATGATTACGATGACCCACATCGGAATAACTTTCTTCCTCAAACAGCTAGCTATTATGACAATAGGGAATTTAACAAAAATACATCTTACAGCAAGAAATCCAGCAATAAGGCAATAGTTGCTGTTTGCCTTGTTGCATCGATAGTATCTGGTTTTTTAGGTGGAACCTTTGGACGGAAACCTGGCGCAGTATCTAGCTCAAAGCCGCCTGTAATATATGAAGCAGTAGACAATACAGAATATAGCAGCATAACTGACACCTACACAAATTCGATTGTTGATGTTGTCAATAGATGCGCTGATTCAGTCGTAGAGATTACAACGGAAGTGCCAGTAAGAGGAACTGTCATTGAGCAGTATATCGTAGAAGGCGGCGGAAGCGGCGTTGTCCTTACAGAAGATGGCTATATACTGACCAACGAGCATGTTTTGCAAAACCCAAACCACAAGATTACTGTTACGCTGCGAAACGGAGAGTCATATGATGCAAAAGTTGTTGCTTCTGACTATATAACTGATGTAATGGTGCTGAAAATCGAACCGAAGTCGCGGTTGGTACCGGTTGTGTTTGGAGACTCCGATCAACTGACAGTAGGCGAAAAAGCAATTGTAATCGGCAACCCCCTCGGCCAGCTTGGCGGGACAGTCACTGACGGTATCATAAGCGCCCTTGACAGGGAAATAAGGATCGAGGGCCGGCCTATGAGGCTTCTGCAGACTAATGCGGCAATAAATCCGGGAAACTCCGGAGGCGGGCTGTTTAATACAGTTGGGCAGTTGGTTGGATTAGTGAACGCGAAGTATTCCGGAAGCTCAGGCATTGAGGGCCTAGGGTTCGCAATACCTTCGAATGTTGTTAAAGAAACAGCTGCTGAGCTTATAAACAGCGGCTATGTGCTAAGGCCAACCATAGGCGTAGAGCTGGCAGACATCCTTGACTACCGCAGGGCAATGTATGCCAACGTCCAGGAGCTTGGCTGCTATGTGCGCTCCGTTAAGGAAGACTCTGGAGCACAAGAAGCCGGAGTTATGGAAGGCGACAGGTTAGTGTCCTTAAACGGGAATGCCATAAGTGAATATGCAGATGTCGCAGCTTTCTTAATGGGCACAGAGATTGGCCAAACGATAGATGTAGTTGTCAGCAGAGGCGGTAGAGAGGTAGCGCTCAAGGTTACCTTAAAAGAATCAAGGCCTTAAGGCAAAATCCAAATGCATAAGCGGCGCTGGTGCGCCGCTTTTTTAGCACCCTTCGGAAGCCAGGCGCATGTTGGAGAGCTTGCCTTCCATCGTAAAATCTATGGCAAGCGACGAATTTCCCGGGAAATGCCCAATCAGTGAAGTAGTGGTGCCTTCAACTGATTCGCAGTTGTCCATAAGCATGTTTTTAACTAAAAGCCTGTGGTTTAATGGAAGCTCTTTGATAAGATCTGCAATATGCTTTGAAACATCGGATGGGCCCGCCGGCATAAAGACGCTGCTTTGAATGTTCTTTACTAAGACAAACACTGCTCCGCCATCATACGGGCATCTGTAGTATACAGTTTTTTCGTAATGCGCTGCTGAAGCAATGGCAGAAATGCAATGGCCATTAATTGCATCTGAAAGCGGCAGCTTTATGCTCTTTAGATCAGGTATGTTTTCCATAAGGGAGCTGTTGTACAGCAAGTAGGCATCTTTTAGGACATCTTCACTAAAATTGTTCGTATTTTCTATCGCCCATTGCCAAGTGTAGGACTTATATGACTCTGATCCCAAAAGCTGAATGGGGTATTCATCATCGCCAAACCTGATAAAGCCTTCGCTAAAGTTGGCAAACCAGCCATAGCCCTCTAAAACATCCTTGAAGAATGCTGACTGCCGTATGCGCGACCGGCCAATGTATGCAGAAAGAATATCAATATAGCGCGATGTATATTGGTTTGATATAGTGTCTTTTTGTTTGTTCCTATTGAAAATGCTCAATGTTTGCCCCCCACGTTGCGCTTTGTACTTTTTTATATTTTTTCGTGTATTTTTTTGATAGAATCTCATATTTTTTGATTGAATTTAGGTTAATTATACCACAAATACGCATTCGGAACAACGATTATTCATGCAATGCCGAATCTTAGCTGGCCGGGGAAAAGATTTTTCGCTGAAAGCGCATAATTCACCGTTATGCGGGCATACTTTTATTAGCAGCATCCAGCTATGCCTTTTCTAACTGAACTGGCGCTTTAAGCATAACCAGTTTAGCTAAAAATTTGGGCAATATTAGCAGGATGCTACTTTTTTCACAAAGAATTCAAAAGCGCGTTTAACAAAAGCAGAAATTGGAAGCATTTTTTATTAGCTGCATGCATATTGCCAGCGCTTAAGGGCAATTTATATATGCAGCATCTAGCTATGCCTTTTCTAACTGAACTGGCGCTGAAACATTCCCAGCTCAGCTTGAAAATTAAGGCATTATGCCTGATGCTGGTTTTTTTATTTCAATGAGCGCTTCGAGCTGATGCCGTTTTTTAAGCGCAATAATCTTTAAGATGGCTTTTGCATGATTTTCAGCATTGCTGCCTAAAGTGTTATAATATGCTAGCCTTGGAATCCAGAATGCACTAAATTAACTATATTCCAACTTTTTTGGGGTGCGCATTATCGTGTTTGTGCACAATTATTGCATTGAGGAGGGTTGTGTATTTATGAAGCATAAGGCCCGGTGCCAATGTATAGTCACACGTGAAAACAAGGTTCTGATGGCCAAGCACGTAAAGGGCGGCAATCAACGGCTATTGCTGCCGGGTGGAGGCATGGAAACAAATGAATCGTATGAAGAATGCGCATTAAGAGAACTACAGGAAGAGTGCAATGTGTCCGGCCAAATAATCATGAAAACATCTGAATATTATGAAAATACTGCAGAAGGCATAGCCTGGCATGTGACGTTTCATGTTGATATTGGCAAACAAGAGCCATCGCTTGGGTTTGATCCGGAGGAGACTGGAGTGCCTATTCTGCAGGGTATCGGTTGGTATGGCCTTAATGAGATCTGTGAGCGTGACCGAGCGTTTTTATGGGCGGCAGGCCTTTTTGTGATAGAGGAGTTTTCAGAAGAGCTGAATTCATGGGGATATGATATCAGCTACCCAAATACATAAGGGATTTTAGAGGGCTTGGCAGCAGCACCTGTTATAACAGGATGGAAATGAATAAACGAACGCATAATGGCGAAATTCCTTGGCTCCCCGAAATATTTCTGTTTCGGTTGTGCGAAAAAGTTTTCAACAATGCATAAATTATTGGATGTTGGGCATACTTAGGTTAGCAGCATTGAGCTACGCCATTTTTGAAGCGGGACAGCCGCAAAAAGCATTCAGTTTTGCTTTAAAAATTCAAGGCAGCAGCAAGATGCTGCCTTTTTTAGTATGCCCCGGCATGGACAACAGCTAGGCGGCGAAAGTCCGCTACAGGCTTGGCAGTGGGAAAGGTGGCCTCCCCTACTAATCGATTTGCTTTTTCTCTGGCTGCAAGTCAATAACCATTATTTCCGGCGGGTTAAAAATTCTGGGTACATGTTTTGGCACATCTGACAGGCCGCGGCTTACTGCCATTATCTTGCCTGCATCATAATACAGGCCGCTTGTATACTTGGGAAAGAGGCCCTGGCCAGGCGAGTATAAGCCGTTTAGAACTCGCGGCAAGCGCCATTGCCCTCCATGCGCATGCCCGCATATAGCAAGATCAAAGCCGTATGCTGTGTAAAAGCCGGTGTACTCAGGCCGATGGCTGAGCAAAATGCTGTAGCTGGAGGCATCAAGAGCGCTGCCGCATGTTTTAAGCTGGCTAAAAAACGAGCCGCTGTTCTTGTCATCAACACCATATACATATATGAGCCCGCCTCCGCAGTCAAGCGATGCCCTATCCCCGTCCAGAACGCAAGCTCCAGCAAGGGATGCTTTGCGCTTAAGCTTATCGGCTTCTTTGGTGTTGTATTCATGGTTGCCTGTAACATAGAAAACGGGTGAGCTTTTTGACAGCTCTGAAATAAGCGCCAATGAGTTGCTGTGATCTCTGCCTTCATCAAATATATCTCCGCACATCATTATTGCGTCAGGTTTATAAAAGGCAATCTTCTCGCACATAAGCGGGATTTCCTCCTCGCTTAGGCGGTCATGCAAATCACAGACAGCTATAATGCGAATAGGGCTTGGGATTTTTTTGCTTTCGATAGTATAGCTGCTAAATTCAATCTTGCTTTTGAATGCCCCTGCTAGCTGCATAAAAGCCAGCAAGGAAATAAGTCCGATGATAATGGGCAATAGCTTAGCCTTCCCCCGTTTTTTGTCGATAGCTGCGCTGCTCATGAGAGCATAATATCACTGCCGGCCGATAAAGGCTAGCAATCATATTATTCCTGCTTCATTTGCATGATATGTGCCTGGGCGGCTTGTATATAACTGGCTATAGCAAATATGCGCAATCTATGTTTTGCACTACAGGTTTGCTGCTTAGAGAAGGATTTTTAAATTGGGCACCGGGCAAACGGCAATCATAAACTGCCACGGGAATTTTGCTCAGATGGGAGCATGAGGCTCGAACCACTAGAAGCGCAGTTGAACCAGTCCCGACGGCATAAAACTCGTTGGCAAAGGGTCGGCTATGATTATTTGGCTGGAATAATTGCTAAAACAGCCGATTTATGCCATACTCCTTACATCTCATAAGAGCAATGCCGCTTTTTGCCCTCGCCTGAGAGGCAAGCAGGGAGTAAGGCTGGAGCCGACATTTTTATATCCACAATCAGGGTACTCCCTTTTCTTTAGATTACAGAAAGGAGGGCGGTGTTGTGCTGATAACAGGCGCCACATTGACAGAATATATTCATTTAAGACTGCTCGCGCGTGCGGCAGATGATTTACGTGGCATGGCCGTATCTGCTTTGCCTCGCCTGTCAAACGAATCAAAGGAGATGCAACCGTGAACCAATCAAGTAAAGTTCTCGAAACAAAATGGCATGAACCGCACGCTGGCTCTGATCTTCACTTCCATCCGCTGTTGGATAAATATAAAGGCCAAAATTACGCATTTTGCGGCTGTATGGCATTGATGATGCAATACTTAGAGGAAAGCAAAGATTATAGCTACTGGTTTTTCTCAGGCGTATCCGGCGACTGCTTCACACAAGTATACGGCCAAGACATAGCCAAGTGGTATCAATGCCTGTCGCACGCATGTTTCGATGAACGCCTGATAAAGCGCGTTTTTGATGCTTGCGGGTATGATTTCACATTTGTCAGTGCGGAGTCCTTTACCGCAAACAAAGAAAAATACCTCCAAAAAGTTGTCAGCCATATCGACCGTGATTTGCCGGTTATCGCTAAGGGGTTCAGTTTCCCATTTGGCGATAAGCTATGCCCAGTCGAGGAAATTTCATGCGTCGTAGGTTATGAAAACGGCGGGCAAACCTTGTTGTATTTACCGGATACTTCAGCTACTCCCACTCCATTCCCGTTGGATATTCCTTATACGCTCGTATTTTCCGAAGAAAAGAAGAAAACCCCGCCACTGCCGGAGGCATACGCTCAGGCGATTGCGAACATCCCATTGCTGAACTTGGCTTCGCCTCGGGATGGTGTATCATTTGGTGCGCACGCATTTCTTGACTGGGCGGATGCGTTAGAAAATGGGAAGTTTGACGATATTCCCGTTGAGGGCTTGGGCAACTGGCAGCATTACGGCGCGTATCTGTGTATCATCGCAACCAACGTGAGCTGTCCGCATTTCCTGAACAGAGCGAATGAGCTGTGCCCCGGCATAAAAGAGCTTCCAGCAATAAACGAAGCAATGGAAAAAATGCGCACGCATATAGATGAGCTTTGCAGCATTGAGGGTGGCTTTGGCATGGAGGAGCACAAACTGAAAGACCGCGAATTGATGCAGCCTGTCCGTGAGATAATTCGCAAGTACGCCGGGTTTTACAATGAGCTGCTGTCCGCTTTCAGATGAGGAGAACGCATATGCTTTCGCATAAATATCTCATTGCGCATATTGCAGGAATACTCGCATAGCGCTGTTTTCAGAGGCAAAATAGCTTCATGTTGCAAGCTTTGCTGCTTTGAGCAGGATTTTATAGTCTGGCACTGGACAAACGGCAATCAAAAGCTATAATAAATAATGCATGGGGAATTAGCTCAGATGGGAGAGCGTGTGGTTCGCAATCACAAGGCCAGGGGTTCGATCCCCCTATTCTCCACCAATAAAAAAGTTAGCTGAACCTGCTATGGCGATCGCTATCGCCAGCTGGCGGTTCAGCTTTATTGTATTGCAGAATGAGAGGATCATAATGCCGGGGCAAGATCGCCAAAGAAGGGATCGCTTTGATGAGATAGCTGCAAACTATGATCGAGTGAGGCCGCAATACCCTGCTGAGCTGTTTAGCGACATCTTTGAGTACTCAAAGATGTCCCCGGGAAAAAAGGCGCTGGAAATAGGGTCAGGCACAGGCAAGGCAACCCAGCCTTTTCTGGATGCCGGCTACACTGTTGACGCTGTGGAAATAGGTGCCAATATGGCTGCATTTATTCAGGAAAAGTACAAAGGCTACAGCAATTTCAACGTAATAAATGCCGATTTTGAGGACGCAGCACTAGAGGAAAACAGCTACAGCATTGTTTACGCAGCCACTGCATTCCATTGGATAAATGCAGAAATCGGATGCCCCAAAATGATTAGCCTTTTGCAAAGCGGCGGAGTGGCAGCTTTATTCAGGGTTAATGCTATTGCTGCATGCGGAGAAGACTATTATGAAGATATTCAAGCTGTATACGAAGAGCACTATTACAGCTTTTTTCAGGCTGGCGCCAGGCCGGCAGCAAAAACAAAAGATGATTTTAAAAAGCTCTCGGAAATCTTGCTTGCCTTTGGCTTCGAAAGCTTGGAGCAATATGGGTTTGGCGGTTTGTCAATGAAGGTTTACGATGCAACGCGGATTTTCAGCTCTGATGAGTACATTGCATGGCTTGACAGCATGTCTGATCACAGAAGCTTGCCTGAAGCAAATAGGGCTGCTTTGTATAGCGGCATCAAAGAATCCATTTTACGGCATGGCGGCAGGCATAAAGTGGACTTTATATACCAGCTGTATATGGGCACAAAGCCATGATATAAGAGCGCTTAGCTGCTTTCTGCAGAGGAAACAAGCTCGCAGCACGCTTTATCGCCATCCTTAGCTATCGCACGAATTATTCTTGCAATCTGCTTGCTTAGGTGTTAACAAAAATATTTTCTTGATAATTATTTATCGTAATACGATAAATAATTATCCTTAATCGATGTGTTTATGATACAATGGAAAGCGAATAAACTGCTTGGAGGCCTTTTTATGACTTCGAAGACGCTGTGCGCCTTAATGAGAATTGCCGTTATAGCAGTAGCGCTATGCGGCATTGCTATCGGCACTTGGGTCATCCCTTCACTTGGAAGCGCTATAGTTGCAGCAAATCCGGAATTTGCTGATTGGTATTTTTCATGGCTGGTTTTCGCTTGGGCAGTCGGGCTGCCCTGCTTTGCAGTGCTTTTGTTTGTGTGGAAAGTTGCTCTTGCCATAAAGCAGGATACTGTCTTCACCCTGCAAACCGCAAAGTGGATAAAGGCAGGCTCAATTATCGTGTTTTGCGATGCAGGGCTTTTCTTCATTGGCAATATCGCTTTGCTTCTTATGAACAAGAACCACATGGGCATCCTGTTCGTTTCATTGCTTGCTGATATCCTGGCGCTTTCCTTTGGGCTGCTTGCAGCAGTGCTCTCGCGCTATATCACAAAAGCTGCTGCGCTGCAGGAAGTGAATGATGCAATGATATGATTATTATCAATGTTGACGTTATGCTTGCGAAGCGAAAAATGAGCGTTACAGAGCTGACTGAGCGTGTAGGCATGACTATGGCCAATGTATCGCTTATTAAAAATGGCAAAGTCAAGGCGATTAAGCTTGAGACTCTCGACAAGATCTGTGAAGCCCTTGACTGCCAGCCGGGAGATATACTGGAGTACCGCAAATGATAAAGCTGCTAATGATCCAGCCTGAAAACAAAGAAATCAACAAGTTTCGCAGACTGCAGTTCAATAACTTCTCCCAAATTACTATTCCTTACCTGGCTGCATTCGTTGATGAGAGAAAGTATGAAATTACCCTTATTGATGAGTACAGCCAAAAGATACCTTATTCAAAGAGATTTGATCTGGTTGCCATTACAGTAAATACGCCCAATGCCATGCATTGCTATGAAATAAGCCGCCGCTTCAGGCAGAAGGGATCAGATGTCGTATTTGGCGGCCCTCATGCCACGCTGCTGCCTGGCGAAGCCAGTGCCCATTGCGATTATTTGGTTGCAGGCGAAGCAGAATCATCCTGGAAGCAATTCCTTGAGGATTACTGCATCGGGGCAGCTCTCAAGCGCTATGAGTCTGACAGACCTCCTTCTCTTGAAGGATTGCCAGCCCCCCGATGGGATTTGCTTAAACGCTCCAGCTTGATGAAAGGCGCTGTCTTTGCCAGCAGGGGCTGCCCTTACAGCTGCCGCTATTGCAACCTCAAGCAGATTTACCATGATTGTTATCGGAGCAGGCCTGTTACAGATGTTGTATCAGAGATAAAAGCTATGCGCTCGCTGTTTTTCGTATTTTGGGATGACAATTTTTTTGCACGCAATAATTATGCGAAACAGTTGCTGCAAGCGCTTGCGCCGCTTAAGCGCAAATGGGCAGCCCAGGCTACCTTAAAAGACTGCAATGACGACGGGCTTCTTCGGCTTGCAAAAGAAGCCGGGTGCATGTATTTGTTTGTGGGCCTTGAGTCATTTACTGAAGGCTCACTTGGCGACGCCGGAAAAGCAGTGAACCGCATTTGCGAGTATGAGCAAGCTATAAAGCGCATACATTCGCATGGGATAATGGTGCAGGCTGGAATCGTCTTTGGGTTTGACAGCGATGATGCCAGCGTGTTCGCGCAAACGCTTGAAGCTTGTGAAAGGCTTGGCATAGACGGGGTTACTGCCAGCATTCTTACGCCATTTCCGAAAACGCCCATATACGAGCAGTATAAAGCGCAAGATCGCCTTTTAAGCGAAGACTGGAGCATTTATAACAGCAAAACTGCCGTCGCATTCGCACCAAGGCTCATGTCCCCCGAAGAGCTTTTTGAAGGGTATAGCTGGTTCAGGCGTGAATTTTACTCGCTAAAGTCATTTGCCAAGAGAATGCGCATTTCGAAAACTAATGTTGCTGCGAACTTTATTATTAACGCCGGATATAAAATGGGAATTAATCGGCAGGCAGGGTTTGTGAAAAAGATAACTATTAATGCTGTCTATGCTATTGGGGTTTTTATAGCGGTGGCACTGGCTGCTATTGCGCTGTTTGGCCCGACTGGCTATATAGACGCCAAAGCAATGCTGCCGATTACTTATAGGGAGCAGGCATTTTGCGGGCTGGCTTTTGGCAGCTTGCCAATGCTATTTGCCAGCTCGGCTTTTTACAGCGCAAATGCCAACAGCAGCAGGCTAAATAACAAGGGATATGCTCTGCTTGTTTTTTCGCCATTGCTTGTATGCTCTGTGTGCGCTTTGCTAATAGCATTTTGGATTCTTGCAGGGATCGTTTCTATGCTGGCTTAAGTTTTTTATCAGCTTATCATCGCCTGTAGCCTGAACTGATAGCCTTGGTTTTGCAGGCATCCTTGCATGCCCCGCAGCGTATGCATTCTGCGCTGTTCGGGTTCTGGCGAATATTTGCCTGCATCGGGCAGATTCGGCTGCACTCCATGCAGTTAGTGCATAAGCTGCCATCAATACTGTATGAATAAAGAGATACTTTATTTAGCATTGCATATATTGCCCCCAGAGGGCAGGCATATTTGCAAAAGGGCCTAAAGGTTGCGGTCGAGAGAATTAAGGTCGCCGCGAGTATCGCCAGCTTCCATGAAAACAGAAATCCTGCAGCTTTTCTAAGAGCAGAGTTAAGGATTAAAAGCGGTATTCCTGCCTGCAGGGTGCCGGCAGGGCATATAAGCTTGCAAAACCAGGGTTGGCCGCCTCCGGCAGCATTTGGAATAGCAATAGGAAGGATGATTGCAAAGGCGAGCACGAAGTATTTTATGCTTCTTAGGAATTTCATGTATTTCGGCGCCTCTTTTGGCTTCTGCCGGGCCGGCGCTTTGTGCAAAAGCTCCTGCAAAAGCCCGAATGGGCACAAAAAGCCGCAAACAAGCCGCCCGAACAGCATTCCGGCAATAATAAGATAGCCATATACATAAAAAGAGAAGTAATACCCTGCATTTGAAAGAACCGCCTGCAAAGCGCCCATAGGGCAGGATGCAACGCTTGCAGGGCAAGAATAGCAGTTAAGGCCGGGAACGCACAAAGCCTTCAGCTTGCCCCTGTATATGCTGCCGCTAACAAGGCCATAAACATTGCTATTAGTAATCGCAGCAAAGCCTGCCTGAATAGCTCTCCTTTTTTTTTGGGCTTTATCCAATGCCTATGCACTCCAGGCATATATAAACCGCTTTGCGCAGAATAATGCCCGCTTCTCCCCGCATTACGCCAATACCGGCGAATAATATGCCTGTAGCGAGCAAAACAGCCTGTATTGCCTTTCTGCTAGAGTTCGCTAAGGGCTTCATTTATTATTTCGCTCCAATCATCAAAGCTGTGTGCGCCTATTTCTGTAACAATGACCTTGCCTGAACTGTCGACAATAAAAGTAGTAGGAAAGAATTCCATGCTGCTGATAAACGCTTTCGCAAGCGTTTCGTCAGGCAGTATAACTGTATAGCTGGCATTGGCGCTGCCCATAAGCTTTATTGCATTGTTTATCACGCCTTCTATTGGCAGCCCGAGATCGGTAATTGCATCCTGCAATATCCCCACTACCTGCACGCCTTGGCTTGAGAAGCTCTCTGAGATTTTTTGCAGTTCAGGAAGCTCATCTACGCAGGGGGAGCACCAGGTTGCCCAGACATTCATTACTGTAAGCCGGTTGCTCTCATACACTTTGCCGTCTATTGAATTGCCATATAAATCAATAGTGTCTATAGATCTGAGTTTTAGGGTTGATGCCTGGCTGCTATCATTCCTGTTGCAGGATCCGGCTGCGATTATCAGCAGAATAATTGCCAGCAGCCTTGCTTTGTTTGGTTTGTCCATTTCTACCTCTTGCAGGCAATCTGTGCGCTGCATTATCGAAATCTGTATTTCAGCATTTATGCCAACTGCCTCATGCTTATAAATGCTGGCAGCATTGCCTTTGTTATTATAGCATTAGCAGCACCAGGCTGCAAAAAAGCGGATGCATGGGGCCTAGTAACAGGCTGTTATGCAAATGCAAGCAGCCTTGGGGTTTATGCCTATTTGTGCTTACAGGGCAGCCTTGTGCACAGCAGCAACAAAGGCGAAGCTTGTAAAGCTGCCTTTGAAACCCCCAACGTTAATCAATATGAATTCCAGATTCCTTGCTTGCCAAACGCCTTACAGGAAAGGCATGCACACCCTGCCCCCTTATGCTGATATCGTCTTTTTAGCTATTGCATTGAAGGCATTATGGCTTGGCCTAAATTGATTTTGAATGCTATCTGAATTTATCGAAGGCCAGCCGGCAGGCAACAATATAATTCACGAGTTTGCCCAACAAAACAGGGCAAATTTCTCTGGGCATCTTTATTTTTTGTCGAAATGCTAAAAAATGCTACATTATCTAGGGTCTTTTCTTATTGACTTTTCATGGAATTTTAATATAATAAATTAATATAAAATGAGATCATATTGATTCTAATATCTATTTGATTTTCGCGATATTTTATAGTGTATCAATGGCAAACGCGCAATATGAACGCATAGATATACAATTAATAAAAGAAAACAAGGAGATTGAAGCACCGGCCTTCGTAATAAACCGGAAACTATTATTCAAAAGGAATTGAAGATGGACACAAACAAGAAGATTGCCTCAGCTATAATTGCTACGATTATGGCGCTATGCTTAATTGCCGCGCCATTGTCAGCGCTCGCTGCCCAATCCATCAACATTGACAGCCTAAATGCAGGTGAAGTCGGCATTAGGACAGAGAATGTGCAAATGGTTAAGTGCGGCCATGAGTTTAGCTTTGATATGGTTCTTGATGCTAAATTCAATGTTAACGTTCTGAACAAGATAACAAAGAAGCCATATGATGTCGTATTGGTTATCGACAGAACAGGCAGCATGGCAGGCACCAGGATGCAAAAGGCAATACAAGCTGCCAGGGATGTTGTAGGGGTGGTATATGACTACAACACAGGCACCGGCATATATGCCAACACAGGAGCGCTCACTGATGGCGCAGGCAGCAAAATTGGCATAGTCACATACTCCACAAATGTTGCAACCCTTCAGGCCAGCTACACTTTTGGCGGCGGAGTAGGGGCGCTTATGGACCCGACCAGCAGCAAAACCCAAATTCAAAATGCTATAGGCACGATAACAGCCAGCGGAAACACAAATATTTCTGAAGGCATAAAAGCTGCCAAAGATTTGCTGGACAGCAGAACCGGGGCTGACAAAGACAGGCCGGGATACATTATTCTAATGTCTGACGGCGAAGCAAATGAGCCATATCCCCACCCTGCAGGCGCCCCGCACAGCAATGTTGCTATTGCAGGAAAGCAAATTGGCGACTTTTTAATTAGCGAACTGGGCGGAACAGCAGATCAAAATTGCCTTCCGACATCAACAAGCCATACATGCAATTCATCTGCTACTGTCTTAAGGGCTATTGAAGCGCATAACCAGGGCTACACTCTTTATTCTGTAGGCTTTGAGCTCACTCAGGGAATGGCTATGGCTGAAGACACCTTAAGAAGGGTTGCTTCAGTTGGGCAGGGAGAATACTATAACGCCAACACAGGCAACATCGGCGACAAGTTTAAACTTATAGTTGACACCCAGATTACTGAGGAAGTAAACCCTGTTGCCAACAATGGAGTGCTTAAGTATGTTGCTCCGGCAGGGTTTGCAATTCAATCGGTTACTTTATCCGACACCTTTAAAAATGGAAAGCCGAACCCTTCTATCGCAAATGACAAAAGCTCATTCCAGATAAACATAGGCGATGTATTTGTAGCGCGCCACACAGTTTCCGTAACGATAAAGGCGGCTGACACATACATGCCTGGCAAAGCTGCCATTATGGGCCCAGGCAGCGAATACAGGTTTGAAAACGTCGTTCAAAACATCATTCAGGTACCAGGCTACTATTCAGGCAGCGATCCCCGCTACAGCATAGACCTTGCTACATGGGCCAATGCAGAGATTGAAGTGCTGCCTCTAGCCAGAAACGCAACTGCAACCCTGGCTGCGCCTCCTTCTGTTGCCCTTGACGCGCCGCAGGCAGGCCAAAACAATGTTTTTGTTTTGTCGGCAAGCGACCTGGGAAGCGCAATATTCCCGCAAAGGCCAGCAGGAGCGCTTGTTGGCAGCGGAAATATCGTTAATGCCAGCGGCGACAGGATCGGCACGTACGAGAATGCAAGCGGAGGGATTCTGCTGACTTTGGACGAAGCCATTGAATCAGGGTCATTCGTTGAGGGGGCAATCGAGTACAGGTATGAAGTCAACGGCCTTACAAGCTGCCCTGCTTACGCCAATGTAAAAATGGCTATAAGCGAGCCTAGCGTTCCATCAGAAATAACAATCATCAAGTCAATTGATGGAGATCCTCTGGAAGCAACCTTCTTCTTCCAGGCGCTTTACGAAGCAGTAAACGGGCCTCAGGTTACCAATGATATAATGATTTCTACGCTCGATAAGGCCGGAAGCGCCAAGCTGCCGGTAGCAGCCGATTTCTCAGGGACTGTAGCGATTAGAGAGGTCGTCAACCAGGACTTAACCGGGCTTGGCAAATGGGCTTTCGATGAGAGCATATATGTCTTTGCGTATGTAGACGGCAATCTGGTTAGCGCAATTAAGGATGGCGCTGACATACCCCTTGAAGCAACAGCTGAGTTTGTCAATACATTCGTAATCGGTGTTGTGTCTCCATCAACCGGAGATCCTTCAAGCCTTATGCTAATGGCAGGGGCTATGGCTGCCTCAGCTATAGCGCTGGCAACAATCCACATGAAAAGGGCACGAAAGTCAAGTTAGCGGCACACGCACCATACCGAAAAGGGGCTCTTTTAAGAGCCTCTTTTCGAATACAAAGCATATTGCCCGACCAAGCAGTATGCTACAGGGAGTTATAAATGAATAACAACAAGCGCAAACACATAGCTGCGCTATGCCTTTTCGCAGCCGCATGCCTTTGCATTTTGGCGTCATGCGCTGAAAACACAAGCAAAGATTGCTTTATATGCGGAAACAGCCGAACAAAAAAATTCACCACATCCAATGGCACAGCCAGATACTACTGCAAAAGCTGCTATTCCAAATGCGCATTCTGCGGAGAAAAAGCAAAAAGCAGCTACACGAACCTTTTAGATTTTCATATATTCGTCTGCAGCAAGCACAAACAGCTCTAACAGGGCTGCTTGAAATTTCATATAAACTGCCGCAGCCATCTTTTGCATTCGCATGCAAAGAGCGCTATTGCCCTATTCAGGGTTCATCACCTGCCAACAGGCACTGGTGCCTGGCTTATGCAATATAGCCAGGAGCAGCACTCGCTATGCTGCAAATAGGCGAAACGAGCAAGAAATGGCGTAAAAGCGCAGCAAAAAAGCAGAAAGGGAGGCTTGCCAGCAAAGCAAACATCCCTTTATTTTTTACGGCATCTGCAAGAATTCTGCCGCTTCAAACGCCAAAGGCGTTAAGCGGCGAGATGAATTGCGGCCAATGCGAAGCAATTAAGTTATAGCAAAGTAATCTTTTGCTTTCTTTATCAGCTCCGGTATGTCTAGCTGCTGAGGGCAAACATCAACGCATGTGCGGCACTCCGAGCAATCAAGGTTAGGCCCCATTCGAAGCATGTTGCGAGCGCTTATTTCCCTTGAGTTGTATCTTATTGCATTGTTGTATGCACTAAAAAGCTGTGTTATAGCCACCTCATTCGGGCACTCTTCAGAGCAATAGCGGCATGAGGTGCAGTCTATGGTGTTAAGGGATTCGAGCATATCCTTCAGCTCTGTGCAGAACTGCCTTTCAGAGTCGCTGAAGCTTGTTGCCAGGCTTGATGCGCTTATGGCGTTCTCCTCTACCTGGCTCATTTCATTCATGCCTGAAAGCGCAGTTAAGACCTCATCGTGGCTAAGCACGAACCGCAGGGCAATTTGCGCCATTGACATATGGCTAAGGCCGTACTTTGCTTTAAGGGTATCTACATTCTCTCCTGATATGCTTGCCAGCTGGCCGCCTTTTAGCGGCTCCATTACGACAACACTTACGCCTTTGGATCCGGCATACCGCAGCCCTTCCAGCCCCGCTTGGATATCGACATCCATGAAGTTGAACTGGATCTGGCAAAAGTCCCAGTTGTAACTGTCGATTATGTGTTTGAAATTGTCCAGGCTGTCATGAAATGAGAAGCCTGCATGCCTTATCCTGCCTTCTGCCTTCAGCTTATCCAGGAACTGCGGCATCCCCTTTTCAACGCCGTCATCCCATAACTGGCCCCTAAGCCCATGAAGCAGGTAAAAATCGATATAGTCTGTCTTCAGCCGGCTTAGCTGATCTTCAAATATGCTATCCATGTTGCCTTGTGAAAGATGGCCGAACATTGGGTATTTTGTGGCTATATTTACCTTGTCGCGAACGCCATTTTTGCTAAGCACTTCGCCGAGTGCCACTTCCGATTTTCCGCCGTGGTAGAAGTAGGCAGAGTCGAAATAGTTTACACCCAGCTCAATGGCGCGCATTGCTATCTTTTCTGTCTTGTCCATATCAATATTCGTTTGCTGCGGCCCTGACTGCGGCAGGCGCATAAATCCGAAACCCAGCTTTGATATTTTATTGCCTTTAAAATTCGTGTACTCCAAGTATTTACCTTCTTTGTCTGTTATGTTGCTCCACTCCAATTAATGTTAATCCGAAGAAAGAGCGCTTTCAAGCTTTTTTAGCGCATTTTTTGCATAACTTGGGCTTATGCAATTTCTTGTTTTCGCAATATATTCTAATGCAAAGCTCAGATTATTACTATTTTAAGAATGTATAGCCAAAAGCGCGCCATTCGCAAAATTGTTGCCCTTTACGACAGATAGCCTCTATAATTATTACAGGATAAAACAATTCATTGCCATAATATACAGGAGGAAAAATTGAAGAAGTGCATTCAACAGAAAGTGCTTGTATGGGCCATAATGGGCTTTTCAGTAGGAATATTTACTTGCACACCCCTAGCTTTGTATAATGCTATTAATCCACGCCTTATTATGGTTTCACTATTATTAGGCGCAGTTTCGAGCGCTATTGTTTCGGCGAGCGCCTTTTATACAAAGGTAGTTGAGCTTACAGAAGGCAAAAGGCTGGCTTTAGTTGCCTTTTGCGCGGTTAATGCGCTTGGCTGCATGTTTGTATGCGGATGGAACTGCAACAGCAAGCTGGGCGGCGCATATGCTGCTGTTTCATTCTTAGCAGCTGCTGCTATCATCAGCATTAGCCAAAGGGCGTACTTTATGCTTAAAGCCAACCGTTAGAAATTTTTAAATCGATGCAACAAAGCGCGGCTTGCTGCCCACTTGCTTTATAGGAAGGCAGCGCAGCTTTATGGAGGCATATATGGCTGAAGAAGCCTTGCTCGCTGCAAAAGCAAGAGATGGAGATATGGGAGCATTTGGGGAGCTTTATAGCATAGTTTATAAGGATCTCTATAAATATGCGCTTTATTCTCTGCGCAATCCTGATGAAGCCGAGGATGCTGTTTCAGACTGCATATCTGAGGCGATAAAGGGCATTAAGGGCCTTAGGGATGAGTCGCTGTTTCGCAAGTGGATTTTCACTATTCTATACAGGACAGTAAAGAAGCGCTTTAAGGCGCGCTACAATAGCGCTGTGTCCATTGAAAGCTTTCCGTTTGAAATTACCGGCGATGAGGGGTTTGATGAGGGCCTGGCAGAAGCTGTAAGCGTTTATTCTGAGCTAAGCAAGCTATCGGCTGATGAGCGGCAGATTGTGCTGCTGTCAGTCGTTGGCGGCTATAGCGGCCTGGAAATAGCCCAAATGGCAAAAATGCCCCATGGAACTGTGAGATCAAAGCTTTCCAGAGCCCTTGCAAAACTGAGGGGAGCTTTGTCCGATGATACAGGAGGCAAGAATTGAATAGCCTTAATGATGATAATGCCAATATAGATGCAGACGCTGTAAGAAAAGCGCTTGAGCCTTTAGATAAATATATTGAGGTTCCGCTTAAGCTTTTGCCTGAAAATATAGCCGGCAGGGCGCCGGAGCCAAAGAAAAGGCGGAGGCTTTCTGTCGCTGCAGCGCCCGTATTTGCTGCAATGGCATTAGTTGCTATTTTAGCTTCTCGGCTGGTGCAGCCATTTACGCTGCATTCTTCGAGCTCACCATCCCCGATCGCGCTTTATCCGGAGGCATTTTATGAAGAAGAAACTGCAGCGGATGATGTTGTAGAACAAAGCGCTAACGGCTCATACGCTTATGGCAGCGGCGCAGGCGAAGCCGACGAAAGCCGTGCATCAAACGGGCTATACTCGATATTTGCATCAGCGGGATATATACACATATATTCCAATGAAAACACTGAATACGAAACAACTATAGCAGCCTATGATGGCGAGGCCATTAAGCAAGCTGCAATGCATGGGAGCAATCTGGTGATAGTTTCTGAAAGCAGCAATAGAGCATATATAAGAATCTATGATATCTCCCAGCCGAAAAAGCCGCCACTTTCAAGGGAGTTTATGCTCGAGGGCGCCTATATTGGCTCCACCGTCTCAAATGGCACGGTTTATCTTCAAACGGTAATTATGTATGAAGAAGGCCATATACCGCCGATGTATAAAGACTCTGCTTTTGGCAATTCAGCTATGCATTTTTCAGATGATGAAATGATAAACTATATGCCAAACATGGCAAGTGGCCAATACTCAGCCCTAAGCGCAATTGTGATTGGCAGCGAATTGCCGGCTGAGAAGATCGCGCTTGCATATACAGGCGAAGAATATCTAATGGAAGAGAGCCTGATTGCACTCCACTCCGTATGGGATAGCAAGATAACGAATGTGCCACCCGTTGCACAGGGGTTTGGCGGCCTGTTCAAGGCGATGGAGGCGCTAAAATTGCTGGCGCAGCAACAGAGCATGTTAAAGCGCTAACTCCAGCTGTGGTTGTCTGCACACAGCTCGTGCAGCAGCCCGAAGTTCGCCAAGAGCCTGTCTTCGCATAGCAAAAGAGCATGCCAAAAAGGCCGCGGCAGGGCCCAGCTTGAGTTGTGCCGGTCGCATGTAAATAAACCGGCTCAGGCCATTCGAATGCTGCTTTGGGCCAGAAACTGCATCGATTGCTTCATTGCGGCTATTTTTGGCTTAGCAGCTCCCACTGGCACTTTGTTATGGCATAATGGGCACAGTCCCGAAATTCGCCTTTTACTTTCATTTCCTGCACCATTATGCCCTCAAGGCTCATTCCACACTTAGCCATTACCCTGCCAGAGGCTTCGTTTCCTATAAAGTGATAGCCCTCTACACGATTGAGCTCCAGCTTTTCAAAGCAAAGGCGTATAATAGCTGCCAAAGCTTCGCTCATATATCCCCTGCCCCAGTAGCTTCGGTTCAGAACATATCCAAAGCTTGTCTTTTCATGCTCCAGATCAGGACGTATGTCTATTGCGCCTATGCATTTTTTGCTCTCATTATGCTCTATGGCGTATATTCCAGGCCTTGACCAGTAGTAGTTGTATATAGAGTCTTTGGCTTCCTGCAGAGAGTTTAGCCCATCCCAGACGAGATACTCAAGCGTTTGCGGATCGCTGGCATACTCATATAAATCCCTATAGTCATTTGCAGCGAACTTTCTGAGTGTGATGCTTTTCAGATTTATGGTTTCGTTCCCATAAAGAACTTCATTGACATTCTTAACCATTAGTGCCCCACAGTCTCTTGCAGCATCAGCGCAAGTGTTTTATCATTATAATATCTTGGCAAAACATGCTTGGCAAGCGCATATATAAAATGCTGAAAGCCAAGGCTGCTTTTGCGCCTATTTAGCTGGAAAGGATATTAGTATGGGCAAAGAGCAAATGCTGCGCGATCCTGATGCTGCCTTGACAAGCGAAGCTATTATGCATGCGCTTGGCAATGAAGCCTACAAAGCATACATTGAGTTTGTTGAAGAGCTTG
>Ga0082212_10002829_pt1 | contig 24897 bp, 20 predicted proteins | sample TergutNt197P3_FD_71548 | JGI IMG/M metagenome (GOLD analysis project Ga0082212, IMG submission 71548) | Neocapritermes taracua P3 segment gut microbial communities from Petit-Saut dam, French Guiana - Nt197 P3 | ecosystem: Host-associated > Arthropoda: Insects > Digestive system > Gut ... | reverse complement strand
CCGCCGGGCCGAGGAACTGGCGGCCAGGATGCAAAAACGGCTGGCCGAATTGGAAATGGAAAAGCTCATCTCCGCCCTGCCGCCAATGGTCACGGGCGGGGCCTTGGTCATTCCCGGGGGGCTATTGGACCGTTTGGCTGGCGGCGTTCCGGCAGGTGCGGCCGAAACTCCCGAGGCTGCGACCCGCAAGGCGGTGGAATTGGCGGCCATGCGGGCGGTCATGGAGATCGAGGAAGGTTTGGGCTTTGAGCCGCATGACGTAAGCACTGAAAATCGCGGGTATGATGTGGAATCACGCATCCCGGATGACCGGCGGTCGGAATTTGGCGGGGCTTGTCTGCGCTTTATAGAGGTTAAGGGTCGGGGCGCGGGTGCGGAAACCGTAACGGTGACCAAAAACGAAATCCTGACCGCCCTGAACAAGCCGGAAAACTTTTGGCTGGCCCTGGTGGAAGTGGATGGGGATAAGACCCGCACGGTATATTTGAAGAAACCTTTCCGCGACCCGCCGGGCTTTGCGGCCGAGGGTGTGATTTATAGTTTGGCAGAACTGAAGGAAGGGGCGGAAACTGTTTCAGAGTTTAAGGATTAAATACGGTAGCTATGAATTAGCTCACAAATAAATTTGGTAGGATAGAGTCATGATATTAAACCATAGATTAATTTTTATTCTATTATCTGCTGCTACTGCATGTGTGTTTTTTTTGGCTATCGGATATCCTTTTTTTTATTATACAACTAAAATTTTTTCCGTTCTAATTTTTATATGTTCAATATTGATTGTTCCGTATTTGATATGTGAAAAGTGTACTTCAAAAATAGCTATAATACCTACACGCATTTTAAAGTCAATAGGAATGCTTGGACATAATGAGAATGCAAATTTCTTAAATATTATTGGATGTATATTTTGGTCATTTATAATTTTTTTAGTATCATGTTTAGGCGAGAACATATATGCTGGAGTTCTTATAGGGATTTTATCGGCGTGCCTTGTCGGTGTATTGATACATTATATAAACTATATTAATGAAAGAAATGAATTTATACTATATACACGCGGAGAAATTAAAAATATACTTACGCAAATTATAGATGTTAAGCTATATTTAAGAGCATTTTCTGGTGATATATCACCAGAAAAAATTAATAATAGAGATAAATTTGAAAAAATTCAATACCTAAATTGGGGTGAATCAATTTTAAAAACGATAAATGAATTATCTAATTCTATAAATTTATTGAATTCAAAAATTTTAAGATATGATGACTTGTCGATATTTATATCGTATCTCGTAATATCGACATTAAAAATAAAAAAATTAGACAAAATAATTCCACTCTGGGATAGAGTATTTGAAAACAGCTTCAATAGAAATATGGAGTATTTGCTTAATGGAATATATTCTGAGATTAAAGATGTGCCTAATATAGCTATTTTGATGGCATATAGACTCGTTAGTAGTTTTTTAGATTTAAAACTTTGTATTTTGAAATTTATCAAAGATGGCGGAGATGAAGATTTATTCAAAAAACAATTACGTACAATGCTTTTTGAATTAGGCCAACAAATTGATTCAATTGATAATTATTTCCTTCAGAGAATAGACGGTATCAAAAAAGTAATGGGGCTTTTTTCTCATAGGACTGTTTATGCCGAATATTGGAATAGCTTAGAAAAAGAACTCGATGCTGTATTATCCAGGAATGACTCCCCTGCATAGTCCAATATTCATGGCGCAGAAAGAGAAATACTCCATGAAGAAAAAACTCATTGAAGTCGCCTTGCCCCTTGAGGCCATCAATGCGGAATCGGCGCGGGAAAAATCCATCCGCCACGGCCACCCCTCCACCTTGCACCTTTGGTGGGCGCGACGGCCTTTGGCCGCCGCCCGGGCGGTCATCTTTGCCTCCCTGGTAGATGACCCTTCCTCGCTACCGGATGAATACCCCACCGAAGAGGCCCAGGCCAAGCGGCGGCAGGAACTTTTTGACCTCATTGAAAAGCTGGTCAAATGGGAAAATTCGAATAACGAGGAAATCCTGACTCAAGCCCGGGCGGAAATCCGCAAATCCATGGGTGATTCGCCCCTGGTTTTGCTTGACCCCTTCGCCGGAGGCGGGGCCATCCCCCTGGAGGCCCAACGTTTGGGCTTGGAAGCCCATGCCCATGACTTAAACCCTGTGGCTGTGATGATCAACAAGGCCATGATAGAAATTCCGCCAAAGTTCGCCGATCTCGCGCCTGTACGCCCTAGCCAAAAGACTTTGGCAGAAAAAGAATGGAAGGGCGCCCAGGGTTTGGCCGAGGATGTGCGCTATTACGGCGAATGGATTAAACAGGAGGCTTACAGACGCATCGGGCATCTTTATCCCAAGGTGAAAGTGTCTGGCGGGGGTGAGGCCACGGTCATTGCCTGGATTTGGGCGCGCACGGTGAAATGCCCCAACCCAGCCTGCGGCTGTGAAATGCCGCTGGCCAGCAGTTTTGTCTTGTCAAAGAAAAAAGGTAAAGAAGCTTGGATTGAACCGATTATTGACATCGCAAATAATAAAATCAATTACACGGTGAAATCCGGTCAAGGGAAGCCGCCGGAGCCTCCCAAAACCGCACGGGGGGCCAATTTTAAGTGCCTCAAATGTGGGGGAAACACAACGCCGGACTATATCAAGGACGAGGCGAAGGCCGGGCGCATGGACGCCCAGCTTATGGCGGTAGTGGCCGAAGGAAATAATGGCAGATTGTATATTACGCCGGATGAAATTCAGTGTTCCGCAGCCAATGTGGTCAAGCCGGATGACTATCCTGATGGTGAATTGGCTGGTGACCGCCGGGCTATTTGGTGTCCTTTATACGGCTTGACTCATTTCTCCCATCTCTTTACCCCTCGCCAACTAACCGCCCTCACCACCTTCAGCGGTCTGGTGAAAGAGGCACAGCAGAAGGCGGAACAAAATGCCTTGGCCGCTGGCATGAAGAACGACAGTATTCCTCTGGCCGAAAGCGGTACAGGCGCAATGGCCTATGGGCAGGCTGTGGGGGTGTATTTGGCTTTTGGCGTGAGTCGAATGAGCGATATAAATAATGCTCTTTGCGCTTGGTCTTCAAGTAGAGATCAGTCTATACATTTATTCGGAAGACAGGCTATACCAATGGTCTGGGACTATTCAGAAAATAATGTTTTTAATAATGCCGCAGGAGATTTCAACACCAGCTTAGGTAGTATTATAAGAGTTATCAATAACTTCCATTCGAGAAATAGCGCATTTGTAGTACAATTAAATGCGCATAGTGACACTAGCCTAAATGATATTATGATTTCAACTGATCCTCCATATTACGATAATATCAGCTATGCTGATTTATCTGATTTTTTCTATATTTGGCTACGCCAATCACTAAAGGATACTTACCCAGATATTTTTAAAACAATCCTTGTGTCAAAATCTGAAGAACTTGTGGCCACACCATATCGTTTTGAAGGTAGCAGAGAAAAAGCACGTGATTTTTTTGAAGATGGAATGTTGAAAGCCTTCCAACGCCTCTATTCCTCTGCGCGAGATGATATCCCTGTTACCATCTATTATGCCTTCAAACAAAGCGAGACTGACAAAGATGATGCCGGAGATCAGCAAACCGCCTCCACTGGCTGGGAAACAATGCTATCGGCAATTATTCAAGCTGGTTTTTCTATTTCTGGCACTTGGCCGATGCGGACTGAAAAACCAGGTAGAATGATTGAAAATGGCACCAATGCCTTGGCTTCCTCAATAGTCTTGGTCTGCCGCAAACGTCCGGTCGAGGCATCTTCCTGTTCCCGCCGTGATTTTTTGAACGCCCTTAGACGCGAACTCAAACCCGCCCTGGGGAAACTTCAGACATCCAACATCGCCCCGGTGGATCTGGCCCAGGCGGCTATCGGGCCGGGTATGGCCGTTTATTCCCGCTACGCCAAGGTGTTGGAGGCGGATAGTTCCATAATGAAAGTGCGATCCGCCCTGCAACTCATCAACCAGGAACTTGGCAGCTATTTTGAGGGCCAAGAAGGCGAGTTGGAACCGGAAAGCCGCTTTTGTCTGGAACTATATTCTCAATGCGCCTTCAACGCCATAAAATTCGGCGAAGCTGATGTGTTGGCCCGCGCTAAAAACACCTCGGTGGATAAATTGGCCGCCGCTGATGTTCTCTACTCAGGTAAAGGTGTGGTGCGCCTCGTAGAACGCGCTGACCTACCGGATAAACCCAAGGGCGAGAACGGTAAAATCCTCTGGCTGCTAACCCAACGCCTGACCAGAACCATGGAAACAGGCGGGGGCGGGGTAGCGGCCTGTGCTGATATTGTGGCCTCGGTTTCCGGCGGAGCCCCAGACCGCGCCAAGGCCTTGGCTTACCGCCTGTTTACCTTGGCCGAGAAAAAAGGCTGGACCCAGGAAGCTCTGGCCTATAACTCCCTGGTCATAGCCTGGCCGGAGATTCAGGCCAAGGTTGTGGAGATTAAGAACAAGAGCATTCAAGGAGAGCAAAGAAAGTTGTTTTAGGGCTCTGGAATGCTATAATGGAAAAATGATTCAGGCGGAACTGTTCTGATACAGAATTTGGAGGACAACCCTCATGTTTACAAAAATTAATTTTCATAATCTGCGTTGTTTCAAGGATTTTTCGCTTGAAACGAAAACTCCCTTGACCTTGATTTCCGGGAGAAATAATGTCGGGAAAAGTACTGCTCTCGAAGGTATTTCTTTGTTGTGCTTGTCCGGAGCGCCCGATATGTTTCTCAAAGTCTCCGGCATCAGAAAATATGAATTACGCGCCACGCCATGGCAAGGCACGGTTTCAGCCCTAGATCATTTTCATTTTCTTCTTTGGGAATTATTATTCCATGAAGTGGATATGTCACAACCATTGCGCATATCCGCAACCGATGATGCCGGCAATTCCAGAACGCTTAGCTTGCAAAAGGATGAGCAGTTTTCTTTGGCGCAGCCAGTCGGCGCCAACACGAATAATATGCTTCAGTCACTCCCGGGGGCGTATGCTCTGAGATTGTCTTATAAATACAATAAAAAAGAGGAATTGGGGCGCTTTCATCTGACACAAAATGGATTGGCATTTAATTTTGACGCTCCACCCAGCCTGCCGCGCCCTCCGGTAACAATTTATGCGAGTTCCTTTTCTCATTTTCCACAGCAGCTTGTGGCCGACTGGTTCGGCAAAGTAGAGGTGGCTGGTCAAAAATCATTGATTGTAGATACTTTGCACCTTCTGGATCCCGAAATTGAAGACCTTTTTATTTCAACAATGCAGGGTATGGGCTATGTCTATGCCAGACGCAAATCTGGTCGCCCTTTGCCGGTCAGCGCAATGGGCGATGGAACTAGCAAATTGCTATTCTATTTACTGGCAATGGCGGCAAATCCAGGTTGCCTCCTGCTTGTGGATGAAATTGAAACCGGCCTGCACCATACTTTTTATCAAAAATTATGGCAGGCGGTTACCTCTCTCGCCCAACAAATCAATTCACAAGTTATCGCCACAACCCACAGTGATGAGTGTATTCACGCGGCAATCAAAGGAGCTACAGAAGTGGATCCGGCATTGCTGACCTATATAAGATTTGCAAAAGAAGATGATGCCATAGTGCCATATTATTTTGCGAACGACGACCTTACCTTCGCGCTTGAACACAGAATGGAGGTGAGGTGATGCCTGAAGATAAAGCTGAAAGTAGGATAAAAATCTACCCGGAAACTCCTCATCTGATACTTTGTGAAGGACGCGACGCCTATAATTTCCTTATATGGCTTTTGGTTTTTCTCAAAAATAATGATCCGGTATTCAACGTATTTCGGGTCTATGATTTTGGTGGCATTACTGAACTGAAACAATATTTGTCAACCCTAACCAAGCAAGATGAATTCAAAAGAATCGTCCGATCCTTGTGCATCATCCGAGATGCGGAAACTGATGCCCGAAGCGCCTGCCAATCCATCAAGGGGTCTTTGAAAAATGGCGGCTTTGCGGTTCCCCCAAAGCCATGTTTCCGAACAGCCAATGGCAGTGCAAAATATCCAAACATTGCAACCGGGTTTATTCTTTTCCCAAGTTGCGATGCCACGCCGCAAAACGGAACTTTGGAAGATTTATGTTTACAAATACTGGCCAAGGAAGATGCGGCCAAAGTTTTGTCTGATGCGGATGCCGCTCTTAAACCCTATACAGAGCGTTTACCGCGTTTACCTAAAAATCGTCTGCATACCTATTTTTCTTTGACCGATGACTTTGTTTCTTGGAAGTTGGGTGAAGCGGCCAGGGACAAGGCATTTAGTTTCGAAGCCCCGCAAATTGACTCTTTAAAATCATTTCTTTTGCAAATGACAGGTGCATGATGCCAGAAAATCAGGAACTGGTCGCCAAAGGCTTTCGTTCTCTTCGGGGGGCCATGGCCCCTTATGTCGTGCGTGAACTAAAGTCCTCCTATGGCGCAAACTGGTGGGAACGGGGCGTCTGGCATACGCTCTATGACGAACAAAAGAAAAGTCTGCCTGCCCAAGGGCTTGAACCTGACCTGATCAACGCCTTGGATATTCGGCGCTGCCTCATCCTGTTTGACCTCCATTGGCAGGAGATATTCCGCAAAAAACTCTCGGTGGATCACCGCACCTGGGCCAAAGAACTAAAGACTTGTGCCGACCGCCTGGCCCATATCGGGGGGCAGGATTTCAGCGAAGACGACACTTGGCGGGCCTTGGACACCATGTCCCGCTTGTGCGAACAGTTGGATGCCGATAGCACTGAAAATATCCGCGCCCTTCTGCGCACTTTCCGCTACGGCACGGCGGAAGGTTCCACCTCGATCGCCTCGGCCGCCCCGGAACCCAAGGCCGACCTTCTTAAACATATCCCTATGGCCGGGCTTTTGAGCTGGCGAGAGATCATTGAACCTCACCCCGATGTGGCCCAAGGGCGCTACAAAAACGCGGAATTCGCGGCCGACTTAGCCCAGGTGGCCCGGGGTGAAGGGGCTTACGAATACCGCGACCCGGTTGAATTTTTCGCCCGAACTTTTGTGACCGAGGGTATGGCCGGCCTCTTGGAGCAGGCCTTAAGGCGGGTGAGCGGCCGAGACGGCGAACCGGTCATCCAGTTAAAAACAGCCTTCGGCGGGGGCAAGACCCATAGCCTCCTGGCTCTCTACCATCTCTTGCGCGGCCAGGCGCCCCTGGAAAAAATATCCGGAGTCAAGCCCGTCTTACAAAAGGCGGGGCTTTCAGAATTGCCCAAGGTGAAGGTAGCAGTGCTGGTGGGCACAGCACTGGACCCCACCAAGAGCCGAAGGCCTCAGAATATGCCGGGCATTACCGTCAACACCCTTTGGGGTGAAATAGCGGCTCAACTGGCCTTTTCCGCTGGCAAACCAGCTCTTTACGACCTGGTAAAAGAGGCGGACAAGAAAGGCGTTTCCCCTGGTTCGGAAGCCTTAAAGAACCTGTTCGACGCCTGCGGCCCCTGCCTGGTCCTCATAGATGAGTTGGTGGCCTATGCCAAAAAACTTTATGGCGCAACCGGTCTGCCCGCCGGCACTTTCGACAACTGCATAACCTTCATTCAGGAAATCACTGAAGCGGCTAAGGCCAGTAAAAATAGCCTGGTCGTGGCCTCCATTCCGGAATCCGAGTATGAAATCGGCGGCGAGGCCGGTCAAACCGCCTTGGGCACCATAGAGCATACCATCGGCCGCCTGGAGTCCATCTGGAAACCTGTGACCGCCCAAGAGGGCTTTGAAGTTGTGCGCCGCAGGCTCTTTTTGAATTGCAAAAACAACGAAGCCCGGGAGGCCGTCTGCGCCGCCTTCAGTCAAATGTATAATGGAAATCCGGCCGACTTCCCACTGGAAGCCAAGGAGCTTGAGTATAAAAATCGCCTTCTGGCCTGTTACCCCATTCATCCGGAAGTCTTCGACCGGCTCTATGAGGACTGGGCCACCCTGGAACGCTTTCAACGCACCCGCGGCGTGTTGCGCCTCATGGCGGCTGTTATCCATGAATTGTGGATGGGGCAGGATGCCGGCCTTCTGATCATGCCCGGGTCCATGCCTCTGGCTGTGCCCCAGGTGCGCGATGAACTCACCCGGCACCTAGACCAAGGCTGGAACGCAATTCTGGACCGGGAGGTGGATGGTAAAAACGCCATCCCCTACCTGAAAGACCAGCTCAACCCCCGCTATGGCAAGGTCATGGCCGCCCGCCGTGTGGCTCGGGCTGTGATGCTGGGCAGCGCCCCTTCCAGCCGCTCCCAAGCCGTGCGCGGCCTGGAGGCCTCCCGCCTCCGCCTAGGTATTGTCCAGCCAGGAGAAGGCATAGCCGACTTCAATGACGCCTTGGGCACCTTGCAGACCTCCCTGGCTTACCTGTATTCCTACGGCGACCGCTTCTGGTATGACACCCGCCCCACATTGCGCAAGACTGTGGAAGATCGGGCCACGCAAATTGCCGAGGCCGAGGTGGAACATGAAATCGAGACCCGCCTGGGCAAATTGCGCAAGGAGGCCCCCTTGGCCGGGCTGCACGTCTGTCCGGGCTCGTCCCTGGATGTGCCGGATGAACTCAGCGCCCGGCTGGTGGTCCTGCGCCTGGCCGATGCCTATAAAGCGGCAGAGCAAGGGGGCCGGGCCATACAGGCGGCGAATGATATTCTTAACAACCGGGGCACAGGGCCGAGAATTTTTCGCAATATGCTGGTCTTTTTGGCTCCGGATGAAGAACTGAGCGCCGCGCTTAAACAGGAAACGCGGCTTTACCTGGCTTGGCGTTCAGTTAAGCGGGATAGTGTGGATTTGAACCTGGACGCCACGCAAAACCGGGAAACGGAAACGAGCCTCAAGCGCAGTGATGAGACGGTGGATTTGCGCCTCCGCGAAGCCTGGTGCTGGCTCTTGGTGCCCGCTATTGACCGCCAAGCCGATATGAAAACCGTGAATTGGGAACAGACGCGCTTAAGCGGCGGAAATGACAGCCTGGTGACCAAGGCCGTAAAAAAATTGATCCAGGACGAGGCTCTTCTGGGCAAATGGGCGCCCGCCCTTCTGCTTATGGAGCTTGACGCCCTGTTATGGCGGAATGAGGACAGCGTATCGGTGGGGCAACTGTGGAAAGACCTTTGCACTTATTGCTACCTGCCCAGGCTGGCCAACTATACCGTACTGGAAGAATGCATCCGGGCGGGCGTGCAATCAACAGAGTTTTTTGCCTATGCGGCTGGTATAGCGGAAGATCGTTTTCTGGACCTTAAGTTCAACCAAAATGTCGCGGCCATTGACCCGTCTGGCTACTTGGTCAAGCGTGAGGTGGCGTTAAAGCAGCCGGAGCCTGGAACTCCACAGCCGCCTGACCATCCGTTACCTCCCTTGGGCGGCCAGGGGCCAACCACCGACCCTGACGACCCACCCCCGCCTACTGAACCGGCCCCGCCAACCCGTTTTTTCATGTCCGCGCCCTTGGACAGCACTAGAATCAATCGGGACGTGCAAAAACTCTTGGAAGAGGTCATCAACCATTTTATGACCGTGCCGGGAACCAAGATAGATGTTTCTTTGGAAGTGAATATCAACTCCCCAAACGGTATCCCACAGCCACTGGTAAAAAGCGTTTCAGAAAACTGCCAGACGCTTAAAGTTAAAACTTTTGGGTTTGAGGAGTGAGTTTTTAAGGGGCCGGTTAAGGCTCAGACTAGCCAAATGGTGTTCGGTTATTGACTGGAAAGCTTGATGCGTTAGGATTTCTAATATGGAACTGTAGTTATGATACTACGATAATTTACCATACTCTATTCTTAACGAGGTGATAATAATATAAGGTATTCTTCTACTTCTTTTGATTTTGCAGCACTATTTTGAGATTTATGAGAATAAGGTGTTGAGTATGTGGTTATTGAACATGAAACTTCACTTGCAACAGCATTTACGACATTGGTTATTGATGCCATACCGTTATCCGAATAGCTCCATGCACAAAACCATCCTTTTTTCAAAATACTTGTGAAAATGTCGATAAATATTTTTTCGACTTCTTGAGGCGTTTTGGTAAAAAATTCAGAATAAAATCTTTCTCCTATTGTCTTAATGCCTTTTGTACGAGACTTTGGAGGCATTTTACCTTTCCCCTGGATTTCAGGGTAATTATAATTAATTATGGTTTCCAAGACATGATAATAACGGCTATATTCTTCTCGTTTATATGGAGCATCAATATAAATTATTGGTTCATTGTAATCAATATGTGTTTCAACTCTTTGCAATGCTTCTTTCCAAGGACCTTCAGAAAATGATATCGTAAATGGCGTTTTTTCACTTTCTTCTGCTAAACTAAGAAATATGGCCTCAAATTCACGCCATACAGAAATTTTTCTTTGAAATAATAATTTTTTGATATTTTCGTATTTAATATTTTTATTTTTATCTATTACAACAGCAGGTTGCGCAAAATGTGATGCATGTGATGATGAAATATGACTGCATGTTGATACAAGAGCACCTAGAGCCCATGTTTTGTCATTTTTGTCATTCAACATATCAATCGCATAACGTAAAGAATCAATTTGAACAGATTGATTAACACCAAAAAATACATTTGCATAGTACTCAGTTACCAATATGTATGGATAAATTTTTGGATTCTTCATTCTTTTCTCTATTTCCATGTTATTATCAGAATTGTAAGTTAAGTAAGAACTTAATCTTTCTAGGAATTTAAGATAGTGATTCAAGTTTTCTTTTGTATCATCTATCTTCAAAAAATTATCTTCTGCAAGCATTAATTCTAGATAGTTTATTTTTACATCATCATAGTGCTTCATATAGTGCATCTTTATGTTCTTTATTGATTGAATCGCACGTTTTTTGGTATATCCACCGCCTTGCACCGTAGAGAGATATTTAGAAAATTGCATAACATCAGATGCAATGGTATTAGTAAAATTGCAGAATAAACCTGCTACTGCCCCAGAGCCTGCCATAAGATCAATCATTGTTGACTTTGAAATGTGTTTTGTGCTTAGGCACTCAATTATAAAGGAACGTAATCCGACCTTTGATCCCATATAATATGCACTCCTTGCAAATTGTGCCTTTTTTGAAGACTCCACCAATTTTTTTCTTGACTTAAAATTTGCATAATGACTTTTAATATTTTTGCAAACATCATGTTTTTCGAAGTCATTTATAAATAGATAGAAAATATTTTTAATTAATGAATAAATATCAGGTGAAGTATATTTTTCAATTCTGACAATTTTAGTAATAAATTTTTCTAGTTCTTCAATATCTCTATTTTTACAGAGATTTAGAATTGTATCCATATCATGTTTAAGTAATAAGTTCTTTCCGTTCATTTTAAAGGTAGGGATAATACGATATTTGAACAGTGTATCGATATAAAAAGATGATAATAGTAAATCTTTTTTTATTATATCTTGCGCTTCATCTCTACAAATAAAAAGATCATTTTTTATGTAAACGTAGCATTGACCGAAAGCGTAATTGGCTTTACCAGAGATATCAATAATTGTTCCATATTTTTTAATAACAAATTCATTTACTTCTTTAACGCCAATACCTTTATGGTAATTAACAACCAAAGAAGCACCGATTTTCATAGATTTCCATATTGTAGCTAATATTTCTTCATCATGGCATATGTGAAATCCATAAGAAGAAAAAATACCATCATAATAATTATTCTGGCTTTGAAGAGTCTCTAAGGTTATTGTGTTGAGCCCGCGTGATGAAGCAATATTAAGCATTTTGTGGCTAGAATCTACGCCAAATAAATCAACATTGTTAATTACATTAGTTGATAATCCAGTTCCACATGCAAAATCCAGAATGCGGCTATCTTTATTTACCTTAGTATAGTAGCAAATATTATTGAAAAGAAAGGATATATTTTGTAAATTTTTATCAATGCAAATTAATTCCTCGTAAGATGAAGAATAATAATCGAAAAAATGCTGCCAAAAGTTACGAACAGAAATTTTACTAATGGGCGGTATTATTAAAAATCGATCCAAAAATTTTTGGCAACAATTATGGCAATATAAATTTTGCTCATTAAGAACCTTTTCTATAGGCAAAGAAAAGGAATAAATGTAAAGACTTTCATAGTTATCATTTAGGGATAAGCCAGATAAATTTTCACTTGTATTATGAAGCTTTTTATATGTAACCAAATAGTTATTAGTGGCTTGCGTCATTAATTATACCTCTAATAATTTCTTGAGAGTATGTATCTGTAAACATATGTAAGCTATGCGCTATATAAGAAACTGTATCAAGTGTATAGTGCATTTTACTTTCATTTTTTATTTTTTTATTCAAATCATCAATTATATTTTTACTGAATTTTACAGAACCATAAATGCTATATGGAAATCCAATAACTGCTTCAACTGTACGCCATGTATAACTAAAACTAAGTTTAATATACCTCCCATCAAAGCGTGGCATTATTCGAACAGAAACTAATCCTAGAGGTGAGAGGGGTTCAGAAATTAGATGCGGAACTACAAGAATTGCCCGGCGTGTTACAAATCTAAATTCAGTATTTGTTGATTCAATTATATGTGACAAGACATGTTCGTATTGCCCTTCTTTTGTGAGTGCTTCAAAAAAAAGCCCTCCTGGCATAAATGCTTTTTCAAAGTATAAATCCATTTTGGGAATATCTCTTTTTTGAAAGAAATAAGGTATCATATTATTCAAAGGTTGAAATAAGTGAACTTTAAAATCTGTTAATTCAATGAATTTACGACCTGCTTGATCTGTCAGATGAACAAATGAATCATTATTTATTAATACTCTAGCAATATCAAGCATTATTGGATATGCTTCATTGATTGATGGAACTCTGATTCCATCAAAATCTTTTAAATAATGATTGTCATCAATAATAGATTTTCTTGATAATATCCGATTATTTGGGACTATCTCTATATCAGATACAGGCGTAAATTCACAGTTTGTAATATATGTATTATATAAGAGATTAATTATAGAATGAAAGTTATTTTCAATAACGACATGATTGGCCAATCTGGTTTTAAAATCATGTAAATATCTAATTTCAACTTTTGTTTTCTCCGAAATCCATTGTATTAAATCATCATCCCATTCGTTTAGAGAATTAAGTAGATTTATTAATTCTTGTCCGTTCATCGTATCACCCTGTATAATGATCTGATCAATATTCTTGTTGTATTTGGTTATTGTAACAATTTGCGCTAATATAGGTTCCCATAAATCAGGTAAAGCCCCTCCTTTTGTAGGGCGATCATCGATTATAATTACGTCATAGAATAGTTGTGCAGGCAAGTTTATTTCTTCATGTCCAACTTTAATTAGGATTATTTTTTTAGCCCATTTAGATGTAGGTGAATCAATTAATGACTGTATTTTTTGGCTCGTTTCGCTAGAAATAAATAAGATATTAATATCAGAATTTGTAGTAGTATCGTTGAATGAATACAATAAATATTCTTTATCCGCAATAAAAGCTTTTAGATAATACCCATCTGAATTAATTTTAAAAAATACTTTAGCAGTAATATTATTTATGTTTCTTGTCAATCCATGAGCAATTGCCATTGCTACATCAAGAAATATAAAAACAGGATTTAATATCTTCATGCCTTTATCTATTGAAAAAATATATATTTCATCATTAGTCTCGTTAAAATTCGGATTGACCCATTTCAAAAAAGATTCGATGGTTGTATTAATCGTTTCAATACAGCTTGATTTTGCAATTATTTCAGATAATGTATTTAACCAAATATTTGCAAATGGATAGTCAGTATCAATGTTGCTTTTTGTTAAGCAGTATATTGACTTAAAATAATACCCTATGTCTACAGGTATTTTATGACATGATCTTTCTTCATAATATGAAGATATTCTTGTAGTGCCATGGGGGCCTCCAGTTTTTTTTGCCATTGTATTTTCTGCACATTCGAAACAATCTTCCCAGGTAGGAATATCATCAATGTTGTTTTTTAGATAAGATACTCCAAATGAAACATTGAAACTAATTGGTTGGCCTTCGACAATTTCTTCATTTGTTCTCTTATCTTCTCCATTCTTTTTCGCATATAATTTAAAATCGTGTACCATAAATTTTTGTGAAACACTATATAATAAATTAATCACATGTTCAATTTCATTGCAACGGACTATTGAAATGAATTCATCTCCGCTTCTATGAACCAAAACTGATTCCATAATAAGATGTTTTGTTAATAACATACCAAACTCAAGTATAGCTCGATCGCCTTCATTCGTACTAGTAAAATCATTTACTAAGTTGAATCTATCTAAATCTCCAAATATAAAACAGGTGTACCTGTAATCTGTCTTGGATTGTAGATAATTATCACATAGCTGCTTTACCTCCAACGTTTGCATATTGATCAGATAAGATGGTTGACTTCTATATGGATCTTTCCAATAGGCATCAAATATTCTTCTAAGTTGCGTAGTGCCATCATCAGCTAAAGAGACATTACGCCAAGACTTAGCCAGACAATTAATGCCATTTTTATAAGAAAAATTTATAGTAGCTTGTGGATCTCCTTTCCCTAGAAAACCAAAAGTTAATCTTAAATCATTTTCTCCCTCTCTATTTACTTCAAATTGGATAGCAGAAAATGGGCTGCTGTCTTCTTGGCATAATAAGCGCAATTTATCAGTAAACTGATTCCCGGTTATAAGTTGACTAGCTATAGCCTCCACATAATCATTATATACATCTGCCCAATTCTGCAATGAAATCATCTTACACCCTCTACTAATAATGATTTATATCGATATGCTTGCCAAACTAAATTCAATGTTTCGTTTAACCCTGTTATATTTGAGCCAGGGCTCAAATATTTACCTGCGCGACGGGCAGCCATAGACGAATTATTGACAGCTACGCTTATACCTGCATATTCTAACATTTCTACATCATTGTCATTGTCTCCAATAGTCAATATGGAATCTTTGTTTAGCCTTAATAGGTCTCCAATAGCTTTTACTGCACACCCTTTATTTGAACCTTTTGGGCGAATTTCAATATAATCTTCGGAACTTTTTGTTGTAGTTATGCCGTCAATATAGCTTATTTTATCAAGCAAGTCTTGAGAGGAGTTAAAATTTTTACAATTTTTAATCATTATTGCAACAGGTGATATTTCATAATCAATTTGACCCCATATAATTGGTAATCCATTAGGTTCAGAAAATAAGCTACAATATATGCCCCATGCGTAAACATTTTCTGCAATTTTAGATTTTTCGGATGTAGAGTGTGAAATAAATTCATATGCTAAGAGTGTAGTTTCATATTTTTCAACTAATGAAATCAAAGCTTTCAAACTATCATGGCTAATAATATGTTTAAATAATATCTTTTTAGACGAAGGAAATATACAAACGCTCCCATTATATAATATCAAAGGGTCACTTTGGGCTATGGGATAAGAGTTTATTAATTCTTTCACACCATTATAAGCCCGGCCTGTAGCAAATGTCATATGAACACCTTTGCTTCTAAGTGTTCTTACAAGGCTTATAAATTTTTTATTATCAGGATCGCTTTTGCTAACTTGTAGTGTCCCATCAATATCCGAAATAATTATCTTAACTCTTGAAAATGGTATCAACGTATTAATGTCAGAATTCCAATCTGGTAAAACTTTCATTCTATATACATCCAATATATATGATGTTCGGACGAAGTATTTTTTCCATCAGTCGAATAACCTTTTGCAGTACAATAGGTATCATATATTTTCCCAAGTGATTGCAGATTAGATAAAATATTTTCCTTTGGAATAATACCTATATCAGAGTAATGAAAGATGAGTAGTTTGCATTTAGCATTTTGAATTAATTTTGAAAAAGCCTCACAAGCTGTATTTTTTTTTGAAAAAGCCGATTTTTCATAGTCATGATTGTGGATGCCAGATAGCCCTTTAGGAGATGGTATGGTTTTTGTTGCAATCGTTTCAGGTAAATGATAGTAATGAACATAATTGCGTTCGTTGTAAGGCGGATCTAAGTATAAAATATCGCAAGGCGTTATGTTGACCAAATCAATTGCATCAGATAATAGCGATTGACCTTTAGTATGTGTAATAACAGGATTAATAATTTGATAATTGAATGTTCTGGTGGCTTTTCGTGAAAAATTTTTAAGATATGCATAATAGGTACCAGCAGTATTTGCCACTTGATCCATAGAATTTATTAAAGATGCTATTAACAAGCTATATTCTATATCAGAAATAAATTTATTGTCGTGCCAATTCCAAATAGTATCTATACAAGATTGAATTTTCTTGGCATTTTCCAAAGTGAAATATTTTCTTTCTACAGCATAATACTGAGTAAACCAACCATCGCAAATGGGAAGAGAATTCAGTCTATCATTAATGCTGTTAAGTGAAATATTTTTTAAGCATTGCATATTATTTATTGCTATTCTTGCAACCTGAAAACAGTGAGCAAACTTCAATGTGTCTCCACTAGTTACTGAATACCCTTTTTTCTTGAAAAATGTACTGACAGTACCTATACCTCCAAACGGGTCACAGACCATACCAGACAAAAAATGTTTGTCGACAATATTCTCTATTGCTTCAAGAGTGGATACTTTGGATCCAAAATAACGCATAGTAACATCTCTAATATGATATTGGTTTTACTGCTTTATATTATCATTTGCTCTCATGCACTGCCATGCGGTAGAGCTATGGGTAATTATGGGAAATAGACCTTTAAAAAGCTTTTAAAGAAACTCATTGCCCCACCAGTCTTTTTAAAGAAAATTATACCCCGGCCGGCCGTCTGGCGTCAAGAACGCCCGCCAGCCGGGATTTCGGGTTTTCAGGCTACAACTCGGCTGAGTCGATGAATAGGGCTTATCGCCGCCGTAGTTTTTGAAGATTTAGAGTGCAGGCAGGCCATAAGTTCTGGTGAGTTTGCCTATGCGAAGGATACTACATTAATAAAATGTAACATATTGGATAAAAATTTTAATTTTACTTGAATTTATAGTAATTTTCTGATAAATTCAAAACATCGGCAATACCGCCGATTTTGCGGGAAAAATTTGGGAGCAAAATGGCCATGTCCGATCCGTCAGCCCTCTTTATGCGGTTTTTTGTGGAGCTGGTGACCGAAGCCGCCCGGCGCCGACGCCTTAAAATGGGTGATTTCGCTATCCTGGTTTGGCCGGAATTGACCCCCAGGTCTGCCCGGCAACGCTGGCAATACATGCGGAAGGAAATTCCCGGCAAAGGCCGATCCCTTGACGTGACTCTGGTAGAGGCTGATAAAATGGCCCGAGTTTTGGGGCAGGACCTTGTCGGCCTGTTCCTGAGAGCCAAGGACCGGGCCAGTCAAGTTCAGGAAGAAGCCGAACATGGGAATAAAGGCCAGGCCAACCCTAAAGCCCAAAGGCGTATTCGCCCCTAATCAGATAATTAGCAGATTTTTAAAATAAAAATCCTCGCTGTCAATCTCAGGCGGTGGGGATTTTAAATTACGCCGTTTATCTATTTAATAATTACATCCGATAAGAGTAAAAATGCTGGACTTTGGCCGGCAGCTATGGTAATCTTTCAACTCAACCCTCCCAAGAAGGGGGCAGGAAAAAATGGATACCGATAGAATGACTTTGGAAACAGTAGTTCGGGCCTTCATTCGCCCAATTTTACAAGAAGTGCTCACCGAAGAATAATCTTTCAACTCAACCCTCCCAAGAAGGGGGCAGGAAAAAATGGATACCGATAGAATGACTTTGGAAACAGTAGTTCGGGCCTTCATTCGCCCAATTTTACAAGAAGTGCTCACCGAAGAACTGAAAAACTTGGCGATGTTCAGTAGCCCGGCGGCTGAAGTGCGGGAATTGGAAGTTCTGCGTCACAAGGAATACTTAAATGCTAAAGAAGTTCAAGCGTTATATGGGCTAAACCACAAAACGCTGGCTGATTGGCGCGGCCAAGGCCGAGGCCCGGCCTTTACTCAGGATGGCTATGTGATCCTTTACCGTCGTCAAGATGTGGAGGCCTACCTGAAATCCACTAAAAGGAGAACTATTGACCAACAGGGCCAAAGGGCCAACCTCAGTGGGCGTTGAAATAGTTTTCAATAGTTTCAACCGCTGCGCGTTGGATCTCTGGAATCAGGTGAGCGTAACGCTGGGTCATTTCTGGCTTGGAGTGCCCAAGAAGCTGACCCACGGTATACAAAGGTTGACCTTGACTAACCAACCAAGAAGCGAATGTATGCCGCAAACTGTGAAAAACCACCAAATCCCGCCGGTCGGTTCTCCCCGCGTTAAAGCCAAGTTCCTTAACCACTCGATCAAAAACGTGACTGACGCGGCTGTAGCTGCCTCCTTTGGGACGCCGCAGAACCAGCTCCCCTGGTTTGATATCAAAATCAGCAAGCATAGTCTTGAGCGGGCTGGAAAGATAGACTGTCCTATCTTTTTTGGTTTTGGTGTCCACAACTCTGATTCGGCCGCCAGGCAGATCAATATGCTCCCCTCGAAGGTTCATTATTTCGCCAGCCCTCATGCCGGTATAGAGACTGAACATGGTCAAGTAATAGACATATTTGGAGCGGATTTTGAGGCTGGCCAAAAGAGCTTCCGCTTCTTCCCTGGTCAAAAAACGGGAACGGCTATTGTCAGCTCGCGGCAGAACAACATGGGTAGTGGGATTAGCCCCTTGATAAAGACCCCATTTTGCCATAAAATTGTAGATACGTCTGAGTTGCCCTATGACATGTCGAACTGTGGCTGGGGCCTTTCCTTTTTCCAGGAGTTCAGTCTTTATTTTTTCTACATCCTCCGGTTTTACGGCAGACAAAGAGTAAGAACCAAGGGTTGGTCCTATATGCGTATTATACCTGACTTTTTCGTCTTTCCACATGGTCAGGTGGCGAGTATGACGTTCTTCGACAATGGCCCAAGCCTCATCCAAAGTATAGTCTCGGGCGGAAGAGGAAGATATTTCAATATGTCCGCGAACATTTTGAATCCTTTTGGCGCGGACCTGATTGGCGAAGGCTGCGGTATATCCTTCCGAAGCCCATCCGATTTTTTCCCATTTGCGCTTGCCGTTAAAAGGGTAAACTATGTACCAAGCCAAATCGGGACGCCCTTGATGACGGCGAGTAGCCGATTGCTGGCAGAAGACCCCTGTGAATTTAGTTTTAGTGTAGCGCGTCATGTCCATTCTCCAGGAGTAGCATCACTTGCTCAAAATTGCCTACGGTTTGCCTACGGTTCCGATTCACCAAAAGTCCATTCTCCAGGGTTCCTATCATGTGCTCAAAAGAACCGCATTTGCCTACGTTTTGCCTACGCTTCACCGAAATATAAGGCTTTCCGGCCTACTCTCCCTCGGACTTCTTACAGATTTAATAGCACACTTTACCCTTTATTTTCAAGATATTTCGGCATTGAGCGGATTTCGCGGATTTTAAAGAAGTCAAAAAAAACCGCCAAAATATTACTGGCAGTCATGAGGTCAGGGGTTCGATCCCCCTCAGCTCCACCAGGAATATCAAGGGCTTTAGGGAATCCACCTAAAGTCCTTTTTCATTCCGGTAAACCATTTTGGTAAACCAGCCGGTAAACCAAGTCATGTTCCCTCCTTATCCAGCAGCTTCTTTATCTCGGAGATCAGAAGGGCCGAAATTCCTTCAAGTAGCTGTTTTCCCTCTTGACTTGTCAAGACGGTCCATAGCTTTTCCTCAGTAGTCCCAAGAGCGGACAAGAGCATACCTTTTAAATCCATACTTTTTCCCAAATTGGCGGCCGCCGGCGCCTGGCGGCCGCCAGGGTTAGGTGGTTAAGGTTTAAGCGGTCGTCGTGCCGGTGGTCCCGGTCCCGGTGGTCCCGGTGCTGGCGGTCCCGGTTCCGGTGCTGCCGGAGCCGGACGAAGACGCCGGGATCAGATGCCGGAGAACATGGATCAGTTCCTCGGTCTGGGTTTTGGTCCGGCGGTCAGCCTTCAGTTCCTCGTTCTCTTTCGCCAAGCGGCGGTTTTCGATCTTGAGGGCTTCTTCGGCCAGCTTGTCAAAGCCGCCTTTGACTTCCATGGCCAGGCCGTCGATCCGCCGGCCTTCGCCGCTGATCTTCTCGCCCAGGTTGGCCAGGGCGGCATGGATGCCTTCAACGGTTCGGCCGTTGTTGACGGCGCTGATGATAGCGTCCTTGTTTTCGTTGGCGTTGACCAGGGCCACGCCTTCACCGCCGTGGCCGCCAAAACCGCCGCGGCCCAACAGCAGCGCGGCCAGGGCTCCGCCCAACACGCCGCCGCCGATTCCGCCGCCTAAACCTTCACCGCTCATAATGCCTTCTCCTTCCTTCATAAGGTGTTTGATGTGAGCCATCTGGCTCTTGAGTTGACCGAACTGTTCTTCCAACGACATAGCGTCTCCTTCTTTGCGAGCCGCGCCCAGCGTTACGCTGGGGTCAGGGTTAGTGTCAAGTGACTCGGGAGAGTCACGGCCACAATACTGAATAGGTATCATGACTTCCTCCTTCCTTCCGTCTGCTAGATTTGGCTTTTATAGCAGGCAATATTCCATTCCGGCCTCGCCAGACGGGCGAGAAATGATGGACGGGCTGGCCTGGAATTGTATGTGGTTATATCTGGCTTGACAATATACCTTTAAATGGTATTATAGAAATAAGGCAAAAGGCAGAAAACAAATGGAACAAAAAACTGAAAATCAAGACAATTATTGGCAAATTTATGTAACCGGGCGGGCGAAAAAGCAGAGAAAAAATCTGCCCGAAGACATCAACGCGGCTCTTGACCTCCTGGTATTCGAACTTGCCACCAGCGGCCCGGAACGGCGCAACTGGCCGCATTATGGCAAGATTTCCGGTAAGGGAAAAAATATTGATATGCGCCATTGTCATTTGAATAAAAACCGGCCTTGTTATGTGGCGGTCTGGGTAGTGACCGACCTGGAGGCCCGAGTGATGGAGATACGTTATGTTGGCTCACATGAAAATGCGGACTATGGGCGAATCAACTGAAATCAGTTTCACGATCCCGTCTAAGGAAGCCCCTAAAGTCGGCCAAGCCTTGGCAGGTCTTATGACCTTGGCCGGACATAAAGTAAGGCGTCTGAATGACGAAAACGAGGAACTGCACCCGGCCGAAGAAGTTTTTTCCGAAGCCCATCCCGGGTCCCGGCTGTATGGGTTAAGGGTCAGGGAAGGTTTGACCCAAAAAGCCCTGGCCGAAAAACTGAAAGTTCGTCAGCACCACATTTCTGAGATGGAAAAAGGCAAACGGACCATAGGCCTGGAAATTGCCAAACGCATATCCGCCATGTTTGATGTTTCCTATAAAGCCTTCATTTAATAAATGATGGGAGGGGGCTATGCGCACGAAAATGACCCGTCAGCCGACCCACCCCGGCGATATTATCAAATTTGATTACCTTGAACCCCTGGCCCTTAAGGTGACGGCCCTGGCGGAGCGGCTTGGCATTTGGCCTTGGATTATTAATTCACTTTTGACTTAGAAATGGAATAAAATGGCGCAATGCTCCAAGACAAGGAAAACGATTCGGGCTACCTGGCCGAGACCCAGGACGGAGCCCTGAGTTGGGGCCCGCTTACGCCCGGGATCCTCAAGCGGCGTTATAAACGCTTTCTGGCCGAAGTGGAACTGGCCGACGGCCGCCTGGCCACGGCCCACACGGCCAACACCGGCCGCATGACCGGCTGCGCCGAGCCGGGCCGCCCGGTCTGGCTCTCCCACCACCCCACGCCCACCCGCCGCCTGCCCTACACCTGGGAAATGATCCGCATGCCGACCGCCCTGGTGGGCATCAACACCCAGGTGCCGAACCGCCTGGCGGCCCTGGCCGCCCGAGCCGGACTCCTGGCCGAACTGGACGGCCCGGCCGAGGTGGAGACCGAGGTGAAAAGCGGGGCCAGCCGCCTGGACCTGCGCCTGACCGACCAGCGGGGACGCGCCGTTCTGGTGGAAGTCAAAAACTCCACCCTGGCTGAAAACGGTACGGCCTATTTCCCAGACGCGGTCACGGCCCGGGGCGCCCGCCACCTGGACGAGCTGGCCGCCCGAGCCCGGATGGGGGAACGGACAGCCCTGTTGATCGTGGTCCAGCGCGGTGACGCCGAGCGCTTCAGCCCGGCCGACCACATCGACCCCGAATGGGGCCGACGTCTGCGCGTTGCCCTGAATCAGGGGGTGGAAATCTGGATCTACCGCGCCGAACTGACTCTCCAGACCGTGGCCCTGGGTTCCCGCCTGCCCCTGGCCCTCTGATACCCCGCAAATTTCAAATAAACACAAATAAGGTATAGTCAAGAAGCCTAAACCCATATATAATGGGGTGGAGTCGGCCTTGAGCCACTATATAGCCGAAATTCAAAGGAGGGCTCTCATGGCCCGCGAAGCATCCCTTGAACTGGTCAGCCAAGCCCAGGCCGAGGGTTTGAAAGCCTTAGAGCAGGCCCCAATTGAACTTCTGGTTCAAGCCGCCCGCGTTCTGGCCCGGGCCCTGGCTGCCGGCAAGGTCATATATCTCTGCGGCAACGGCGGCAGCGCCACCCAGGCCATGCATCTGGCCGGAGAACTGGTGAGCCGTTTCCTCCTGGAAAGGCCGGGGCTGCCGGCCGTGGCCCTGAGCGCCGACCAGGCCATCCTGACCGCGGTGGGCAACGACTACGGCTTTGACCGCGTCTTCGCCCGCCAGGTCCAGGCCCTGATGAGGCCCGGTGATATCTTGTGGGCCCTGACCACCAGCGGTCGCTCACCCAACATCCTGGCCGCCCTGGACGCAGCCCGGGAGGCCGGAGGCCGGACTCTTTTGATGTGCGGAGCAAAGGCGCCGGAGGGGCTGGAAGTTGACCTGGCCCTGCCCGCCCCGGCTACCTCCACGCCCCGGATCCAGGAAATGCACCTGTTCTTCGGCCACACCTTATGCCACCTGGTTGAACGCTGGCTCTTCGACGCCCCCGGGGAACTGGGCTAAAAGCGCATGCGGTCCTGGCCGGAACTGGATTTCGAGGCGGTGACCACCACCGACCTGGGCGACCGGCCCTCCAAGGTCCGGGCAGTCGATTTCGCCCGCCCCTTAAGGCCGCATCCGACCCTGGCCGAATTCGCCGCCGGCCTGCCCAACATCCTGGCCGGGGCCGACTTAAGGGAGGCGGCCGGGCGCATCGCCGCCGCCCGACGGGCCGGACGCCCCATCATCCTGGGTCTGGGTGGCCATGTGGTCAAAGTGGGCCTGGGACCGGTCATCATCGACCTCATGGAGCGGGGCTTGATCAGCGGCCTGGCCGCCAACGGCTCGGTCATGGTCCACGATGCCGAGGCGGCCCTGGCCGGGGCCACCAGCGAGGATGTGGCCGCGACCTTGGGGGAAGGACGTTTCGGGGTCACGGCCCAAACCGGGGAACTCATCAACCGGGCCGCCCGGACCGCCGCCGCCGGCGGCCGGGGTCTGGGCCGGGCCCTGGGCCAGGCCCTCCTGGAAGCCGCCCCGCCCCACCTGAACCTGAGCCTTCTGGCCGCCGCCACCCGCCTGGACCTGCCCGCGACCATTCACGCGGCCATCGGCACCGATGTCTATAATATTCACCCCGAAGCCGACGGGGCGGCGGTGGGCGCGGCCAGCTTCAACGACTTCCGCCTCTTCTGCCGACTGACGGCCGACCTGGAGGGCGGGGTCTTCCTGAATCTCGGCTCGGCCGTCATTCTCCCGGAAGTGTTTCTGAAAGCCCTGACCCTGGTCCGCAACCTGGGGCGCGAGGTGCGCGGCCTGACCACCATCAACATGGACTTCATCCGCCACTACCGGCCTTCGGTGAATGTGGTGGAACGGCCCACCCAAGGGGGAGGGCGGGGTTTTAATTTCATCGGCCACCACGAGATAATGTTTCCGCTTCTAATGGCCCTGACTTTGGAACAACTGTAGCGACAAGGAGTGATTCCATGAACGACGCTGAAATTCTGGCCTGGCGCCGAAAAGCCCAGGGGGAGGAACTGGTCGAAAAAATGACCCGCCGGGGTTTTACGGCCAGCTTTGTCCCCACCGCGGCCGAAGCCAGGGAGGCCGTGCTGGCCCTCCTGCCGTCCACCGGGGCCATCGCCCTTTTGGGTAGCCAGACCATGAACCAGCTGGGTGTCTTCGCCCATCTGCGCCAAAGCGGGCGGGACCTGGTGGACCACGCCACCCAGACGGCCGGCCTGACTCCGTCTGAAGCCAACGACTACAGGCGCGGGGTCTTCAGCGCCGCGGCCATGCTGGCCAGCGCCAACGCCGTTGACCAGGAAGGCCGTCTCTACAATATCGACGGTATCGGCAACCGGGTGGCCGGGATGATCTTCGGCCCCGATTCGGTCATTCTGGCCATCGGCCTGAACAAGGCGGCCTCGACCCAGGAAGAGGCCTGGCGACGAGCCCGGCAAGTGGCTTCGCCACTGAACAACAAACGACTCAACCTTTCAAACCCCTGCGTCAAAAGCGGCCGTTGCCACGACTGCCAGACCGCCTCCAGCATCTGCAGCTATTTCACCGTCATCGACCGCTCCCGGCCCGAAGGGCGAATCAAGGTGGTGCTGGTGGGGGAAGACCTGGGTTACTGATCGCCTTCGGGGAGTCTTTAAGAAATGCCCATCTACGAATTCAACTGCCAAAAATGCGGCCGCGACTTTGAAGAACTGGTCCGAGGGGCCAAGCCCAAGGTGGTCTGCCCCCACTGCGGGGGCCGCAAGTGCCGGAAGCTCATGAGCGCTTCCAGCTTCATCTCCAAGGGCGCCGATGGGACCACCGTCTCCTCCTCGGCCGGCGACAG
>Ga0082212_10002828_pt1 | contig 24911 bp, 12 predicted proteins | sample TergutNt197P3_FD_71548 | JGI IMG/M metagenome (GOLD analysis project Ga0082212, IMG submission 71548) | Neocapritermes taracua P3 segment gut microbial communities from Petit-Saut dam, French Guiana - Nt197 P3 | ecosystem: Host-associated > Arthropoda: Insects > Digestive system > Gut ... | reverse complement strand
ATCCGTAAAAGACGATATATTGATGAAACCCGGCAAGCTGACCGACGAAGAGTTTGAGGAGATGAAAAAGCATACTGTGTACGGCGTGGACATAATAAGAAAGATAGAGAAAACCACGACGGAAAACACATTTTTGCGGTATGCCGAGGCTTTGGCGGGGAGCCATCATGAGAAATGGGACGGAACCGGTTATCCGTATGGTCTGAAAGGCGATGATATACCGTTGCAGGGGCGGTTGATGGCGATAGTAGACGTTTATGACGCTCTTACCAACGACCGTCCGTATAAGAAGGCGTTTTCGCATGAAGAGGCGGTGGAAATCATCAAGAGCAGCCTTGGGACTCATTTTGATCCGATTATAGACAATGTTTTCCTTACGCACGAAAAAGAGTTTAAGACCCGTTCAATAGATGAAAATATGGTTCATGACGCGCGTATTGGACTGGAATCTACCGACAAGTTGAACTCAACGATGAAAGTAGTGGCCAACGTAATAGGCACGCGCGGCGGTACGGCTACAGTCCGCACGGAAAACATGCAAAACTACCTGAAGATATTTGCCGACGCGCTGCTTGCGAATGACAGTTATGGAGCGGAAGTTTCAGGATGGGACATCGGTCTGCTCATTATGTCCGCGCAGTTGTACGATGTGGGCAAAATAGCGGTAAATGACAGTATCATGAATAAGGCCGACAAACTGACGGAAGAAGAATTTGAAAAAGTCAAAACCCACGCGGATTTCGGGGTAAAGATTATCCAGCAGATAAAAGAAAACGTAGACAATAAGAACTTGCTGTATCACGCCGAGGCTTTGGCGGGGAACCACCATGAAAAATGGGACGGGACGGGATACCCTCTGGGGCTTAAAGGCAAGGGAATTCCGTTGCAGGGAAGAATTATGGCGATAGTGGACGTATATGAGGCCCTGGTCAGCGACCGTCCGTACAGGGGCAGGAAAACCCACGAAGAAGCCGTCAAAATAATAAAAAGTTGCAGCGGCACGCATTTTGATCCTGAACTTGTCGATGTTTTCATTGAAAACGAGAAAAAATTTGAAAAGGCGGGAATTTTGTAAACGCGAAGGTAAGCGGTGACTTCATTATTAGGGATTAAGTTCAACGGCACGAGGCAAAACTATGAAACTGAAACTCAAACTGAGCATTTTGATGATCGCTATAATGATAGCGGTGGTGGCTGGAATTTCGTACACGATACTGCGCCAGGCTTCAAATACAAGCCTTGATCTTAGTCTTAAAAGCACCGAAAACCTGTTGGGAATGCGAACCGTATACTGGGGAGGTGTGCTGGATGCTCAATTGCAAATATTTCACACCGTGGCCGGCATAATGGGGGATTATGAGTCAATTCCCGCGGGGGAGAGGCGGGACAGATTTGACCAGATGCTGTTAAGCACCTTGAACTCACACTCGGATATGACGCTTACATTCACCACCTGGAAACCCGACGCTATTGACGGCAATGACGCCAGATACATAGGACGCCTGGGTTCTTCCCCGACCGGGCAGTATGTTATGGCCTACTCCCGGGAATCCGGTCAAATCGTAGCGAGGGCAAGCGCGGACATTCAGGCTACCATGGCTCATTTAACCGGGCCGAACGCGAGGAAAATCCGGGTTGATGATCCAATGCCCAGAAAAGTGGACGGCAGGGACACTTATGTGATCATAATGATGGTTCCGATAATTAATTCCAGGACGGGCGAAGTGGTAGGCGGCGTAGGCGGCCTTTTTGATATAGCAATGATTCAGCCCACGGTTGAACAAACAATCAAGGACCATAAAGAGATTTCCGCGGTGACCGTTTATTCTCAAAACGGATTCATAATGGCTCACCTTGTGCCCGACAGGATAGGCAAAACACTGGTTGAAGCGGATAGCGCCATATTCGGCTCGCAAGTGAACGCTGCTAACAGGGCTGTAGCTGAAGGCGGAAACTTCAGCCTCCATGCCTATTCCCCCGTGCTGAAGTCGAATGTGCAAATTATTATACTGCCGGTTAAGATAGAAAATTCAGATACGACATGGTCGATCATGATTGTTTCGTCGGACGAACATGTTTTGGCCCCCATACGTGAAATAACCGGATTTACCGTGGTTGCCGCGATAGTAGCCATAGCCATAACGGCGATAATCCTTTACTTTGTTTTGAGCGGAGTGGTTAAGCCCATCATAGAGATGACGGGCGCGGTAAAGGATATATCCGAGGGCGAGGGCGACCTTACGCGTACGCTTCAGATTAAATCCAGCGACGAGATAGGCGATTTAGCCCGCTATTTCAACAAGCTTATATCCGCTATCCGCAACCCGATAAAAGAGGCGAAAGATACCGTTCATCAACTGGCGTCCGTTTCGGAAGAGTTGTCTTCCGTCAGCCGCCAGCTTGCGAGCGGCAGCGAAGAGACGGTTAATCAGAGCAATACGATAGCCAGCACGACGGAAGAGATGGCTGTAAACATCAACGCGATGGCGAGCGGAGCGGAAGAGGCATCCGTGAACGCGAACGAGGTAGCGGGCGCGGCTGAGGAGATGAGCACGAATATGAACACGATTGCCTCTGCGATAGAGGAAATGAGCGCGAGCATAAACGAGATAGCTGGCAATGCGGACGACGCCCGTAAGATAGCGATAGAGGCTACAGGCAAGGCTTTCAACGCGACCGAGGTTATGAACAAGCTTGGCGTAGCGGCCAAGGAGATAGGTCAGGTAACGGATGTAATAAAAAAGATAGCGGACAAGACGAATTTGCTTGCGTTGAACGCCACGATAGAAGCCGCGAGCGCCGGCGAGGCTGGGAAGGGGTTTGCAGTTGTAGCTGGTGAGATTAAAGAGTTGGCGAACCAGAGCGCTACGAGCGCTGACGACATTGCGCGTCGTATAGACGGCATTCAGAGCGGCACTGGCGACGCTGTTAATGTAATAAACGATGTTTCTGAAATAATCGCGAAAATAAATCAGTCTGTTGAGGCGATAGCCGGTCATGTTGAGCAGCAGACGCGCGCGAGCAACGAGATAGCGAATAATGTAACGCAGGCGAGCACTGGCGCGAAGCGTGTTGCTTCCGCGATAGGCGAGGTAGCCAGGGGAGCGAACGATGTTTCGCGCAACGCGGGCGAGGCTGCCAAGGGTGCGACCAACGTGAGTCAGAATGTTGTTGGCATGAGCCAGGCGGCAAAAGAGAGTTCACAGGGGGCTTCCCAGGTAAACCAGAGCGCGAGTGAACTGTCCGAGATGGCCGGGAATTTGCGGACGGCAATGAATAAATTCAAGGTGTGATTCAATATCGACTAATTACAAGGCGAGGGAGTATAATACCTTATTCATATCAAAAAATGCAGATCAGGAAGCAATAGGCGACCTCCGCAAACCCCGAGATCAAGGCTTGCGACCGAGACAAAAAATGTAGTGGCGAATAATTATTCGCCCCCAACCAAAGTAAATGAGCATTTTGTCGAGGGAGCGTAACGCGGAGTTCGGGGTTTTCGGAGGTCGCCAATAGATATATTTGAGGTTGTTACAGATGCGCTCCATAAAGCCTATATTGTGTGTACTGGTAGTAACGTTTTTTGCCGTTTTGTTCGTATCCTGCGTTAAGGTTGAAAAAGAGCAATCCACATCTTATCCGCATTTTTCTTCTTTCCGTGATATTCCCGGAATTACAACTGATGAAATCGAAGCTATAGATACGCTCCGTGAAAAATATGGCGCGTTTGTTTACGGGGCGCTGCCAAGCACGGAAGCGTTTTATGGCGAGAACGGTGAAATCAAAGGTTATACCGCGCTGGTCTGCGAATGGCTGACGGATCTGTTCAATATTCCGTTTAAACCTGTGATCTATGACTGGAGTGATTTGCTTGCCGGACTGCAAAGCGGCGAGATCGGTTTTACCGGCGAGCTGACGGCTAATGACGAACGGCGTAAAACGTATCATATGACCGACGCCATCGCCGAACGCCTTATCAAGCATATACGAATCAAAAACAGCGAGCCTTTATACAGAATTGCCGTACTGCGCGCGCCTCGCTACGCGTTTTTGAGAAACGCCGCGACGGTTCATGAAGTAACTCCGTACATTACCGAAAATTATGAAACGATCTTTGTCGATAGTTATGTCGACGCATATGCAATGCTGAAGAAAGGAGAAATCGACGCTTTTTTTGACGAGGGGCCGGCCGAGGCTGCTTTTGACGCTTATGACGATGTGGTAGCTGAAGTTTTTTATCCCTCGATATACACCCAGGTTTCGCTGTCAACGCAAATGGAAGCGCTTGATCCCGTTATAAGTGTTGTGGAAAAAGCGATTAAAAACGGAAGCATACATCATCTGACGGAATTGTATGAGGCGGGGTATCAGGAGTACAGAAAGCGCAAGATATCCATGATCCTGACAGACGAGGAGAAAGCATATATACAAAACCATCCCGTCGTTCCGTTCGCCGCCGAACACTACAACTATCCCGTAAGCTTTTACAATGAAAATGAAAAAGACTGGCAGGGAATCGCCGTTGACGTGATGCGCGAGGTGGAAAACCTTACCAGACTCAAATTTGAACGCGTCAACGATCAGAACGCCGAATGGCCGGATTTGCTGAAAATGCTTGAAAGCGGGAAGGCTTTAATGCTTACCGAGCTTCTCCATTCGGAAAACCGCAACGGCCGTTTTTTATGGGCCGGAAATCCGGTTATGTCCGATTATTACTGCCTTATTTCAAAGACAAGCTTCCCGGATATCAGCGCGAACGAGGTTTTGAGCGCCAGGGTAGGTTTGACGCGGGATACTGTGTATACGGAGTTGTTCCAACGCTGGTATCCAAGCCATTTGAACACCGTGATTTATGAAAGCTCGGATGAAGCTTACGCCGCTTTGGAACGCGGGGACGTTGACATGATCATGGCGTGTACGCGCAGGCTTCTATCCATAATCAATTATTATAAGTATACGGGCTATAAAGCCAACGTCATGTTCAATAACGCGTCCGAGTCAAGGTTCGGATTTTATAAAGAAGAGGCGATTTTACGCTCTATTATTGATAAAGCGTTCAGCCTGATCGATGTGGACAAAATATCCGCGCATTGGTCGCACACAACATATGATTACAATGAAAAACTTGCGCAGGCGCAACGCCCGTGGCTTGTCGGCACGATTGTTTTGCTGTTGTGCGTACTGATACTTTCGTTTTTCACGCTGCACAGAGACCGGCGCGAGGGAAAGAGGCTTGAACTTCTTGTGCGCGAGCGCGCATCCGAGCTTGAAGATTCTCATAATATGACAAAAGCGCTCAATGAAATGTCAGTCATATTCACTTCGCAGAACGAGGACACATTTGAAGAGAAAATGACGGCGGGCGTAAAACTCATTATAGAAATGATGAATTTGGACAGATTGTCCATCTGGCGCAACTTTCCGCATCCTGAGGGGTCGCACGCGTCGCAGATTTACCGCTGGGACAGTGAATCGGGAGGCACCACGCCACCGACGCCGGAGTTGCAGGACGTTCCGCTGACACGATTATCAACGAATTGGAAAAAAATATTTTTGGGTGATATCGTGCTGAACGGTCCGGTCAGGCTGATGAGCGACCCGTCCGCCATGGCCACACTTACACATCTTGGCGTTGTTTCGGCTCTTGTCGTACCTCTTTACATTAACAACGAAATTTGGGGATTCGGACTTTTCGAGGATCGTCATAATGAGCGTATTTTTGAGGACGAAGCCGCAACGGCAATGCGTTCGGCTGCTTATTTGTGCGCCAATACCGTAATACGCGAAGAAGCGGAAGAGCGTGTAAAACTCATGCTAAACAGGACGCCGCTTGCATGCCGCCTGTGGAATAGAGATTTTAAGATTTTCGATTGCAACGATGAAACCGTCAAGCTTTTCGGATTGAAAGACAAACAGGAATACATGGCGCGGTATTTCGATCTTTCGCCTGAGTGTCAGCCCGACGGACGAAATTCACGCGAGTTGACACATGAAACGCTTGAAAAAGTGTTCGAGGAAGGCCGCCTTGTTTTTGAGTGGATGCATCAAACCCTGGACGGTACGCCGCTTCCCGTGGAGGTCACGCTCGTCCGCGTCAAAATCGGCGGCGAAGACGTCGTCGCCGGCTATACGCGGGATTTGCGCGAACATAAACTGATGATGCATGAAGTTGAAAAACGCGACCTCATGCTGCATACGGTAAACAAAACGGCAGCCATCCTTCTTCGCTCAAATGTCGATGAATTCGAGAATGATCTATATAAGTGCATGGGTTTGGTGGCGGCGGTAGCCGACATTGAGCGCGTGTATATCTGGAAAAATCATACCGTTGACGGGCGGTTGTACTGTACGCAGACGTACGAGTGGTCGGAAGGTGCCGACCCTCAGCAGGGCAATAAATACACGGTAGATATACCGTATGATGAAAATATTCCGAGCTGGGAAGAAACGCTGTCGCGCGGCGAGTGTATAAACGGTCCCGTGCGCAATATGCCGCCTGCGGAACAGGCGCAGCTTTCGCCGCAGGGAATAATATCAATCCTGGTCGTCCCCGTATTTTTGAATAATCAGTTGTGGGGCTTTGTTGGATTTGACGATTGCCGCAATGAACGTTATTTTTCCGACAACGAGGTGTCCATACTGCGCTCCGTCAGCCTGCTGTTTGCCAATTCCGTCGAGCGCAAACAGCTTGAAAATTTGGTACGGAACCGCAACGCCGAATGGGAAGCCGTTATAAGCAACTACAAGGGAGTTATCTGGAGCGTTGACGGCGAAGGCACTATCAAGACCTTCAGGGGGCGGTATCTGGACGTGATCGGGGTTACGCCGGACTTTATTGAAGATAAAAAACTCGATCTGGCGCGGCTTAAAAACAGGCATTTGGATGTTATCGAAAATGTTGAAAAGACGTTTCATGAAGGGCAGCAGGACTGGATCGGTGATATCGACGGCAAGATGTTCCATTCAAACACTATGCCGGTTTACGACGGCAACGGTCAGGTCATAAGCGTCGTCGGCAGTACGGACGACATCAGCGAAACGGTCCGTCTCCGTCAGGAACTGGAAAATGCCAACCAGGCGAAGTCAATGTTTTTAGCCACCATGAGTCACGAGATCAGGACTCCGCTGAACGCGATTATCGGCATGACGCAGATCGGAATGTCGTCGCCGACGGCTGAACGAAAGGAATATTCACTTAAAAAAATAGACGGCGCTTCCAAACACCTGCTCGGTGTTATAAACGACATTCTTGACTTTTCCAAGATCGAGGCAAATAAATTTGTATTATCGCCCGTCAGCTTTGATTTTGAAAAAATGCTGCAAAACGTGGTCAATGTGATTAATTTCCAGGTTGACGAACGCCGGCAGAAGTTTTATGTCAACATAGCCGGCGATATACCGCGGACGCTGATCGGAGACAACCAGCGGATCGCGCAGGTCATAACAAACCTCCTGTCAAACGCCGTAAAGTTCACCCCGGAGGAAGGTTCAATAAATCTTGATTCACGCCTGCTATCGGAACAGGACGGCTTGTGCCGTTTACAGGTCAGCGTATCCGACACGGGCATCGGCGTTACCGACGAACAAAAAGCGCGGCTTTTTAGTTCTTTTGAACAGGCCGAAGCGGACACGTCGCGGAAGTTCGGAGGCACGGGGCTGGGCCTTGCCATTTCCAAACGCATTGTCGAAATGATGGACGGGGAAATATGGGTGGAATCTGAATTGGGACACGGCGCTACATTTGCGTTCACCATGCTGCTCAAAAAGGACGCGAACGCACGGCAGAGCAGGCTTACCGCCGGTGTTGACTGGAGCGATATCCGCATTTTCGCGGTTGACGATGAACCGGAAATACGCGAATTTTTCACGAGTATTTCTAAAAACCTGGGGATCGTCTGCGAGACTGCGGCAAGCGGCGCGGAAGCCCTGGAAATGCTGAATAGCGGCATGAATTACAATATTTATTTCCTTGACTGGAAACTGCCCGGCATGAACGGCGTTGAACTGGCCCGGCGAATACACGCGAACTCGACGCGGAAATCCATCGCGATCATATTTTCATCTGTTGACCGGAGCGTTATAGAAGAAGAAGCCAAAGACGCCGGCGTGGATAAGTTTCTTCAAAAACCGTTATTCGCGTCGGATATTGTCGACCTTATAAACGAATATATCGGGATTAAAAGCGATACGGAACAGGATAAACAGGAAGAAACATTTGATTTTTCCGGACGAACAATATTGCTTGCCGAGGACGTTGAGATAAACCGCGAAATCGTTCTGACGCTGCTTGAGCCTACGCGCGTGGTCGTTGAGTGCGCGGAAAACGGCGCGCGGGCGCTTGAAATGTTCAGGAAAGCGCCGGAAAAATATGAAATGATCTTTATGGATGTTCAAATGCCGGAGATGGACGGCTATGAAGCGACGCGCCAGATCAGGGCGCTTGATATTCCGAAAGCGAAAACCATTCCGATTATTGCCATGACCGCGAATGTGTTCAAGGAAGATATTGACAGGTGTGTCGACGCCGGCATGAACGGCCATGTGGGAAAACCCATCGACAGAGACGCCGTCATTGCGCAACTGCAAAGCTGCCTGCAATGCCCGCCGGCAGAGAATTAGAACCCGCGCGCCGACATGGGACCGCCGACGCTCCCAGGGCTATTCAAAAGGTTTTGCAGAAACCTCTTATAATAATTAATGAAACGCTGATTTATTCCGATTAAGTAGCCTTAACATTTGAACGGAAGCAATTGTAATGAAACGTTGAATTATTCAGCGCTTCATCATGGAAACGCCGGGCAGTAGGGGCGTAGCGTGCTACGCCCTGATACGCACAGGGCATGTAGGGGCGGTTCGCGAACCGCCCTGATACGCACAGACTACTACTCATCGCTTCCTTAAGAGAATAATCCGACTAATAAAGGACTAAACGTGGGATCATTCAGCGTACTCAATAATATTTCGTCCACCAACGGACAGCAAAAGCTCAACATAAACAACCTCAACCTCAACCGTACGCTGCAGCGTCTGGCTTCCGGCAGGCGCATCAATTCAGGCTCGGACGACGCGGCGGGCCTTCAGATCGCCGACTCACTGCGGGGCAATGTTCACGCGCTGAATCAGGCGATGCGCAACGCAAACGACGGCATAGGCTTCTGTCAGATAGCCGACGGCGCGCTGTCGATAATCACCGATATACTTCACCGCATGGTCACGCTGTCGGAAGAGGCTGTGAGCGAAATTATAAGCGCGGAAGGCCGCAAAGCTCTTGACGGCGAATTTCAGGCTCTTCAGGCGGAAATTGCGCGCATCGTCTACTATACAAATTACAACGGCATGAACATTCTTGATTGTAACTTGAAGGAGTATGGAGAAACTCTGGACGTATTTGTAGGCGACCTCAGTGCCGTCAGCTACATACCTGTCAGAATCGGCTGCATCTCGCCGTTCCCTGAGAGCGGTAAGGCGACGTCCGCACTTCAATCCAAAGTGCATTTTGACGATGAGACTATTACTCCCCAAGGATATTTTAATTTTTATACAACAAACGCCGGGGAAGATATCGAAGCAAACGATCCGTTGCAATATCCGGGTACCTACGGTCAGTGGTCTCAACCTGCAATCAGGATATACAACCCCAATGGAGATGGGACGTATGTGGACTATGCCGTCTGGCAGTGCGTCAAAGGTCCTAATACTCCTGCCAGACCTGCGTTGACACTAAGTAGTAGTAATTACGACGACATCGCCCAGGTACATACGACTACCTTCACCACGGCTGGAACTTCCGTGCCTTGGGGAGTGAATTTGACGGTTGTTCAAAAAGTCACTCAGGTCAAAAATGAAAATGATGACGGAGAAAGCTACAGAATCGAATATGAGGTAATCAATGCCGGTGCCAATGTAACAGTTGATTTTATGTACCACATTGAAACGAACTTTCATTTCGGCGCGTTTTTAGTAAATGGCAATCCGGTTACTACGGGTACTTATTCAGGTGGGGACATACCCGGAGGAGTGGTTGGAATATATACGAGCGATCCGAATAATAACCCGATAATTTCCTTTAACAGCCAGAGCGGTTTCACTTTTGGAACAGCCGGTGACCCTGATAAAGTGCATTTGGGTACGGGGAGCGGCACCAGCATATTTGATACCGCGAATACAGCATCGGATGGTTATAAGGGATACTCCTTAATTTGGGAAGGCAAAACGATTTCGGCCAGCTCATCGCAGTCTTTTGTCACTTACTATGGCGTATCAACGGATAGCGCTCAGGGGGAGGGTGAGGTACCCACAAAAGTTGGAGGTTTCAACATGAATCTTGATGCTGGTTTAGTCACCAGCGATCTGCTTACCCCCGAAAACGCGTTACGCGCTCTTGGCACCGTTCGGACGGCTTTGAACGAGGTTTCAATCATGCGCGGAGGTATCGGCGCGGGTGTGAACCGTCTGCGGTCAGCCATCAACGTCCTGGCTGTAACGTCGATGAATACGCTGGCGGCTGAATCAAGCATCCGTGACGCGAATATGGCGGAGGAAATCACAAACCTGACGAAATTCCAGATTCTGGCGCAGACGGGCATGGCGGCGTTGTCTCAGGCCAACGCCAACGCCCGGAGCGTACTAAGCCTCCTGACGTAATCGAGAGCCGGGAAGCGCAAGTAAGCTCCGGCTTGCCAATGCCGCTGTATCTGTTTCGGTCGATGCCGCGAAGCGTCAGTAGCCATATACGCGCTTGCAATATTTTTCATTGATCTTTTGTTCCAGTTCCACAAATACAATAATTCACGCAGAAAATAATCTATAATACGCAGTATGAAACCAGTTACCAGCGCGGTTTATACTTTTGAAGATCTGCTGCAGGGCAATTATGTTTACGTAGATAAAACGGCGTTTATCCATGAACTGATTGCCGCGCCCAAAGGGGTTTATTTTCTCTCCCGACCTCGCCGTTTCGGCAAATCGCTTGCGATTTCCACGCTTAAGGCTGTTTTTCAGGGCAAACGCGCGCTTTTTGAAGGCCTGAATATCGCCGCGCGGGATTACGACTGGAAAATCCATCCGGTTATTCATCTGGATTTGGGCGGCAGCGGCGCGAAAAACGCCGCCGGCTTGCGCGACTATCTCATGTATTCAATCGGTTTTATCGCTCGAAACATGGGCATTGAACTGCGTGAAACCACGCCCTCTCTGGCTTTTATGGAACTTATTCGGGAAGTTTCACGGCAGACGCCTGTCGTTATTCTGATAGATGAATATGACAAACCCATACTGGACAACATAGACAAACCGGAAGCCGCCGCAATCCGCGAAGAATTGGAAGCGTTCTACGGAGTCATAAAAACAACCGAGCCTTGCCAGAGGTTTGTATTTATCACCGGCGTCGCCAAATTTACCAAGGTTTCCGTGTTTTCGAAATTGAACCATCTGACCGACATAACCATGAACGAACGTTTTGCGACAATGTTCGGCTACACCCAGACGGAACTGGAAACCGGTTTCGCCGAGCACATTACGGATGCCGCGCAGAAACAGGGTGTTTCATGTGAAGAGCTTGTCGCGCAAATGCGCCGCTGGTACAACGGTTATCGGTTTCATCGGAATTCTGAGACGGTTTACAATCCTGTTTCGGTGGCGCAGTTCTTTTTTAACGATGGTGAGTTCAATAACTATTGGTTCGAGACAGGCTCGCCCGGCGTTTTGTTTGAACTGGCAAAGAAATGGAATTTCGATTTTGAAGAGGCGCTGACACAGCCAATTAAAGATCTGGCGTTCAGCCAGTTCGACATTGACAGTCTGCAACCGTTGCCGCTTCTGACGCAGACCGGTTATCTGACAATCTGGAAAGCCGTCAATATGCCGCGCGGCGGAACCGCATATTATCTTGGTTTCCCGAATTACGAAGTGGAATCGGCGTTTGAAACCTTCCTCTTGATGAACTATCTGCCAAGCGTCCAGCCCGACCCGGTTCTTGATCGTATGCATGAAGCGCTTTCCTCCGGTAATCACGAGGCGTTTATTGAGGAAATGAATAGTCTGCTTGGCGCGATACCGTGGCAACTGCACATCAAACAGGAAGCATACTACCACACGGTCGCCTATATGGCTGTGCGCCTGGCGGGATTGTCAGCTACAGCGGAAGAACCGGTACACTCCGGCGCGATTGACTCCGGCGTGACTATCGGCGACACGAGGTATCTTTTTGAATTCAAGCTTAACAAAAGCGCGGACGAAGCCATCGCGCAGATCAAAAAGAAGCGCTACGCCGCTAAGTACGCCGCCTCCGGCAAACGAGTTATACTTTTCGGCGTTAATTTCAATTCTGAAACGCGGCAGATCGACGAATGGCGCGCCGAACTTTTGTAATTATAGGGAACCTCCGATGTTGGGCGCGATTTATCGCGCCCCTACACCCGCAAGCCTTGATTTTTTGGGGTTTTCGGAGGTTCCCTTAAAAATTCTTAATACATTACTCGCTTTGCAGCGCGCGGGCGGCATTTATGCGAAACTGCCATAGATCACGCGCTGAAACGGCGTCATAGCTGAGCGTCCCGGCGTCTTCGGCGGACTTTATCTGATTTTTTGACGCAAGATTGAGTTTCGCACGCGCGATTCCCTCAATGTCACGGCGCGGCCGATTCAGCTTTTTCTGTAAAAGCGCGAGATACTCAATATCCTGTTGCCCGCGGCGGTATCCTTTCAACCGAAGCGAAGCAAACACTCCTGGCAGTTCTTCGCCCGATCCATCCGGCTTAGGATAAAAAAGCGCAAGAGCGTCCGACGATTTCCACGAATCAGCCGTTCCTATTGTCTGCCACGGAATAATTCCGTCGGCGCCAAGCGACCAGGCGTCCAGCGACCAGATGACCGGCTGATAAGCGCCTTCCTCCGGCGCGCAGGTTGTTCCATAGGTATAAAGCGTTTGGCCGAAACGTTCCTTGCGGTCAATTACCATACGATTATACTGGCGAAACGCGCTGCCGCTGACTACATTGACGCCGAGCGAACCATCAAGCGAATCCCGCTGCCACTGCGGGCGCGAAATATCCGCCCTGAACCGTATGGGTAGCGTTGCCTGAAAATTCGCGATGGATGGCAATGAATTCACGCCTTTCATGAAAAGTTCGCCGAAAAATTTCAGCGCGGCGAAATCCTGAAAACTCGATGGTTCATCCAGGAGCCAGGGAGAACTTGCCCGGCTCCAGCCGTCACGCTTGTAATTCATTTTGTTGTTGAGAAAGAACTGAAAACAGGTCGGATACCAGTTTTGCTCCATAATGTGCTTTGCGAACTCACGCGCCGCTGCCTGAAAAGTTTCTTTGTATTCATCGGTAAACGCTTCATCCGCCCAGTGGCTGCCGTTGTAATGCGTGAAAATGTTCGCCGGGAAATTTTCGAATACCGGCAGATAAAACGCCTCAATAGGCGTTTTGCCGCGCGGAAGATCCGCAAATGCCGAACCGTCAAAATAAGCTCCGTAGCGCCTGTCCCAGGCGGGCCAATTGAACATCCGGTATTCCGAATCCCATTCCGGCGCGCAGCCAGAGCTGACGGTTCCCCTGTGCGAATACGGAACGCGGTTGATGTATGTCCGGTGCAATTGCGCCAGACGGTAATAGTCACGCTCGTTTTCAGGCAGACTGTAGCAGTTCATTTCAGGCAGAAAATTAAGCGTATCCGGAAGCTCGAAATTCCATACGGTTAGTTCAACGCCGGCGGAATAAATCCGGTCATCTCCTGATATCAGCGACAATGTTCCGTAATGAACTCCTGGTCTGATGGATTTCGGAACGAATATTTCACAAAAGATTGAGATATTTCCATTTACATTCAAACGGGCGCCGACGGCAAGCGGAATTACCGGATCGGGAACGTCTCCTATTGGAGATGCCACATACCCGAATCGCGAGAAACCAATCTGCGGCACAGCCGCCGCTGCCTGCCCATCCCACTGAAACCGCGGGCTGACAAGTGGTATATCGCCTGATAGATAAATCTGAAACCCTGTAAATTCGTTGCGGGCGGCATAAAGACGAATCCTGTTTTCCGACGCGTTCCATATGTGGTTTGACGCGAAATAAGACGCCTGCCGTTTCGGTATAAGCTCGCCTCTTGCGGTTACTTTATCCAACTCGTCCAGAATGGCGAGCGTCGCCGTTTCGGAACCTGAAAGCCGCAAAATATATTCCTTAGCGTTGGCGGCATTTCCCGCCGGATCGTCCGATTGGGAAAATTCCGCAGGGATTGAAAACGTTTCATTTGAAACGGAAAATGACCCGGTTGCGGCCTTTCCAGCCTGCCCTGTTTCATTTACAGCGGCGACTTCCAGCAGTGATGTTTGTCCCGGCTTCAGGCCAGTATCACGCAGCTTCATGGCGACTGTCTGCGGATTGGCGTTGTCAATGAAAGAAGGCGCCGGAATCAGCGCGCGCGGCGCTTCCCTGCCGTCTACCTTTACGCGGAACCCGATTATTTTTTCTTCATTCCACGCCGGTATTTCCCATTCGGCCATGGCTTCTCCCGCAGGCAATCCGCCGCTTTCGGCGCGAAGATTCATCGGCGCGGATGGAACGGGCTGCTTTGCGTTTTTCTCCGCCAGAAGCACTGTAAAATACGGAGCGGACGCGGCGTTCCGCTCGCGGCTGTAGAAATAGCGGTTCGGGAAAACGTTTATACTGACGTTTTCGCCGTTTTCGCCGCTTCGGACAAGTTCCGTTCCGGTATCGTCAAACACCGCAAACCCGTAGCTAAGCCCTGTGGCGCGAGCGGCAAGAATTTTCGGATCCACTTCGATGGACTGCCAGCCATTGGCATCCGGCGGAGTGGCGTCAGCGTGGCTCCAGAACGTTCCGCCTTCGCCGAACATCACCTGCGTAAGATCAGAGTAGCCTGATTCGTTTATTTTGCCTTCTATCCACGGTATATCGGGATAAGCCCGCCAGCGGAACGCCGACGCGCCTTTGATTTTTGCGTATCTGCGGCCTTTTCCTTCCGTCCACTCAGCGCTGATCGTACTGATTCCAACACGTTTAAGAGGAATTTCAGGGTTGACAATTCTTACGTGCAGCGTGACCCGTTCTATTACTCTGCCCGCAACCGGTGAAGGATCGATATCCAACAGGGTCATTTCCTGATGGCCTTTTACCTTCAAACGATCCGCGCCGCCGTTGCCGCCTTCGGTTTCCCCCTGATAGCTCGACACCCATGTATCCCGCGTCACTTCCAGGCGGATATATCCGTCAGGCGCGCTTTCAGCCGTCGCGCCGGTAAAAAATGTGTCTGAAAAAACGGCAAGTAATATTACCGCCAGTGCCGATACCGTTATTACTGACGCCAGAAAAACACGCTTCATGCTTGTAAGCCCCCGTTATTTCCCGTCTGGCTGAACGGGTTGCAAAACGAAATATCCGGATTAGCCATAATAAGTGGTGTCGTTAATCGCGGCGCGTTCCGTGTCGCGGCGGAGATAAAACGCTCCGGCAAACCAGAACGCCGAGGCAATCAAAAACATCACGCCGACAACGACAAAGGAAATATACATGTCGCCGTACAGATCGTTCAGCAGCCCGACAATCACCGGAGAAATGACGTCTCCAAGCGCGTGAATGACGAAAATATTGACTGCAAACCCGATTGCGCGAAGCGGCGTCCGCGTGACGTTGGCTAAAATTGTATTTGTAGGCCCCGTGTTAAAAAACAGACAGAAGCATGTCATAAACATCAGAACCCAGATCATCGGGAAAGGCGCGCGCAGAGCCGCGAGGAATATAGGGAAGCCGGCTGCCATGGCGACGCCGGAAACCAGAAAATAGGAACTTGCGAAACGCCCGCGCAGCCTGTCGCCCGCTATGCCGCCCAGCAATGTTGCCAGGAGTCCTGACACGGCGATTATGCCGCCGAAAATGATAGTGGAATTCGCGGGCGCTCCGGGAAGTTTTTCCATGTAATAAGGCATCCAGAAAGCTACTCCCTGAATGGCGAATGTCATGGCGGTCATGCCGAGCGTACACAAAACATATGACGGCGTGCGCGCCAGTTCCAGGTAATCGCGCCAGGGAACAGACGCGGCCTTGACGCCGGGAGCCGCCGTTACGCGCGGCGGTTCCTTCATCCGCAGACAGAACAGTCCAAGAATTACGCCTGGAATCGTAATCAGAAAGAAAACCCAGCGCCAGCTTTCAAAATTGAGCCCCAGCGCGGACTGGCCCCACGCGCCGATGTTTGAAGCCGCTATCCATCCGCCAAGAACATAGCCGAGAGCGCTGCCTACAGGCGTAGCTACATAAAACCACGCCAGTTTCTGGCCGCGCTTCTCAATGGGGTACATGTCGGCGATCATTGCGGGGGCGACCGGGCCGTATGACGCCTCGCCGATTCCTACAAAGCAGCGCGTGACCAGCAGGATAAGAAAAGTGGATGCAAGGCCCGTTGCCCCGCTTGCGAGGCTCCAGAGAATTGCGCCCAGAGCTATGATATGCCAGCGCGAATAGCGATCGGCGAGACGCGCGAACAGCGGCGCGCCGATCATGTACATAACCATGAACGCCGTGCCGAGCAGACCGAGCAGAGCGTCTTCGGGCTTAAAGCCGATCTGGTGTTCGAACCAGCGTATGACGGCGTTTATGGAATCGCTTCCGGCGGCGGCCAATTCCCCGTTTTCATTGAAGAAGGTTCTCTTTATCGGCCCTACGACGGCGGACACAACCTGACGGTCGATGTAATTAAAGAGATTTATGGCAAGCAGCAACGCAAGCGCGGAGCGTGTGCGGCGGTCGGAAATTCCGGAATTATGCGGTTGCGCGGTTTCCATGCGGATCAATATACAGTAAGTGTTCAGCGGGCAATTCAGGCTTGTGAGCCGCCGTACGGCGGCTCACAAGCCTGAATTGCCCGCTGAACACTTAACTACCCCGTAACTACCCCCGTATAGCGTCGTTGGTTTGCCGTTCCTGCTCTATGGTGGATGTCGGCCGGGAAGCGTAATTATGTCCCGGAAACAGAATAGTCTCGCCCGGAAGCGTGTAAAGCCGTGAGGTAACGGCTTTTTCCAATTGCTCGAAACTCCCTCCCGGGAAATCAGTCCGTCCGCAGGTTCCCACGAACAGCGTGTCTCCGGTAAACAGCATCCCCTGGCTGTCGGGCGTTTTTTCAATATAAAGGCACATGCCGCCCGGCGTGTGGCCCGGCGTATGAATCACCTTGAGCGCGACATTTCCGACTTCGATCAGGTCGCCGTCGGATACCAGAATGTCGGCTTCGGGAGGGAGTTCCGCCCCGAACATCCGCAGCATTGCGGGCTCAACATTGCACAGACGCGGCGCGTCGTCCTTATGGATAACGATTTTCGCGCCGGTTCGTCCGGCCATTTCCCTGTTGCCCATTACGTGATCGATGTGATGATGCGTGTTGACTATGTATTTGATCGTCAGCCCGTGAGCCGAGGCTTCACGCAAAAGCATGTCATGATCGGCGGAAGGATCGATGAAAAGCCCCTCTTTCGCTTCTTCGTCAGCGATCAGATAACTGAAAATATTAAAATTCCCTACCTCTAGTTGTTTTACAAGCACCGGCCGGCCTCCTAAAAATAATTGGCTTCAGAGGTTCTTGCAAAACACCTGGGAAGCGCGGACAGGATGTCCGCGCTCCCGGCAAAACTGAAGGTTTTGCAGGAACCTCTGAAGAATCGCAAAACTAATCTATTTTCGTCGCCGACTTAAATGCCATATATCCCATTGTCTGGTAAACGCCGTTGAAAAACGGCGCAAGCGAGAGAGCGCTGAAAAACAGCGGCTTTCCTACTTTGCGGATGTCGCAGGGATTGTGTTCAAGACCGGCCGGTATGTAGAGCACACATGCTTTTGTGATGATGTGCCGTTCGTATTCCGTCCCGAGGAAATATTCGATTTCCGCGTCAAAAGATCCGACCAGATCAGGGAAAGTCGAACCTAAAAAGAACAGGTATTCATCGTGATCGTGATGATGCGATTCCATTTCCAGTTTGTAAGGCTTGGTGAAAATTTGAAAGCCCATATTGATCTTTGCGCCGGGCAGGTCGCTCGCTCCCCGGAAATAAGCCTGAGGGCCGGGAACGACATCCGGAACCAGGGAATTTTCCTTTAGTTTCGTACTGAACAGATGATCGTATATATGGCCGTCCGTACCCTTGGGCCATGGCGGCGGATTTCTGAAAAACGCCGATTCAGCCTGTTTTGGCGCGGGTTTTGCCTCGCCGCCCTGCGCCGCGTTCAATACCGGCACTCCCATTTGCGCCAGCGCCGCGACCATTGCCACGCCCGCCACGCCGGAAGTAACGTCCTGAAAAAACTCTCTACGGTTGCTTGTGTCTTTTTCGTCTTTTGCGGAACTCATACGATTATCCTTTCCTATTCATAAGCACATGAAATATCCGGGTTAAAATGCTTTACAACCGCATACTATACCCGCGAGTGAAATGATTTTCCATGCCTGCGCGGTCTTTTTGGCACGATGCGGCGTCAGGTTTCGCTTAGGAAACGCAATAGGGCAAATATCAGGACTTAGCCGAAACAAATATTTGCCCGGTGTTCGTTATGAAGTTACAATTTTATAATGCCGCCGGTGAAAGAATTACAACATGAGATTTATGCCGGATCGTTCGAGGCGCTGGAAATCCAATGGAAAGAGACGATAGCCGGATTGCGCCGGAACGATCCGCTCGCGGAAGTCGCCGTGCTGGCCGGGTCAAACATATTGTCGGCTTATTTGCGGCGGCGGCTGGCTGAAGGCGGCCGGCCGACGGCAAATATCCGGTTTTATAATTTTCCTGACCTGGTGCGGAATATTACAGCCGAGCGCGCTTTGCGCAAGGACGTGCCGAGGCTTCCTGCCATGGGAGCGACGGTTCTGCTTGAATCACTGCTTGAAGACCGTGCCAGCCTTCCGAAAGCCTACGCGCCGCTGGCTGTTTATAAAGGATTCCGCGACGCGTTGTTCGAAACATTCCGTGATCTGCGCGACGCGGATGTTTCCGTCGACGATCTGGACGGCGTTATTGCGGCCATCAGGCGCGCGCCTGACAGTCGTGAACAGCTTGAAAGTTTCGCCGGTCTGTATCGCCGATATCGAAAAGAAGTCTGCCGCTTCATTGATACGGATGACGATTTTCGAGCCGCAATTGAAAAACTGTCCCAAAAACCGCAAAAATCGTTGGAGATGGATTCTTCGCCCCTCCTGGTTTACGGCGTTTACGACACGACCGGGCAGCAGGCGCGACTGCTTGACGCGCTTGGCCGAACGCGGCAGATGATCTATTTCATTCCTTTCGTTGACGCGGAAATTTCAGAGTTTGCCCGTCCATTCCTGACCGCCCGCGCCTCAAATCTTGGCGTTGATCCGCGTCACCTGGCTGCGCCGGTAAAAACGAATTCACTTGGGCGGCTGGCTGAAAGAAACTTTGGATTGTCACGCCTGCCGATTCGTGGCGCCGCGCTCGACGCCGACGGATCGTTCGCGTTGATCTCGGCTCCAGGAGAATCGCGTGTCGTGGTTGAGGTTGTTAGGGAGATCCTTAGAGCGGCGCGCGAAGGTGTTATAAGCGGGTTTCATGACGCCGCCGTGATTTTGCGCCGGCCGGAAAGCGATATTCCGATTCTGGCCGAAGCCCTGCGCCTGCGAAAAATACCTTATTACATTCACGGCGGCGAAAAGTTTTCCGGCCGTCCTGTTTGCAAAGCTGTTCTGGAGCTTGGCGGACTTGAAGCCGCCGGCTTTTCCCGCACTGCGATTCTGGCCGCCGTGGAATTTATCGGAGCGTCATTGCAGCCGTCGGAAACCGAAACAGGAAAATGGGACGTTGAAAACTGGCGGGCTTTAACCCGTGAAGCTGAATCCCTGACTGGCATCCGCGCCTGGGATGCCGTGACACGCAACATTTTGCGCCGTGCGGCCGGAACAGCGCGGCGTCTTGAAAAAATACCGGAAACCGTGCCGGAGGATTTGGAAGCGGCGCGCGGCAGGCTGGCCGACGCGCGCCGTCTACGGCAGGACTGGCGAAAGCTGCGGTCGTCGGTTGCGGACTGGCCGAAACAGGCGTCTTTCGCGGAATGGGCGAAATTTCTACGGCGGCGCTTTGGAAAGATATTAAAACCTTCGCCGGACTGGCCGTACCTTGAGTCAGTGCTGGATAAAATCGCCGGACTGGAAGCGCTTGCGCAATCCGACGCCCGAAATACGAAATATGAAATATGTTCCGCCGCGATGATCCTGACTCTGCTGGGTGAAGCCGTACAATCTCTTTCGTATCCCGTGGGTCGGTTTCAACGCAGCGGAGTAAACCTGCTTGGCGTAAGCGCCGCGCGCGGCCTGCGTTTTCCGCTTGTCGTCATTCCGGGACTTGACGAAGGAAGATTTCCTTCCAGACTGCGGCAGGATCCTCTGTTGCCGGACGCCGAGCGCCGCCGTTTGGGAAACATGCCGCTGCGCGCCGCGCGTGCCGCCGAGGAAAAACTGCTTTTTGATATGGCAGCGCGTTCGGCGACAAAGAGGTTGGTCCTTTTGACGTCGCGTCTTAACGAAAGCGCCGACAGGGAAAAATTTCCATCGTTGTTTTTCCTTCGCGCGGCATCGGCCGCAAGCGGCGGCAGGATTGCCCCGGGCGGCTTCGATGATGTGGAAATTCCGGGATTTCGCTCCGTGAGCCTTGAAGCCGCGGCGCCGGGGAAGGGAACTGCCGCGGCTGATGAAGGCGAAATTCGCCTTCGCTGGATTACGTCAGGAAAAATTACAGCCGCGCGCGCACTTATGGAATTGGCGCTTTTTGAACCGCGCCGGCTGCGCCGTCCTCTGGAATATGAGCGGTCGCGCCGGGAAAACCGCCTTACGAAATTTGACGGCTTGATTGCCGATCCATTATTGACTCACTGGATAAGGCAAAAATTTGATGCCGGTTCGGGGCAAAAATCCGCAAGCCGTTTTGAGAGTTATGCCAAATGTCCATACCATTTTTTTCTGGAGCGGGTTCTGGCGCTGCGTGTATTGGAAGATGAACGCGGAATAACCGAAAACATGGATCCGCTGAAACGTGGAACGGCTATTCATGCCGCTCTTGAATCGTTCATTAAAACACACGCGCGCGAAGGTTTTTCTGCCGCCGCTGACGAAAAACTCCTGCTTGCGCTGGAAGATGAAGCTCTGCGCGAGTTAAAAAACAGACGGCCCGCCGGTATGCCGGAACTGCTTTGGGAAATTGAACGCGATGGGTTACTTGCCATGCTGCGGAACTGGCTGGAATTCGAAATCGAACGTGCAGGCGACGGTATGCATATCGCCCGTATGGAACAGGATTTTGAATATTTTTTGGAGTCTCCGGTTTTTCGCCCGGCGGGCGAAATATCAAATTTTGAATTATGCGGCAGGATAGACCGTGTGGATATCTCCGCTGACGGAAAACGGGCGCGCGTGATTGAGTACAAAACCGGGAGAATGCCCGATACTCTGCGCAGGGAAAACCGGCCGTTTTTAATGGGCGGCGAGAAAATTCAGCTCGCGGTTTACCGGGGCGCGATCAGGGCGCTGGACGAATTTGCGGCGGTGGATTCGGTTGAAGCCGAATATCTGTATTTACAGCCACAAGACGGAAATGTCAGGCAAAGCGTTCTCTCGCCGGAGCGGATGGAAGCGGCGTTTGCCGATTTGCCGCGCGTTATGCGAGTTCTCGATTCATGTATGAAAAACGGTCTTTTTTTCGCGCGGACACATGGCGCCGTTTACCCCAACGGCCACTGCGATTATTGCGATTTTCTGCCGGTTTGCGGCAAGGACAGGGCTTGGCGCGAAGACCGGAAAATCGACGATCCCGCCGTTCGGGAGTTTATGAATCTTGCTTAGCCAGTTCAGCCTGCATCCTGGCGATATCTTCGTCCTTCAACTTGTAGCCCAGGAAAAAAATGACGGCGGACAGCAGGCAGACCGCCGCGTTGGAAAATGTTATCAGGGACGCTATGCCGCTGACGACTTCTGGAGCCGCTTCGACATTGGCGACATATCCGATCAAAATAAGGCCGGATGATACGACGGCGCTGCGAATCAATACGCCGAGCTTGATAGGCAAATTAATCAGCGCCATGGTAAAAGCGCGAATGTTTTTGCCGTTCTTCCATTCGCCGTAAACCACCGTATCGGAAAAAAGAGCGGTATTCATGCAACTGGCGATAACAACAAACGCTCCGCCAAACCCGAACAGGATTGTGAAACTCCAGTCGGTTGTTCCGAGGAATCGCGCCGAAGCGTAGATAATGCCGGCGAGAGCCATCGACATCCAGTAGGTATGACGTTTGCCAAGGCGCTTGCCGATCCATGCGGCGATAAAGGATCCGGCCAATCCGAGTATCGCGGTTGCCAGAAGGAACTTTGTTATAAACGGTTCGTTGCTTAGTACATATTTACAGTAGTAAGCCGCCAGTGCCGCTACCAGAAGAATGCAGGAATTACGGAAAATTTCGGCGACTATCAACATCAGCAGCGGACGATTGCCGAACACAAGACGCAAAATTTCACGTATGGAAAGGGCGGAGTCCTTTTGCGCCGCGCGCGCCGTTTCCGTGTCGTAGGGATCCATCCCTGATGTCGCCTTGTAAATATAAAGGTAGCCCAGAATCATCAGGACGCCCAAAATAGCCACGGTTATGGATGAGCCTGTTATCTGATTTGCGCGCCCGGAAAAAAACATCAGCATCCAGGGGCCGGCAAATGAAAAAATCAATGCGGCTGCGGTCATACCCTGGGCGCGGCTGGTTGACAGGAGGGTAAGATCGCTCGTATTTCTACTAATTCGTCCGATCATTGCGCCGCCGCAGGCCGCGACGGTATTCCACAAAAGATGGCTGGTTACGAACCCGATGGTAATAATGGCGGCTGCCGTAACATCGGAACCGATTTTCGTAAACTGGAAAACAAACAGTATCGCGACAGGCAACGGTCCTATAAGGAACCATGAGCGATATTTTCCGCCGAATTTCAGGTTGATTTTTTCCAGGATAATCCCTGAAAGAAGGACGCATACGATGTCGAGCGCGCCGGTGATATAGAGAATGAGCTGCACGGTTATCATGGAAAACTGCGCCCAGTCGGTCAAAAACATGGTGAAGTAATACACCTCCATGCTGACCATCAGGACAAAAAACATGTCCGCGATGCCGTAGGTATATAACAGGGATTTTTTCAATTCTTTCATGATGCGTCCGCTCCTTCCAAATGAGTGTTCATTTGAGGTAATTGCAAAACCCCTGGGAGCGCGGACGTCCCGTCCGCATATTCTTAAAATGCGGGCAAGATGTCCGCGCTCCCAGCAAGTCGGAGGTTTTGCAATTACCTCATTTGTCAACAACTTCCCAATAGCCGGTTTTTCGCGCCCCGAAATGACGAATTCGGCCTTGGGTTTTGAGCTTTTCTATTTGCTCTATAACTGAACTTCGGGCAAGCGACAAAGCGGCGGAAATAGCTGTGATTGAAATATCAGGTGTTTCGCGCATTATATCAATTATTTTCTTTCTGGTTTCTATACCGGTTTCTGTGCCGGTTTCTATACCGGTTTTCATTTCTATACCGGTTTCTGTGCCGGTTTCTATACCGGTTTTCATTTCTATACCGGTTTCTGTGCCGGTTTCTATACCGGTTTTAATTTCTATACCGGTTTCTATATCCTCATCAACTGGTTCCAAAGGGAACGTAACCACTAAAAAACTCGGCGTAAGGTTAAAAATTGAACGGTTATAAGCTCTCAAAATGCGCGTCATGCCGGAACCGAGACTTTCCACCAATTCAACATCGCGAAACACCCGCATCAAAACACGATTGCGCGGCATGGAACGGCAGTTGAAAAAATCCTCCTGAGATAAGCCGCTCACCAACCCACCCGCCGATGTTACCGTTATGCGGTCGGAAAAAATCTCAATAAGCGGAACCGTCAGACTGTAGTCGTTATGGACAATGGCATTGATAATGGCTTCGCGCAGGGCGGTTTTGTCCACCATGTTTTTTTCTATACGCGCCGGATACCCTATTTTGGCAAAAGTGCGATTTTCGGATTCCAGGCGTTCGAGTACCCGGTATGTTGCGGTCAAAAGACAGCGGTTGCCGTATTCCTCGTTTTCAACCAGATCGTATTTGTCGGTTCCCGCGTATTTGGCGACTTTGATTGAAACCCCGTTGATGTCGGCAAACAGATATGCGGCGTAATTGAAAGCGCCGTCGTCGTCCGCCAATTCCAGATTTTGCAGGAATTCATTATTTGGCGACAGTTTTTTCTCTTCATAATAGATTTTCAACTGCCGAAACGTCAGGCTTTGGCGCGGCGAACGCATGGTTTGAATCGACGAGTGCTGCCTTTTTGCAAGCAATTCCTCAATCATGCGCTCCGTCATCGGCTGTGATGAACTGCCGACGCGGATAAAACATCCGTCCTCCGTCATGCCGCGCGTTCGCAGATAGTAGGGACGCTGCTGTCCGGCAGATACGACAACGCGGACGATATCCTTTCCGTTGCGCTGTTCGTGCGCGACATCGAACAGGCCGAGCGTGGCGGGACGGATATTATTTTTTATGCGATCGACAATCTTCAACTGCGTGCCGTCAACATCGGCGACCCCAACAATGGAACCGTCGTTGTCCACACCGACAAGGATTTCGCCGCCACCTGGATAATTCAAAAACGCGATAACGGAACGCTCAAACTTGTCAGTGAGCCGTCGCTTGTATTCGACGCGGTTGGATTCTGGTTTCATTTTTTAATTTTACTACAAATTTCGTAATATAATTGACGTTTTATGAAAATCGGGGCGCACGCTTCCAGTTCCCCTACTGCTCTACCGGCAATATCTGTAATACACGTGTTTTCTTTGGGTTTCATACGGTTCTCTCTTGATGTAAAATTT
>Ga0082212_10002827_pt1 | contig 24914 bp, 30 predicted proteins | sample TergutNt197P3_FD_71548 | JGI IMG/M metagenome (GOLD analysis project Ga0082212, IMG submission 71548) | Neocapritermes taracua P3 segment gut microbial communities from Petit-Saut dam, French Guiana - Nt197 P3 | ecosystem: Host-associated > Arthropoda: Insects > Digestive system > Gut ... | reverse complement strand
CAGTGCAGGCAGAAGTAGAATCAGTGCAGGCAGAAGTAGAATCAGTGCAGGCAGAAGTAGAATCAGTGCAGGCAGAAGTAGAATCAGTGCAGGCAGAAGTAGAATCAGTGCAGGCAGCAATAGAATCAGGACAGGAAAGAACAGAAGAAAATGGGCGATAAGGGCTACGAGGCTATTTACAGGAGATTCCGGCCGGCAACTTTTGACAAGGTGCTTGGGCAGGCGCATATCGTGCGGGTGCTCCAGCGGCAGATCGCGGCGGACGAGGCGCTGCACGCTTACCTTTTCACGGGGACGCGCGGGACGGGGAAGACGACCATGGCGCGGCTGCTTGCTAAAGGGATCAACTGCCTTTCCGACGGGGAGAGGCCGTGCGGCGTCTGCGAAAACTGCGTTTCGATACAGAACGGCACGTTTATGGATGTTATCGAAATCGACGCGGCGTCGCATAACGGTGTGGATGATATTCGCGAGCTCACCAACTCGGTCATCTATCCGCCGACGGTCGGCAGAAAACGCATCTTTATCCTGGACGAGGCCCATCAGCTTACGGGCGCCGCGAACAACGCGTTTCTCAAGACGCTTGAGGAGCCGCCGGAAAACACGGTCTTCATACTCGCGACGACGGAGCCGGGAAAGATGATCGCGACGATCCGCTCGCGGTGTATGACGTTTGAATTCAAGCGCGTGCCAGCTGCTGTGATCGCAGGCGGGATGAAAGACATCATTACCGAAATCGGCATCATGGCCGACGATGACGCACTGGCGCTTATCGCGGCATGCGCGGACGGGAGCGTGCGCGACGCGCTGTCGATACTGGAGCAGTGTGTGGCTGTGGGCAAGGAGCGGATGACGCGCGATGATGTCCTTGAGGCGATTGGGAGCGCGGGCGACGAGGCGGTCGCGGCCCTGTCCGGGGCGGTGCTCGCGGGAGACGCTGCGGCGGCGCTGATCAAATTCAACGAGCTGCTTGTGGCCGGCAAAGACGTGCGGCGCGTGATGGAGGAATGGATAGATTACCTGCGCGGCGCGCTTTTGATCAAGTATCTTGAGAAGCCTGAGGCTATACTGAACAGGTCGCTTGAAAATATCGAGGAAATTCGCAGGCTGACGGAGGGTACGGACGAGAAGGTGCTGGCGCAGCATATTGTCAAGCTGTCGAAGCTGTACAACGAGAGCAGGTGGTCGGCGCACCCGGGGATCTTGGCGGAGATGCTGATACTGGAGCTGTGCGAAAAATGACTGGCATGATACAGGATATGGGATGAAGGATGTAGTGTACGGAGGTTGGCATGGGTAAAGGGATGAAAGCAGGGAAGAAGAAGTCCGGCGGCGGCTCGGGGGGCGGCTACAGCGGTTTTAAAGGCGGCGGTGGCGGCGGCTCGCAGGCTGCGCAGATGAAGCAGATCCAGGCGATGCAGGCTGAGATGGCGCGCATGCAGGAGGAGCTTGAGGCCAAGGAGGTCGAGACGACGGCCGGGGGCGGCGCCGTGGCGGTGCGCATAAGCGGCAAGAAAGAGCTTCTGTCGATCAAGATCGACCCGGATGTAATGGACAAGGAAGATCCGGAAATGCTGGAGGACCTGATATTGGTCGCTGTCAATGAAGGCCTGCGGCAGATCGAGGAGATGAGCCAGTCTGATATGGGCAAGCTGACGGGCGGCCTGAACATCCCCGAGGGGTTCCTGTAGTGAAGGGGTTCTCGTAAAGAGAAAAGGAAATGGTGCAAAACTATCCAGCGCCGCTTGCAAAGCTTATAACAGAACTTGCGAAACTGCCGGGGGTCGGCGCAAAGACGGCTCAGCGGCTCGCATTCCACATACTATCGCTGCCAGAAGAAGGGGCGCTTGGGCTCGCGGACGCGATAGCCGCGGCAAAGCGCGGGCTTGTCTACTGCTCGGTTTGCGGTAATTTAACCGACGTCGACCCCTGCGCGATCTGCTCTGACGGCTCGCGGGACCGGACGGTCTACTGCGTCGTCGAATCGCCGAGGGACGTCGTGGTCATCGAGCGGATGCGGGAGTACAAGGGGCTGTATCACGTGCTGCACGGCGTTATCGCGCCGATGGCCGGGATCGGGCCGGAGGACATCAACCTGGAAAACCTTATCGTGCGGCTTACAAAAGATGACGACGTCAAAGAGGTCATCGTCGCGACCAACCCCAATATCGAGGGCGAGGCGACGGCCATGTATATAGCCCGGCTCATCAAGCCCGCGGGCATCAAGGTCACGCGTATCGCGCACGGGGTCCCCATAGGCGGCGACCTTGAGTACACGGACGACGTTACGCTCGCCAAAGCTATCGAGGGCCGCCGGGAGCTGTGAATTTGCCGGACGAAGGGCGAACGGTTTATTGATTCACTATCCGAAGAAGGGTTCTTTGCTCATTACTTGAAATGCTTGCCTGCTTGGCATATTTGGTACAGGATTTGATGGCTGAGGCTACTCTGACTAACAGGGTTTCGGCCATTTCATCTGTCAGGTCAAAAGCGTCCGCATTGGCGCGGAGCGCGGCGAGGGCGGCAGTGTTTTCTGTTTCTGCAAAAATGCTTGTGGCCCGGGCTGCCCGCGTATCGGGATTTGGGTTTATGTCAAAGACAGGGGATAGCCGCCATCCGCTGCCGGCGCGGATGAGGCCGTGGTTGCGTAAGTGGTCATCTGTGTTGTTTAACATTACCGAAAGAACAATACGGAGGAATAACTCATGCAAATCCTCTTTTGGCGAAGTACTGAGATCCCTTAGCTTTTCCGCGATTTCCAAATAGTCTGCCTGCTCGCCGTCCTTAAGCTGCAGCATGGTCATCGCGCTGATATAGCCGATGCGCTTTTCCCCTACCCGGTCAAAACGCTTGGTCAGGAGGACATTTTGGCCGTCGATAGAAACCAGCCTGTTTTCCGGCACGCTTATCCCCGCTTCTGCGGCAATACAAAGGCTGATCCATTCCCAGGCTATGACATCCCATTCGTCCTGTTTGTGCGGGAATTTTGCTATGAAAAGGTCTTTGCCGTCAGATACTGCTGCCTTGGGCCGCGCGCCGCCAAGCGAGGCGGAGCCTGCGTCAAGCAGATATGCTATCGCGCTTTCATCGGTTTTTGATGTATACCGAAACGCCGCGTCAAGCAATTTCGGAAGGGCAATAAGCCTGGGGATTTCGCTTGACGGGTGCAAAAAATCGCCGTCTTTTTCATATGAAAACCTCAGGTCCCCCTGCCGTGTAAGATCGCTTACGCCAAGCAAATAGTCTACTTCGTTCAGCGCCCGCCTTCCCCCGCTGCTTCCCCCTGCCTCCCGCAGATAACGATGGCGAATGAGGTTTTGTCCCCAGCGATCCGGGGCGGCATCGCTGAAAGAAGATGGAAGGCCCCGCCTGGCAGCCTGCGCCCCGCTTGTCAGTGACAGGGCGGGATCGATATTCCAGTTGTTTTTAACGGATAAATAATCCTGGTCATATGAGAAAACACCGGTCACCAAGCCCCTTTTCTCGGTCCAGTAGCACTTTCCGGCATAGGATTCGTTATATACAAAAAATGTCCCCATCAGCGTATCCTCTGGGGCAGGTTGTCAGTAACCCGCGCCCGGCCGAGATCGGTATTCAGCGGGTCAAGGCTTTCCGTGAACGCGTCAAGCAGCCCCAGGCTTCTGGCGACTTCAAGAAAAGCCGCAACGCTGACCGACGGATCCCCTTTTTCGATCTTGTGCAAAGTGCCAAGCGAAATCCCCGCGCGCTCGGCGACCTGTACGGCCTTGAGCTCGTAGATTTTCCGCCATGTCTTGAGGCTGGCCCCGGCTTCGGCAAAGGCTTCACTGACTGATGTTGATATTCTTCTCATAGGGGCATTATCATGGTTTTTAGCCAAAAAGTCAAGATAACATTCATTATATTGTGGTTTATATGATATTATATGCAGGATACGAGATGTAAACACAGGGGGACGGTTCTTTTTGAACACAGGGGGACGGTTCTTTTTGTGTTCGGCTCTTGGGGAAATCAGTGAGCTAAGGGAGCGAGCCAAGGGGACGGTTCATATTTAATCGGAAGACGTTCTTGTCAGCCAGTCCGTTTTTGTGTGGTACACGCCTGCCATCCACGCGCCTTCGTCCGTCACGAGATAGACGCCCACATAACGTCCGGCTACATAGACCCGGTAACCTCTGTCTGCCAGGAGCGGGTCCGGGTGCGTGCGCCCAATATACGGCATGTCCGACAGGATATCAAAACTGTCGAGCAACTCATCGATTACATGAAGCGCGGTTTGCGCCCCGGCCTGCCGTACAAGAAAATCCGACAGTTTGTCGAGATGCCCAAGAGCCTCTTCAGAATATTTAAGGCTTCCGGGCATCATACACATCCTTGAAGTGTTTCTCTTTCAGGTGCGCTCGCACTTCGCTCCGCGTATAAGCCTTTGCCCCTGTCAAACGATTGAGTTCGGCCTCAAGTATCTCCGCGCGATGACGCAGCATCTGCTCCCGCGCTTCAAATGCCTCAATGCTCATAATGACTGTATCGCCTTCGCCATTACGTGTGATATATACAGGTTCGGCTGATTCGTGAACCATATTTGACACGGTTCCATAGTCATTTCGCAGCAATGTAGATGGCTTAATAATCATAATATTCTCCTGTTATTCTGATAGGATATTATCATGTTTCGGCCAGGGAGACAAGAGCCGGGCGGAGATAATTAAAGCCGGGGATCCAGGCCGGGAACACAAAAAGAACCGTCCCCGCTGTGCGTTGTGCTCTTTGGTGAATCACTCCCATGGTTTTTCGATGGTATAATAATGGTACATAGGCTATACTAATATTGACAGTGGTTAGTGAAGAAGGGGAGGGGCCGCCATGTACGCAGCGCAGCAGTTAGCCCGAGCCCTGAGCCCGAAAAAAATAATGCGTATAGGATTTTTCTCTTGTCGATAGAACATGGTAGGCATTACAATAATTACAAATGAGCAGTGATATAATCACTGTCTGGGCTGGTCGAAAGACCCTGGTCCACCCAACGGCGGGGAATGTCCCCGCCATTTTTATGTAAGAGGCTATTGTGAAGGAACTCAGTTGTTTCATCGACGAAAGTGGAGACTATGGGGATTATGACTATCAAGCCTCATACCATATCGTGTCGCTATAAGCTGGCTCAAGTTGCTGATTTGTTTTGTACGCTTGAATTGCTAAGACTTAAGCTGGCAGCAAAATCACTTTCAAAATCCGAGCTTAGGTTTTTCATTGCGGTTAAGCTGTTAAAGAAGAACTATTTATTTACACTCTCCAGGAAACTGTTTATTTAGACCACGCAAAACAAACACAACGGTTCTTTTGTGTTCGGCTCTTCGGCCGATTGGACACAGATCGTCTCAGTGGTTTTGTGATGGTACAATAATGGTACATAGGCTATACTAATATTGACAGTGGTTAGTGAAGAAGGGGAGGGGCCGCCATGTACGCAGCGCAGCAGAAAAAAATTATTATTCTCGCGATCCTTGAAATTTTGGAGAAACACACGGACGCGGAGCACAGGCTGTCCGCAAAGGAAATCATCGACAGGCTGGATTCCGAGTACGGGCTTGCCGTTGACCGCAAGGCCGTCAAGCGCAACCTGATGGATCTCATCGATTTCGGCTATGAAATCGAGTATACGGAAAAGCCGAGAACGGGTAGGCAGGGTGAGGACGCAACTATTTATACCGACTGGTATATCAACCGCAAATTCGACAACAGCGAGCTTCGCCTGCTGATTGACGGCCTGCTTTTTTCAAAGCATATTCCGTACAGCCAGTGCAAAGACCTGATAGGCAAGCTGATCGGCCTTTCAAGCCGGCATTTTGTGGCCCATGTGAACCACGTCTATTCACTGCCGGAAAACGCCCCGAGCAACAAAGCGTTTTTTTCCATCATAGATATGCTGGATGAGGCGATCCAGCAAAAAAACCAGGTGAAGTTCAACTACACGGAATACGGCGCCGACAAGAAAAAACGCCTGAGGTCCGCGTCTTCGGGCGCCCCTATCGAGTACCTCGTTAACCCATACCAAATGGTGACGGCGAACGGGCGCTACTACCTTATCGGCAATCTCGACAAGTATGACGACATTGCCCATTACCGCGTGGACAGGATCGCGAACCTCAGTATAGTTGAGGGAAGCAGGGTCAAGCCCCACGAAAAGGTGACGGGCGGGGCAAGCTTGAAGCGGGATCTGCCGAAGCATATGGCGGAGCACATATATATGTACTCAGAGGAAGGCATTCGCGTAACATTCAAGGCTGGCCGGAACATCATGTCCGACATCGTCGACTGGTTCGGCCTGGGCTTCACGGTGAAAGAGCTTGACGACGCGTCCGTCGAAATTACTGTTATAGTCAACGAGAGGGCCATGTTCAACTGGGCGATGCAGTACGGGCACAGCGTTGAAGTAATGAAGCCAAAGAGCCTCCGGGACGCGCTGGCGAAAACCGCAGCCGAGATGGCGGCGAAGTACCAGGGAGTGGATTAGCGTACATTCTTCATTCTTCCCACTATCGATATGGAGCAGAGTGTTTAATAAAGAAGTTTAATGAAGAACATAGCCGGAAACACAAAAAGAACCGTCCCCACTGTGTTTTACATTTAAAGATACCTATTAATGCGTATTTTGACATTATTCTTGACCTTCGGCAATTTTAATGTTCCTGTAGTGTCGGGACTGCCGCCGGGAGAATATTCTTCCCGCCCAATAGAGTGTTTTCGGTAAACATTTGGAGGTATTCAGGATGCCTGTCCGCGGTGTAATTGTCCATGACCAACGCGTCGCGGTACCATTTTGAATTATCCCGGAAAGGTTCATTACCCACGGAAAACCCGAGCGAACGGAGGTGTTTTATCCCGAACAGCGTCGCCGTCCTTGTGTTGCCTTCCCTGAAGGGGTGGATCCTCCATATGCCGGAAATAAACTGCATCGCGTGATGGGCTTTTTCTACAACCGACATTTTTGAATAGTCAAAAGCTTTTTCCTTTTCGAAATCGGCAGCCAGGGCTTCTTCTATCATGTCCGCTGTTTCATATTCAACGCTTTTCCCATCTAAAACGCGCTCTCTTTTTTTAATGTTTTTGGTCCTGTATTCCCCGACAGGAAACCCCGGGGGCAACTGCCCGTCAAACAGCAGCTTGTGAAATCGTTTAAGAGTGCCTGTCCGGAAAGAAAAACCAGCTTCGGCGAGAATGCGGTTCATCCGTACAGAGACTATGTCCGCCTCCCTTTCATCGTGGTTTGTTTTCCCTGATGCGTGGTACGCTTCAACTTCGTCGAGGACTTCGCTGTAAGTTTTCCTGCCCGCGATGTTTTCTTCGACAAGGCCATATAGATATTTCGAAGGTTTTAGATTGTCCACGGCCTGGAGGCCAAGGGCTATATCCCAATTACCTCTTTTTTCTTCCGGGGACAAATCGTCTATGTCGTCCTCGATATATGGTATTTCTTCAGCGTACATACTTCTGACCTCCGAAGGTATTATACCATTTCATCAAAATGGCAGCTTGCCTAAACGCAACTCCTCATGCGCTCTATCGTACGTCTGTTTCAAGGCTTGACGCCTTCTGTCGAGCGACAGGTATCTATGCAGGTTGAGAAGGCTGCAAATGCAGATTTTGTCCTGCACGTAAAACGCCATAAAAACGCAATCCTACTAGACAGTGTGCTGGGTTTTGCTAAAATGTTCTTAGATAAGTAATTCCTCTGTCAGGGTCTTCCGTATGGTTGGCTGTATAAGCGACAGAGGTTTTATCATTAGTAGTCATATTCATGCAGGATAGGTTTTAGCATTGTGTAATACGTATCGTCCCCATATTCATAGTATCGAAATAAACCCCATGAAGCACAGTCGGCAACTTGAAGTGATTTTGCCTCATGCGGTTTCTTGATATACACTTCAATCGCTTCGCCAAACGCATTTTCAATAGCCGCAATGAACAGCTCTTTTTGCGATTCGTCCGTGTCTTTCATTGGTGCTGTTAGCACAATCCTGTCTGTGCCTGTAACAGCGAAAGCCTTTTCAATCAACAGGAGTGTCAGGTCATTATATAACTCGTGAGCATCCCTGCGTACAAGCCGCTTTTTATCGACCTTGATTGTAAGGACTTTCGAATCAGTTTCTATCAGCCTGCGTATTAAAGTGAGCTTTGTTCGAGGCTGTTCCTTGTATGCATGCAACACTCTAGTCGGATGTTTGATATTCTGGCGGAGCGCGAGGGCAAAGTCTATTATTTCCGAAAAATGGATAACGTCAATATTCTGTTTGTATTTTTTCCGTAAGCTCGTTTATTATATTTTTCAGGTTTTCATTGGAAGCAATCTCGTCTTTGATTTTTTTGTAAGCATGGTGGACGGTCAAGTAATCCTTCTTGAAAACATTCGCTATTTTCGCGAATGAAAGGTCGGTAAGCTCGCGGCACAGATATATCGCTATCTGCCTCGGCATGGAAAGCGCGCGGGAGCGTTCCTCCGAGTCGATATCGGGAATTGTGATACTGAAATAGTTTGCTACTACTTTTTTAACGTCTTTGGCCGACGGCCCGCTGCCAATCTTCTGCCCGACATCCATTAGTATCTGCTTCGCGAGCGCCTTCGTACACGGGGCATTGGAAAACCTTGCATAAGACACAACGCGGTTGAATGCGCTCTCCAGATCCCAGACATTGGACTTGATATTTTCCGCGATGAAGGATATTACCTCCGAAAGGCCCTCGTCCACATTGACGCCGTCAAGGATTGCCTTGTTTTTTAAGATGGTAACTCTGGTTTCGAAATTCGGAGGGCATAAACCAACGACAACGCCCATGGCAAGTCTTGCGATTAGACGGTCGTCAAAACCCAAAAGATCATGTGGAGGGAGATGACTAGCGAAAACCATTTGTTTCCTGGAGCGGTATAGGGTATCGAACATATGAAAAAGGTCTTCAAACAAGGAGCGATGACAGAATGGCAGGTAATCAAATAGCAGTACATCAACGTCACAATCTGCCTCCTTTAGCGCATGGGACACTTCCGATGATTCATAGCCATGTACATATAGGATCTTTAGATCTTGGTGATTAATAAGGATATAGTTCCAAATCGCGCCCAGCAAATGAGTTTTGCCAACCCCGGCTTCCCCATAAATGAATAATGGGTTGAAGTTTGTCCCCATTGGCTTCTGTGCGACGGCTTGGGCGGCAGCTACTGCAAAACGGTTAGTGTCATCAACAATGAAGTTTTCAAATGTGCAGATTGGTTTTATATCATTTTTCATTATAATTACCCCTTTCTCCTGTTGTTCACATATACTCCTAAATCAGATTGCGGTTTTTCATCTACTCCACTTCCGTCACAAACCCGCTCCAGTTATCAGCGTACTGGAGAAGGAGAGTCAGCTTTTCTTCTTTGGCGGCGGCGCTGCGGTTGTCGTCCACGTATTGGCCGTCGTGGTAGGCGATTGCCTGTGCTTCTTCTTCCGACAGCGGCAGGCGGGGCAGGATAAGATACAGGCTGCGGATTGGCACGCTGAGGTATACCAGGCCTTTGTTGAACTTGTATGGAACCGTTGCGGGGTAGCCTGCGGCTTTCTGCCTTGGGGACGGCTCGTTTTCCAGGTATTGCGCCGCGCCGGGGACTCCAGCCTTGCCGAGGTCGTGCAGGAGGCCTACGATGACGCAGCTTTCGTCGGGCATCCCGGGCGCGAGGGTTTCCTTGAGCTTCAGCATGGTCTCGGCGACATTCACGCTGTGATTGAGCAGGCCGCGTTCTTTGTTCAAATGGTATTTGATTGAAGCAGGAGATGTCAGCCAAGCGGTCTCGGTTTCGAGATATTCCATGAGTTTCAGGAATTGGATGCGGCGAAACACGACGCGGCTTTTAAGCGCTTCGTAGCGTTGGGCCAAGAGATCCTTCCCGGGCTCATCAAGCAATTCTTCGGTATAAATTCTTTCGATACAACACATATTGTTTCCTCCTTTTGCGGACTGCATGGTTCCGCATCGCGGATAGCGAAGCGCGTATGCGCTGAAGCCGCATCGCGGATAGCGAAGCGCGTATGCGCTGAAGCCGCATCGCGGATAGCGAAGCGCGTATGCGCTGAAGTCACCACGCATTTTGTTTATTGAAATATTAATACCATGTTTGATGGGGTAAAAATGGCGCATCGATTGTGATATTAATTTCGCTGGAAGGCGATAGACAAGACTGACGCAAAGGCATACACACAGCGGGGACGGTTTTTGTGTTCAGCTCTTTGGCAGATTACTTCCATGGTTCATTACTGCGTAGACAGGATCGCGAACCTTAGCATAATAGAGGGGAGCAAGGTCAAACCCCACGAAAAAGTGAAGGGCGGGGCGAGCCTTAAGCGGGACCTGCCGAAGCACATGGCGGAGCACATCTACATATATTCCGAGGAAGGCGTCCGCGTGACGTTCAAGGCCGGCCTGAATATCATGTCTGACATCGTCGACTGGTTCGGCCTGGGCTTCACGGTGAAAGAGCTTGACGACGCTTCCGTCGAAATTACCGTGAAGGTCAACGAGAGGGCCATGTTCAACTGGGCGATGCAGTACGGGCACAGCGTGGAAGTCATGAAGCCAAAGAGCCTCCGGGACGCGCTGGCGAAAACCGCGGCCGAGATGGCGGAGAAGTACCAAGGCGTAGAGTAGCGTGCATTATTGCAAAACCCCGCTGTGTTATTATTTCGGCCCGATAGTTATCTTGATCCCTGAGAGCGCCGCGTTCTTAGACCCTTCGCCTCCCATTGGGCAATCTAGCTCAGACAATAATGTCACAGAGATATTATAGACTTCGGCTGGGGATCTTGATTCTTTATAATATCGGGTTCCTATTTCTTTTTTTGCTCCATCTGGGTTTTTCATCTCAGTTTCAATTATTGTAGTCCTGACAAAATCCGTAAAAGAATCAGGACTTTTTCCCTTTTGTATCTTCTTGATAGTATCCTTGAAATCCTCATCATTGAAGAAACATAAGTAAATAATCAATTTGTTCGGACTTCTAAACTCTGCTATTTTTTCAGCTTCATCCCTTGCATCCTTTGTTCCTTCTTCTGCAGCCAAGAGAGCGCGGAAGTATTTATTCGCCACGCTTATAATTGTTCTCTTATTAACAGATTTGGCAACATGTACAAAATAGTTTTGCCCACAGGGGAAGTCATACAATAGCTTTAAAAAGTCTTTAGAGAAATCAGATTGGGCGGGGTTGTTGGCTTTAAATTCTATATAATGGGGTCGGTCAGCGATGCCCGAATCCTTCAACGGATTCTTTCTATACAAGCAAACATCGACGCGTGCCGATTGACCTTTCGGGTTTTTAAGATCTACTCTTTCGTCTTTTGTTGCAATTCGGGGCACAATCTTTCCGTCATCACTAAAAATATATTTTTCAACAGTTGGCGCTTCCACAGAATAATAATAATCATTTTGCGTTTCCAAAATAGCAGTAAAAGCGAAACGAGCCTCTTGCTCAGAGAAGCGGTACTTTTCAGGATTGCCGTTTTGGCCATACATAGAAGGGAAGGCAAGCCGATTGGTTTTGCTATTTGTATAAAACCTCGGGATCTTTTCGATATCAGGAGATTCTGGTTCCATTTTTTGTGGAATGCTATCGCGTAAATATGCTAAAGACTCCAGGATTGTTTTTTCAATATTCATAGGTATATCCCCTTTATACTTCGCTCAAGAGAACTCTTTTCTTAACAGAATTATTATACTATTATTTCATATACTTGGTATCACATTTGTTTGGCTTCCATCACGAAGCCGGACCAGTTGTCGGCGTATTGGAGGAGCAGGGTCAGCTTTTCTTCCTTGGCGGCGACGCTGCGGTTGTCGTCCACGTATTGGCCGTCGTGGTAGGCGATTGCCTGTGCTTCTTCTTCCGACAGCGGCAGGCGGGGCAGTTCCGGGGACGCCGGCTTTGCCGAGGTCGTGCAGGAGGCCGGCAATCACGCAGCTTTTGTTGGGTATCCCGGGGGCGAGGGTTTCCTTGAATTTCAGCATGGTCTCGGCGACATTCACGCTGTGTTCGAGCAGGCCGCGCTCTTTGTTACAACACATATTGTTTCCTCCTTTTGTGGACTGCATGGTTTCGCATCGCGGATAGCGAAACGCGTATGCGCTGAAGCCGCCCATACAGCATGTTAATACAATACTGCAAACGGTGTCCCAAAAACAGCACACTGCGTATGATATTAGTTAATAAGCCTGCTCGAGGAAGGTGTTAATAAACAGGCTCGTATGTAAGCGCCAAAAGGAGGGGCACAAAATGCCGGAAAAAGAGAATGTAATTATTATTGGGAGGGTTGCGGAACTGAAGGAAATCACGACAATGAATGGCGCCCGGATGGCGGTATTTTTCCTGCAGAACCAAGCCGGGAAAGCAGAGGTCGTGGTCTTTCCTGAAACTTATGAAGCTTCGGGCGGCGCAATCCAAGAAGGCCGGAATGTTTTTGTGCACGGCAAAGGGAACAGGGGTGATGGGACCCACCCGCTGATCATAGCCTCGAAAGTCGCGACCATCGAATTGCTGGAGAAACTGCTCAGCATTCCCAGCTGATGCAGTTGAGGACGCCGCCGTGAATTGCAATTTCGTTGATGTTTACTTGCACTACCGGTTTTTTGAATATCTTCTCCGCCATTTGAGCCGCCTCTTTATCCATTTCCTTTGCCGGAAATGTCGTACTGTCTTTTTCATCATAAAACTCAGGTAAGAGAATAAACTCATCCGTTTTTAGAAAATTGATATAGCATCCTATAGCGCTGATGCCGTTTTCATTGTTCGAGCCAAAGTAAGGGAAATCAATGACATCAATCCCGTGATTGTTTAGGACTTTTTTAATATTCCGTTCAAGAGCGTATTTGGTTTTATTTCCGACAACGGTGTTTTCATCGACAAACCGTACCATGCCGTCAGCATGCCCGGTCATATCGTCTATACATGAGGGCATCGAAGGTATAATTATCACCCGGGCGGCCAACTGTTCCTCCAGCGCCCGAACTAATTCCGCAGGGCTAAACCCTTCATTTTCAAAAACTTTCTTGCCATCTTTATTTACTACGCTAAAAACCCGGTCGCTTATGATTGCTTTTTCCCTGGATGGCGAAAACACGATGTTCCCGCCGTCAAGGTTTATATCAGATTTCGTAAACGGCAAGGGGATTATTTCACTAATGTCACGAATATAGTTTGTTTCATAATATTTGTCGTTTGATCCATGATAGCTTGGCTCATACCTGAAAGAGACATATTTGCCTGTCCGTGTCTTAATCGGCATAAAATCCCTCATCCATATGTCATTTGTATTCGGGACAAACGCAAACGGGATATTGTTGGATGCAAGTTGATAAAACAGGCCATCCACCGGCTTGTTATATTTCTTGTTCATTATTTGTTTAGCCAACCAGGACGAGAAGAATATTGCTTTGTTCTGCGTTTGATATACTCCGAGTAATAGCGACGCGGAAGGCGAAGGCAAATATTTCTCGTCTGCTGAAAAACGCAATTCTTTGTCCTTTTCGCCATCAACGGATATGTTTTTTCTTTTCTTTGGTTTGTTCTGGCCTGAGGTTTCACCGTCATATTCAAGCCATATTTTTTCATGGCGGGTATCCAGTAAATCAGTCCCGTCCAACTTATTATCTATTATCCCCAAGGCCTTTGTTGCAATACCGGGGCCTTCATTATATGGATAAAGGCCTCTTATCAGAACACCCTCCCCTTTTCCTGCTTCATTCGCTACAATGTCAATGCACTTAATGCCATGCCTTGTTGCAACATACAGATGCCCGCCTTCTTTCCATTGCGAGCATTCTTTATTTGTGGTTGCGTCACAACACTTCTCGCCTTCGCAATACGCTTCTGTTACATTTATTCGGTATCGCGCTATAAAACCATTATCCAGTTTCCTGCAAATAGTTTTTCCCAACAACCATGGCGCAAGTATTTCTGCCGGTTTTGTAAATAGCTCTCGATCTTTTTCTGTGTAGCGCATGATGTCCCTCCTAATGGATATATTTCATTTCCCGATCCAAAATCATTATACCGGATTAATGATTCAACTCGATATCAGTTTTTAGCAATTCGCGTACTTTATCGTAGCTGTCGATGATAAGTTTTAGCTCATTCTCTACTGGGTCCCATACAAGTTCCGAATCCGGGTTTGCGGAAAAATAGTGCAACCCGTCAGTAAGAAACTCTGTCCTTTCATCTGGCAGGTTGTATTTCTGAATGATCATTTCCTGCCAATTCCCATTATCCAGGATTTTTTCATCGCCCCAAACTTCAAACGACCAATTCCTGGAATCAATTGTATTTCCGACAACCCTGAATCGTGGAAAGTATTCATATGGGTATATGTCCAGCATTAAACTCCCGCGCAATTCCAGCCAAACGCTGTCATGCCCCAAGGGGGGATTTGCATAGAACCCATCTACCTCTTCACCATCACTTAAGTCCCAATCCCGGCCTACAATCTGGAACCCGCCTTTGCCGTTGCTGTCTTCGTCATCAACAGGTATGATCCAGCCAATCGCTAAGCGTGGCTTGTTTTCCTCTTTTCGCCCCTTGATATCCGGTGTATAGGTTTTACTCATTACTTCCCCTTCTTTTCCCTTTTCACGGCTTCTTATGTCATCTGCTATATTAATACCATTAGCCATGGGTCAAAAATGGCGCATTGTCATCACCACGGAGCGAAAGGGGTCAATGCCTGTGATTTAAAGGTAGGTGGTTTAGCCACGAGATCAGTTTGCCGGGCAAAGCTTGATCAGGCCCCCGGGAACACAAAAAGAACCGTCCCCATTGTGTTCATTAGTTTTAGCGGGGTAAAAAGAACCGTCCCAATTGTCCTGTGGGGTGAGAGGGTTCTGTTGCGGGAACCGTCACCGATGGTTCTGTGTCAAACGTGGATTTGTGCTAAAATTTGTTTTGTTCGTTGCTTGACGATTGCTACGGTAAAGAAGGAATCCAATGAGTGGGTTAGCATATAAAACTTCAAAGGCAGCGCCAAGAGCCAGGGTTACGGAGAAGTCCAATGCTAAGACGAAGCTTTTTGATGACGCCGCGTTTTTCTTGCGGGAAAACCCATCCATCACGCTGAAAGAAATCGATGAAAAGATTGAGCTCGCGGATTCAGACGAGGAACGGGATTATTATTTCCGTGTATACAACGCAATCCTTCGCAAAATGCAGGCGAAAATCCTCAAAAATGACGGGCTCGTCTGGAATGACCATCTCGGTAAATTTATATCCCAAGAATAGCTTTCGGGTTTTGTTTGGTTTTTTGAAAACAAGGAGTTGATGAGAATCTCTGTCGCAAGGAACCTTCTTGAGCAAGTAATAAGCTGATTCGCAATAGGGGACCGTCCCCATTGTCCTGTGAGGGGCGTGGTTGTTTTGCTGCAAGTTTGTTGTTATATTTGCAGCAGGGGTGTATACTTCTGGTCGGAGGTGATATTATGCCGAAAATAATGAAGATGTCTGCGCTTAGGAATTATTCCGATGTGCTTGAGGGGGTAGCCCCGGGCGACCCGGTTTTTTTAACGAAGAACGGGGAAGGAAAATACGCGATAATTGACCTTGTGGAATATGAATCTTTGCGAAGCGGGTTGTGGCAGCGTTTATTTGCTGAGCTGGACGAGTCAATGAAGGTTGCAGAGCGCTTCGGCTGGGTCAAGGAAAGCGAAGCAGACGAGTTTATCGATGGATTGATTGCTGATGCCAAGGCTTGAATACTCCCCCGTTGCGCTTGAAAAACTTGGCGCGATACATCGCTATATTGCTCTAGACTTGAAGAACCCGAATGGCGCGGCAAATACGATAAGCATGGTTCGGGAGAAGATACGCACACTTAAGCAATTGCCAAAACTTGGCGCGCTACTTACATCCAGATGCCCGGAAACCCCGGATCAGTTTAGCGGCGCCAGGGTTTTGCTCTGTGGGCAATACCTCGCAAATTATTTATACGATGGGAAAACCGTACGCATCCTTGCAATCTATCATACGGCGGAAGACTACGTCCGGCATTTATTTAAGCTTTCCCGTTGAAGGCCGGCAAAGAGGGATTATCGGCTCTTTCCCACTCATCCCGGGAAGCCTTCCAGGTCGCGGATCATTTGCAGCAGTGTTTCCGAGGGCTCGTCTGTTGCGCTCCATCCAAGTATCAAGGCAGTGGTTTTCAGGCGCTTCATGGCGTTCAGGGCGGCGGCCTTCAGGCCTTCGTCAAGCTTGCCGGTGATTTTTATTTGGGCAAAGGCGGTGGCGTATGTGACCATATCGCTTTGGATCAGATTCATCTCGTCGGCCTTTACCAGTTTTTCGATGACCTCTTTCGACAGATCCGACGCGGGGATATAGTCCATGTCCCAATATGTTTCGACTATCTTTTTCGGAAAGGCCGCAAAATCGGGGGCTTTGTTTTTGCGCATGTCTTCCTCGATCTGCGCCAGGGTGTCCGAACCCTCATCGCTCCCAAAAGGCGCTTCCTCATCGACGCAATCATAATAGAACTCGTCTTTGAAATGTGCCCGGAAGCGCGGATGGGATGTCAACGGGTGAAGGCCGGTTTCGTCGTCATCAAAATACAGGTGGCTGTCCGCGTCGAATTCGGGATAGGGCGCATACCCCTTTTTCTGCTTCGACGCGATCAGCTTTTTCGCTTCCTTTCCGCAGAGTTCGGGGCTGTCGAATTCCTTCAGTTGGTATTTGCCGGCTGTTCCTGTCCTGCCATAGTTGACAACCATATCTGTCCCGGCATATTCGATGCGCCAGAATTTGTCGCTTTTTTCATCGCGGAAGCGGAAGGTCTGCATTTTGCTTTCTTCTTTTGCCGGTTGATCGGTCATAGGATATCCTCCCTTCCAAATTCATTTTAATTAATTGCGTAATTGCGGGCATCAATCCCACCAGATAATTACGGGCATCAATCCCACCAGAAAAACCATGTGTAAGCGCCTATAAGCCCGCTCGCCAACGCGCGGATCGTTTCCGTACCCTGGTCGACGATGTCCGGGCAAAACGCATATTGTTCTTTGGCCAGGGTCTCCGCTTCTTCTTCGGTCGCGGGCGGATTCGTTAGCGCCATTTCCCATATGTCGTAGGTCACGGTAGCAGGGACGGCGCCATATTTTTCAAACCAATAACGGAACACCGCCGCCTGGTTTTCCGGCAATGGGCAATCGTTGAATCCCCCCATTGGCATCCATACTGCCAGCTCCCAGGGGTTTTTTGCCGGTATTTTGGCAATGATGATTTCTTCATTTGTTGCGTAACGGGCCAGGAATGAAGCCAGCGCAGGTTGCGGGCCAGGTTGTTCAAACTGGCCAAGTACGTCGTAATCCTCGTCATCGCAAGGTTCCATGACTTTATCAAGCTTCGCTGCCAGGAAGGCTTTTCCGTCAATTTCGTCTGCCGTCTCTATTACCTTTTGCCGAAAAGCCGCGATGCTTTCGTTTGTGTTTTCGATATCGTTTTCTTCCAAAAAGGATTCAATGGATTCTGCAAGCAAGTCCGACGGGATGATGATAAGCGGTGAAAAACCGTCGGCCTTCCCTTGTTCTGCGAGGGTGTAGTACCGGGCGGCGATTTCCGCGTGCCCCGCCGTCCTGTCGTTTCTGATCAACTCGTACCCGCAGTTTAAAAAATCCAGAATAGTCTTACAATCGTCAGTCATGATGCGTTTTGCTCCTTCCTGCTTGTTAATAGTTTTAATAGTTAATAGCCGGACACAGGTACGTCCTTTTTAGTCCTCTGCTGCAGTTTTGCTCCTTCCTGCTTGTTAATAGTTGGACACAAGGTACGTCCCTTTTAGTCCTCTGATGCAGTTTTGCTCTTCTGTCTGCTTATTGTCAGGGGAAAATCTAAGGAAGTCAAGCATGCGCATTGCTTAAGGCAATGAAAAACTGCGGGAACACAAAAAGAACCGTCCCCACTGTGTTCTAGAATCGCAGGATGGGCTTGATCGCGGCACCGCTGTGGGAGTCATCCGCGGCCTTGTTGATGTCCTCGAAGGGGTAGAACGTTATCAGCTTGTCGAAGGGGAAGCGGCCTGCTTTGTAGAGGTCGATGAGCTTCGGGATGAAGAGCCAGGGGATGGAATCGCCCTGGACTATGCCGATAAGCCTTTTGCACTGGCCCATCAGGGATCTCATTTGCATGCCGTAGACTTTCTGGCCGGTCGTGCCGACCGTGCCGCAGGAGCCGCCTTTCCTTAGGGATTCGATCGCGGCGATGAGGACGTGTTCGACGCCTGCTGACTCGAAGGTGAAATCCAGGCCGCGCCCGTTCGTTATTTCCATTATGCGGCTCGTGATGTCGGGCGTTTCCCTTCCGTCTATGGCGTGAGTGGCGCCGAGCTCTCTCGCGGTGTCGAGCCTTGAGGGGATCGCGTCGACGCCGATGATGGCGGAGCAGCCGGCGAGCTTCGCGGCCATGAGCGCGGCGAGGCCGACGGAGCCGCAGCCGAAGATGCCGATGGTTTCGCCGGGGTTCGGGCAGAGGACGTTCATGATGGAGCCGGCACCGGTCTGGAAGCCGCAGCCGAGCGGGCCGAGCATGGCGAGGTCAAGGCCCTTGTCGACCTTGACGGCGCTCCGCTGGTCCGCGACGGCATATTCAGCGAAGCTTGACTGGCCGAAGAAGGTCGAAAGCTCTATGCCGTTTTCGTCTTTCAGGCGCCGCGTGCCGTCGGGGTGGATGCCGCCGAAATTCACTTTGTCGTTGCTGGCGCACCACGCCGGGTGGCCGTTCAGGCAGGCCTCGCAGGCCCCGCAGGAATACGAGCAGAATACGACGTGGTCGCCGGGCGCTACCATGGTCACGGCGGAGCCGACGCGTTCCACCACGCCCGCGCCTTCATGGCCGAAGACGGCCGGAAGGGGCGTGGGGCCGTGTTGCTTTACGAAAAGGTCCGAGTGGCATATGCCGCAGCCGGCCATCTTCACGAGGATCTCAGTTTCCTTCGGCTCCGCGAGCTCGACCTCCTTTATTACAAAAGGCGCGCTGTTTTCGTATGCGACTGCTGCTCTGGTTTTCATGGTTGGCCTCCTTGTCTTTCTCCGCTGTGGAATGGGTACAGGATACCATAAAAGGCTTCACACAGGGGTTGCAATTCTTGCGGCAACCCTGCTGATGGTTGAGGCGGGGAAGCTGCCTGTCGGTCAATTTCGCGGCTTATTGCGTTTGTCAATTTTGGGGTTATGGCTGCCGTGGCTATGGTATACTGATGATTGGGATTGTTAAGCCGTTTTGGAGAGGGAACTAATGGGCACTTGGAATATTGCGTATTCCGCGTTGGTAGGCGGTATTGTCGGAGGGTTGTCTTCGGCAATATTGGCGTCGATCAACAAGTCCAGGGAGAAAAAGTTGCCAAGTATAGTCGTGATCGCAGTTGTCGTAATTGCGTCATTCGGCGTCACCACTTTTATCAATGTCAACGCGCAGGGCGAGCCCAGGGAAAAGGCGTTTTCAAAAGCCGGCATGACAATTACACTGAACGACAGTTTTGTTGAAAAAGAATTGGTGGCGTACACTGCCTATTTCGAATCGAAAACGACAGCCGTGCTTGTGGTGAAGGAAGAATTCTATTTCCTGGAGCAGCTTGGCCTCCCGACCGATATTTCCTTGTATGAATACGGCAAAAAAGTTGGAGAAAACAATTATCTTGAATATGATGTGACAATAAAAGACGGGCTTGCCTTTTCCGAGTTTAATAACACGGTAAACGGAAAGGATTTTTCATATCTTGCCGTTTTTTTCCGCGGCGATGATGCTTATTGGGTTGTTCAGTTTACTTGCGAAAGCAAGAATTATGGCAAGTACTCCGGCGATTTTTTTAAATGGGCTAAGTCTGTCGAGGTATAGTTTGCGGCAGGGTGGCGGTTTCAAACCTTTTGAAGCGCGCCGGGCATAAAGTAGGGGCAAGGTAGGGGTGCAGGCAAAATCCGAATTTTTAGCAAAAAATTGCGATAATCGGCGTTTTTTTCGCTATTATTGCTGAAAATCAGGGTAAAACCGGGCAAAAAGGACAAATTCGGCATACAAAACGCCGATTATCGAAAAAAAATGCTAAAAAACCCATATTTGCTTGCAAACAAGGCTTCACACAGGGTTGCAGGGTTGCAAGCAATTCTTGCGGCAACTCTACATAACCCGCACTCGTTGATCAATATCAGCGATAACGTTGCAGGGTTGCAAGCAATTCTTGCGGCAACTCTACTGATGGTTGAGGCAGGTAAACTGCCCGTCGGTTGAGTGGCCGCCCCAAACTGTATATACTCTGGGCAACTTGGTTGTATAAGGCAAGCAGAAAGGGAAGGTTACATGAAAACGATGGGCGAAATTATCGCAAACAGGCGGAAAGAAAAAGGCATGACGCAGGCGGAGCTTGCGGCAAAGATGAGCATTACCGACAAGGCGGTGTCGAAGTGGGAAAGGAACCTGTCCTGCCCGGATATCAATTCCTTATCGACGCTGGCCGAGGCTTTGGATATCCCAATCGATGAATTGCTGAGCGCGAAGAAGCCGGAGGGCAGGGACGCCACGCCCGGCGAAACGGTCGGGCTCATACTGAAGGCAATCCCCCTCGCGATGGGGGTCGCGGTTGTCGTGCTTTCCGCAATGGACGAAATCGACGCCAGTTCCGCGCTCAGCCTGCTCGGCATCGGCATGGTGTGCTTGGGTGCCGGGGCGCTGCAGAAAACGCAGGGGCGATGAGGGTGCATGAGCCAAATGAATCGTCCCCATAAGCTTGCCGGGTGAACGCAGGGCGGGAAGATTTCGCCGAAAGGCGCGGTGAAAACAGGGGGTGAAAAGCGCGGGGGGTTTGTGGTAGAATAGCCCTACAACTGAACAGCGTTCGTGTTCCGGCAGTTTCGCGCGAGGAGAGAATCGGCGCGGGGCGGCCGGCCAAGAGGGAAACGGGTGAAAGTCCCGTACGGTACCGCCGCTGTAAACGGGGAACGAGGGCCGGCGCCCGCGCGATGGGCGCAGAGCCACTGGCAGGGATGCCGGGAAGGCTGGCCGCAGTATCGATCCGTGAGTCAGAAGACCTGCACGTACGCGCATTACGGGCCGCCCACGGCTATGGGCGTTGTCCGGGGCGAAAATAGAAAAGCAGAAAAAGCGGTCTGTACGGGCCGCTTTTCTTGTGCGATAACGGGCGGCATAGTCCTGCAGGCGGACAGCCCTGGGGTTCTGCGGAGCGAATAGTGGGAACATCGCGAAGCGGGCAGCCGGGAACTCTGCGAAGGGGCCAGCCGGGCCTGGCAGCGATGAAGCCAGCGGCGAAGCCACCCCCCTACAGGCGCTTCGGACAGGAAAGGAGAGACATGAAAAAAGTTATAGCTCTTGTTTTGGCATTCGTGTTTGCTTGCGCGGGCTTTGCCGGCTGCGCGTCCGGCGGGGGCGGGGACGAGATCGTGCCTGTCGACGTGATAGGCTCATCGCCTGCGCCCGAGAACGCGGAACCCGACGCGACAGGCATCGCCATCGCCCTGACTGACATGGCGGGGCGCGAGGTACGGCTTGACGGGCCGGCGACGCGCGTGGTCGCGCTTACGGCCTCGGATGTGGAGGCACTATACGCGGTCGGCGCGGGCGATGCCCTGGTCGGGCGCGGCGAATACTGCAATTACCCGCCAGAGGCCCTGGACGTGCAGTCCGTGCAGTCGGGCTTTGAGACCAATATCGAACAGATAATAGCGCTTGAGCCGCAGGTGTTGCTGATGGGCACGATGGCGCAGACCGAGGAGCAGCTCAGGCAGGTCGAGGACGCGGGGATCGTGGCCTTCGTTACGGACGCGCAGGACATCGAGGGGGCTTATACGGCGATCGGGCTGATCGGGCAGCTGATGGGCAAAGGGCCCGAGGCCGAAGGCGTTATCGAGACCATGAAGAGTACGTTCGCGGATTTGCAAGGCAAGGCCGCCGCGGCGGATGGGGAGCAGAAGTCGATCTACTTTGAGGTCTCGCCGCTGGAATTCGGGCTTTGGACGGCCGGCGCCGATACCTTCATGAACGAGGTCGCGGGGCTTCTGGGCCTCAAGAACACCTTTGGCGACGTCTCGGGCTGGGCCGAGATCTCCGAGGAACAGGTGCTCGAGCGCAACCCCGACTATATACTGACGGTCGGCATGTACTTCGGCGACGGGCCGACGCCTATAGAGAGCATCCTCTCCAGGCCGGGTTGGGAGAACATCACGGCCGTCAGGGACGAGGCGATCCTCAACCTGACCGAGGACGAGCTATCGCGGCCGGGGCCCAGGCTCGCGGACGGCGCGCGGATGCTGTATGAGTTTGTATATGGCGGTTGACAGGCTTGGAAAGTTGGCAAGTGACGCTTGGGCGGCGGCCGTCGTGAAGGGCCTGCAACGGGTAGTCGGCAAATGAAAGCGGCCAAGCAACCGTTGCCCAAAGGAAAATGAATGGCGCGTGACTATGCGATAAAAAAAGAGACGTTCCGGCCGGCGGGCTATATCCTGTTCGCCGGCCTTACGATCGTCATTTTCGTGGCATGCGTCGGGGCGGGCAGCGTGAACGTGCCGCCGGCGCTGACGGCTGAGGTGCTGTGGAACGCGCTTAGCGGGCAGCCGCAGCCGGACGGGATGGCGGCCCCGATCATACTCTCGTCGCGGTTGCCGCGCGTGATTTGCGCGGCGCTTGTCGGCGCTTCGCTGTCGATTGGCGGCGGCGCGATGCAGGGGCTTTTGAAAAACCCGCTGGCCGACGGCACCACGCTCGGCGTTTCGAGCGGCGCGGCGTTCGGCGCGATACTGGCGATGACGTTTGGCATCACGGTTCCGGGGCTGCCGTTCGCGGGCACGATGGTGATGGCGATGCTCTTCGCGTTCATCTCGCTTGTCATTATACTGTCGCTCGCCTACCGGCTTGATTACAGCCTGTCCACAAATACTATCATTCTTCTGGGCGTGATTTACTCGATGTTCATGGCGAGCATCAACGCGCTCCTGACCACCTTTGCCGGCGAGCATGTGCGGGATATCACGTTTTGGCTCATGGGCTCGCTGGCGGGGAGCAGCTACGCGAACGCGGCCGCGCTGGCGGCGCTGGCGGCCGTGTGCGGCGGCATCCTGCTTGGCTGCGCGCGCGAGCTCAACGCCTTCGCGATCGGCGAGGACAACGCGCGGCATGTCGGCGTCGATGTGAGGCGCATCAAGCTGCTCGTGCTTGTCGCGGTGGCGGCGCTTATCGGCGTCTGCGTGTCCGTCAGCGGGACGATCGGCTTCGTCGGGCTCGTGACGCCGCATATGGCGCGCATGGTCGTCGGGCCGAACCACAAGCGGCTGCTCCCTGCGACGCTGTTCGGCGGGGCGTGCTTTCTAATGCTCGCCGACCTCGTGGCGCGGACTGTCCTCTCGCCGCGCGAGCTGCCGATTGGGGTCATTACGTCGCTTATCGGCGCGATCCTTTTCCTGGGGATTTTCTTCCGCATGAGGAAGGGGCGGTGAGGTGGCGACGATGCTCGATGTAAAGAGGTTGGCCGGGCCGGCTTTTTCCAGGATGAGGAAGGGGCGGCGGCATGGCGAGCAAGGGTGGTGATTGCATGGCGAGCAGGGGCGGCGGCATGGCGAGCAGGGGCGGTGACATGGCGAGCAAGGGCGGTGACGGCATGGCGAGCAATGGCGGCGGCATGGCGAGCAAGGGCGGCGGCGACATGACGAGCCAGGGCGATGATATGGCGAGCAAGGGCGGCGGCATGGCGAGCAAGGGCGGCGGCATGGCGAAGGGCGATATGGCGAGCAAGGGCGGCGGCATGGCGAACAAGGGCGGTGACGGGATGGCGAGCAAGGGCGGTGACGGCATGGCTATGTTGAGCGTGAAGGGGCTGACTGTGCGGTACGGCGACCTCGTGATCGTCGACGACGTGAGTTTTTCCGTGGGCAGCGGGCAGTGGCTCATGATTGTCGGTCCGAACGGCGCGGGCAAGTCCACGATCATTGGCGCGGTTTCGGGCGGCGCGCCTTACAGCGGGCAAATCGAGTGCATGGGCAGGGACGTCAAATCTTACAAGCCGCAGGATTTCGCGAAAATAGCGGGCGTCCTTTCGCAGAGGCATTCAGTCAGCTATCCTTTTACGGTGGCCGAAATCGTGAGGCTGGGGCGCTACGCGCATTCGAAGGGCGTCTTTTCCGGCGGCAGCGACGCGGACGAAGAGGCAGTCGCGCGGGCTATAGAGTTCACGGGCATGGCGCCGTTTTTGGATCAATCCGTATTGACGCTTTCGGGCGGCGAGCTCCAGCGCGCTTTCCTTGCGCAATTGTTCGCGCAGGAGCCGAAGCTGCTCATACTGGACGAGCCGACGAACTATCTCGACCTCGTCTATCAAAAACAGGTCTTCGCCCTGATTGGCGAATGGCTGAAGACGCCGGGGCGGGCCGTGGTCTCCGTCGTCCACGACCTTTCGCTCGCGCGGAAGTACGGGACGGACGCGCTGCTCCTGCACCTGGGGAAGGCCGTCGCGCAGGGCGCGGCGCGGGAGACGCTGTCGCCCGAAAACCTGGGCCACGTGTACTCGATGGATGTCTTCGCGTGGATGCGCGCGATGCTGGGACAGTGGCAGGAGACATGATGGCGGACGTGACGATGGGTTGGCTGTTCATCGCGTGGATGCGCGCGATGCCGGGGCAGTGGCAGGAGGCATGATGGCGGACGTGACGATGGGTTGGCTGTTCTTCTTTCCGGGCGCCATGCTCTGCGGCTTTGGGCTCGATTTGCTGATTGGCGACCCCGAGCGCTTTCCGCACCCCGTACGCGGGATGGGGAAGCTGATCGCGTGGGGCGAGGCGCGGCTGCGCAGGAGCCGGGGCCATGCGGAAGGGCAGGCGCGGCGCGAGCGGCTCAGGGGCGCGGCGCTTGTGGCGATAACGGGAGGGGCTACGCTCGCGGGCTG